>WNGN01001705.1_pt1 | contig 16603 bp, 16 predicted proteins | sample 5400561 | NCBI WGS metagenome assembly WNGN01 (sample SAMN13153379, study PRJNA577476) | soil metagenome | isolation source: 115 cm soil or saprolite under Garry oak tree replicate 2 | place: USA:California | collected 2016-06-15
ATCGCATGGAGCGAGCCTGCGAAGTGCAGGTGATGGCGCTATCCTGCAATACCAAGCTGGTCTACCCACCCGACGACGTCCTGGAAAAAACCTTCGACAAGGTCAAGCCGCGGGCGGATCAACCCAATCGGAACGGTGAGCTGGCGTGGCCAGCCCTGCTGCGAAAGCTTGACCGCGTCGATCCGTCCTACCGGAACTAGCCGGAGACGAAATGCGCCGGCCGTTGAATCGGACGGGGCATTCCGGTGGAAAAGGCAGCCTGCGTCAGCGCTGTCTTTCAATCCGGTTTCAAATTCAGCTCGCGTATCAGCCCGGTCCACCGGGCCGTTTCAAAATTGATGAAGCGGGAGAAGTCGGCCGGGGTTCCACCGAGCGGCTCGATACCAAGCGCCGCGAGGCGCTCGACCACATCGGGGCTCAACTGGCAGCAGGAATCAAGAATGATGAAACGTGTCCGGGCGCGGGCGCCGTGTCACTGCCGCATTGGCGGCCGATATCCGCGCCGGGACTTCGGCGTCAGCGCACCGTAATGCGCGGAAACGCATCCAGCCTCGAACCAGGATTGGCCCCACACGCTCGCGCACAGCGGCGCGAACTGGCTGAAATGCGTCGGCCGTTCGATCGTCCCTCCCTGGAAGCCGAGTTTCTGCGCCGTCGCATCGTCATGAATCGAGGCGTGGGAGTCATAGACCTGAGCATTGAGCATCTGGTGCCGCTGGCGCCACGGTCCGGGAAATCCGGGGTTTCGGTGATGATCGTCTCGAACGCTTTCCGTCTCATGGAATTACCTCGCAATGCGGCTTGCGCCGAGGGAGCCGAACCCATTGTCGCGGAGAGGCCTCGTTTGCACAACCAGCAGATGGCGGCCAATGCGTCCTGGTCTCGGAACGAGCCATCGCGCCCGAAGTTTCGGTGCCAGGGTACACCCAGGTTGTGATTTCGCCGTCGGGGGCCTAAACAGTGGAAAATAGCCGCGATTATAGATTTCAGCGCGCCATAATCGGCCACCTCAAAGGGAGAAAAAAATGCGTGAAGCCGTTATTGTTTCCTATGCCCGTACCGGGCTGGCAAAATCCGGGCGCGGCGGATTCAACATCACCCCACCAATGTCCATAGCGGCCCACGCCATCAAGCACGCCGTGGAGCGCGCCGGCGTAGACAAGGAATACGTTGAGGATTGCTATCTCGGCAATTGCGCGCATGGCGCACCCAACATCGGCCGCCAGGCCGCGTTGCTCGCCGGCATGCCGAAGTCGACGGCCGGCGTATCGGTGAACCGCTTCTGCTCGTCGGGACTGCAGACCATCGCGATGGCGGCCAACAGCATCCGATCGGACGGCGCCGATTGCATCGTTGCCGGTGGCGTGGAAAGCATCTCGGTCCCCGGAGGCGGCACGCCGAAGGAATCGATCGATCCGGATCTGCTCAAGGCGGCGCCCGACATCTTCATGGCGATGATCGACACCGCCGATATCGTCGCGGAGCGTTACAAGCTCAGCCGCGAATACCAGGATGAGTATTCGCTGGAATCGCAGCGCCGCATGGCCGCCGCGCAGCAAGCCAGCAAGTTCAAGGATGAAATCGTCCCGATGAAGACCAAGATGAAGGTGGTCGACAAGGCGACGAAGGCCGAGAGCATCGTCGACTATGTCGTCGACCGCGACGAGTGCAACCGACCCGACACCACCATGGAGGGCCTCGCCAAGCTCGAGCCGGTGAAGGGTCCCGGCAAATACGTCACCGCCGGCAACGCCAGCCAGCTGTCGGATGGCGCGGCAGCCGTGGTGTTGATGGAAGCCAAGGACGCGGAAAAACGCGGCCTTCAGCCGCTCGGCCGCTTTGTCGCCTGGGCGGCGGCGGGCTGCGAGCCGGACGAGATGGGCATCGGGCCGGTGTTCGCGGTGCCGAAGCTGTTGAGGCGCCATGGTCTGAAGGTCGGTGACATCGATCTTTGGGAGCTCAACGAGGCCTTCGCCAGTCAGTGCCTCTATTCCCGTGACCAGCTTGGCATCGATCCCGACAAGTACAACGTCAATGGCGGCTCGATCGCCATCGGCCACCCCTTCGGGATGACCGGCGCGAGGTTGACCGGCCACATCCTGCAAGAGGGCCGTCGGCGCAAGGCCAAGTGGGGCGTCGTGACGATGTGCATCGGCGGCGGCCAGGGCGGCGCGGGTCTGTTCGAGATCTACTAAGCCTGTTTCACGGGAAACAATTTCTGGACGGCGCGGTCGCAACACCGCGCCGTTTTTCGTTGGCCACCGGTGACGCGCAAGCGGTTGAGATACGAGCGGGTTTTGCGAGTTTTGTGAGGTTTTTTGCGCTGGGTCCAAGTGAAGACACTTCGGGGGAGAACGCGAAGCGTCCGTTATTCCGACATGGAGGTCCGTCGGAAACGCTGAAAGTTATTGATTTACGGATTCGGCGGCGGTGCAATCTTGCCCGGCTGTCGCAGGGTGCAGCAGAGCGCCGCCAATGATGCGCGAATGTGCGCGGAATTCCGCCACGACCGCATTTTCCAGAGTCACGCTGACATCGTAGATACCGGAGCGAGCGGAACGTACGACTTCCGTCGCCGTCGCGACCAGGCGATCGCCGAGCTTGGTCGGTAGCAAAAACGAAATGCAGCAATGCGCAGCTACGGTCCGTTCATTGTAGGTATTGGACGCAAGCGAAAATGTCGTATTGGCAAATGTGAAAATCGCGCCGCAATTGGTGACACCGAGACCGTTGACCATCGCAGGCAGCACGGTCATCGTGACCGCGGCGTGCCCGGGCTTGATCGATAACCGCTCGAGGCCAAGGGTTCGTGGCGCGTCGTCTTGTCTCCACAGGAAATCCGCGCATGCCAGCGCCAACCTACGCGACGAAGTGGCTGTCTCATTACTCACCGAGAACTCCTCGAATATCTTTTTCGAACGCAATGCCGAGGTGGAGCGAACACGTCCCACAGGCCGAACTGACGTTCCCGCATGCCGCGAGATTCGGTGGGATCGTACCGCTATGCAAAATGTGCCGCGTCCTGCGGTCGGAGGATGAATCGCGATATCAGAAACAGGTTCAAGCGATGAATCATCGCCCCCAACAATTCTCTCGAATGGTAGCGGCAGGCAATGTCCTCGCTTCCAGGATGCGTACTGGCTCTCACATCTATCCTGTCGGATCGCAACCGGTTATTCTCAAGGGATTAGGATTGACGCACCGTGTCCTTCAATCGATGGACGCGGAGCACCAGCCGGCTTGCTAACGCGAGGTCGCTTGTCCCTCTGGGCTTGCTCGCGGACCGGTAACAAACGAACTCGAAAGGGAGAGCGATGGCTCACGTTGGAAGCTGCTTTTGCGGCGCAGTCAAACTAGAGGTTACCGGTTCGCCGGAGGCCATGGGTTATTGTCACTGCAGTTCTTGTCGCTCATGGTCCGGCGGGCCTGTCAACGCCTTCAGCCTCTGGAAACCGGATGCTGTGCGGGTCACGTCGGGAGCCGAACATGTGACCACGTTCCAGAAGACCCCGCTCAGTCAGCGTCAGTATTGCGCCAAGTGCGGCGGGCACCTGATGACCAATCATCCGCCGTTGGGTCTGATCGACGTATTCGCCTCCACGCTCCCGACGCTGGCCTTCGCCCCCGGCGTTCACGTCAACTATGCGGAGACGGTGCTGCCGATGCGCGACGGCCTGCCAAAGCTGAAGGACTTCCCGGCCGAATTCGGCGGCTCCGGCGAGGCCATCGCGGAATAGCGGTTGGCTCATTTGGCGGTGGCCGGTCGGCGGCGCCGCAAATATGCTATTTCCAGTGAAGGGGACCCGCATGTTCGGGGCCCCTTCGTCGTTCCCACCGCCGAATTGCTGGTCGCCCAAAATTCAACCGGGCCGTCACTGGCACAGCTCGGTCGCCGATCTGCCGTTATGTTCGGTCCGAGCCACGTGTTGCGCGATCATGCCAGCCACTTCCTTGGCATGAGTCGAAATCATGAAATGAGCCGCCCCCGCGATGGTGGCGACTTCGGCGTTCGGTATGCACTGTCCCAAAAGTTCGTTCGCGCGCTTCACGCCCGGATGGCTCACTTCGCCCCAAAGCACTAGAGTCGGGATGTCAAGAGTCGCAAGCAACGCGGGCGTCAGCTCGAAATCATAGGCGCTTGCCCAGTCCAGAAGGTTGACCGGCGTAGTCTGACAGGCGTAATCGCGAACGCGAAGCGGCCAGCTGGAGAACGTGCCCGCGCCACCATAAAAGTCGATCATCTGTTCGATCGCAGCCGTTTCGCCAGCCTGGAAGGACCTGAAATAGGCTTCGCTCATCTTGCGGAACGCGAGATAGTGCCGGTATTCGCCCATGCTCCGCAGAATTTCTGGCGCGGGGGCCTCGGCGATCGTCAGGCTTAGCAAGGGCACGCGCTTTCTAAGCGCGACGGCGAGCGCCGACAGGCCGCCAAACGAGTGGCCGACGAGATGCACCGGAGCGGCCGCGCGCCGGATCACCGCTTCAAGAACCTCTGCCTCGTGGGCGATACCGGCATCGAGAGCGGTGCGGCGTTCGACTGTGCCGCCATACCCGAGCAGACTTGTGGTGACACAGCGAAAACCGCTCTCCCATTGTGCAACGATGGGTCGCCATGCAGCGCCGGTGCTGCATGATCCCGGCACAAGAACGACGGTTGGACCCTCCCCGCTTTCGTCGTAGTCGATATGTCCCAACTGATCTTCGATCATGGGTGCCAGCGCTCCCGCGGATCAAGCAAGTTAAGCGGAAGGCGCGCGAAGCGACGATCGCCGACCGGACGATCAATCAATCGATCGATCGTCCGAGCGACGGCTACGCGAACTTCCTTGCCAGAGAAGATGCTTGATCAGCGTTTTGTGATCACGACCTCGAGATACTCGCTCGGAACGACCATCGTACCGTCTTCCGCCCGGTTCATCCGCCCGATCAGCGCAAGCAGATCTTTTCTTAAGCCCTGCTGGTTCGCCTCGTCGAGGGCGGCAAAGGCTTTGAGCGTCGGCCCGTAGTAGGTCCTGAAGACTTCCACGAAATGTTCTGGCGATCGGTAACGGAACGCGAAACTGCGCGACTCGCACTTCACGGAAATTGCCGCCGCTCCGAACATCTCCGTGATGTGCGCCCTCGAGCCCCACAGCGCCGGTGACTTTGAACCGGGCGGCGGCGGCAGGTACTTGCCAAGTACCTTGAAGAGCTGCCCGATAAAGCCTTCAGGAGTCCAGTTGGCGAGGCCGATCTTGCCTCCACTCTTGCACACCCTTGCGAGCTCGGCTGCCGCCTTGTCTTGATCGGGCGCGAACATGACGCCGAAGGTCGAGACAACAGCATCGAAACTGGCGTCGGCAAAACCCAGCGCTTCCGCATCGGCTTCCTTGAATTCAACCGACAGGCCTTCCGCCGCGGCGCGGAGCCGGCCGCGCTCGAGCAAGCTCGGCACATAATCGGTGGACACGACGTCGCACCAGCGCCGTGCCGCGGCGAGCGTGACGTTGCCGTTTCCAGCGGCGACGTCGAGAACCTTCTGACCGGAGCGAAGGTCGAGGGCTTCGCACAGTTCCTCGCCGACAATCTGAAGCGTCGTGCCGACAACGGCATAGTCGCCGGACGACCACGCGGCATGCTGGCGAAGCTTCAGCGCTCCGAGATCGGGCTGGGCGGCCTGGGCGCTCTGGACAGCGGAAGATGGTGTCATGATTATTCCTTCTTGAAAGCTTGAGGGGCCTGATGTTTCATGTCGGGCGCGTCGCTCACGCGAGCGCCCTTTGCGACTCGGCGTTTGTCAACGCAGGGAGCGTTCGGCGGCGGCGGCCTGGTGATCGGCAAGATCGACCGATCTGCGACCAGGTAGCGGAAGCAGCATCCGAACGCGCTGTTTGTAGCTGCGATACCGGTCGCCGAATAGTCCAACGAGATCGCGCTCTTCGAGCTGGATGCCGATCAAGATGTAGCCGGTCGTCGCCAGTGCGAACAGCAGATGACCCGCCGTCATCGACGGCGTCGCCCAGAAGGCGAGCAGGAAGCTCAGATAAATCGGATGCCGCACCAGCCGGTACAGCAGCGGGGTGTGAAATCTTGCCGCAGGCAACTCCTTGCGGAAGAGCCGCGCAAATACCTGGCTCAGTCCAAACAGCTCGAAATGACTGAGCATGAAGGTGCTGACAAACAGCAAGCCCCAGCCGAAAAAGGAAATTGCCTCAAGAGCGGTTGCAATGACCGGATTCTCTACCGTCCAAATCGGATCCGGAATCGGCCGCCACTGCCAGTACAGCAGCAACAACGCGAGACTGGAGAACAGCACGAATGTACTCCGTTCGGTGGAGGGCGGCACGAACCGCGTCCACCAGCGCTTGAAGCCTTGCCGCGCCATCACGCTGTGTTGTACAGCGAACAACCCGAGCAGCATGGTATTGATGAGTATGCTCTCGATCAGCGGCCCCGCGGCGCCAGAATCGATCGACTTCGGAACGACCAGATTGCTGACGAATCCGATCGCATACAGTATGGTGACGAGAAACACGGCGTAGGCGCTGATTCCATAAATGACTGCAACCAAACCTGCCATCAAATACTCCCGAACGAATTCAAATTCGATGATCTGCAGACTTAGACCGGACCACGGCCTTTCCTTTATCCAATTTGCGACAGCGCTATCCCGATCATGAAATTTTTCGATGTATTTGGTGTTCATAGTCATAGTCATATTGTCGGAGAGTTTCCCATGAATGCATGCCCCCACCGCCCATCGAGCAAATCTCTGCTGCCGCGTGGCGTCCGCCGTGCGCTCGATGCGATGCGCGCAAATGTCGGGCGCGACTGGAGCGTGACCGAGCTGGCCGACGTCGCGGGCGTATCCAGCCGAACCCTGCAGCGGCAATTCCGGGTTTTTCTCGGTAAGGCGCCCCGGACGACGCTTCGTGATGTCAGATTTGAGGCCGCGCGCCGCGAACTGCTGCAGGGCCTGCCCGATGCCAAAGTAACGGATGTCGCGCTGCGCTGCGGCTTCCCGCATGGCGGGCGGTTTTCCGTCGAGTATCGCCGACGTTATGGCGAAACGCCGTCGCAGACCTTGAAGCGGCAGGCTGTCTTCGTCGGTGCGTTGACGTCAACGCCCTCGTTTTTCGTCTCCCGCCGCGATCGGCCAACGATCGCGCTGGGCCCGATCGACACGAGGCCGGAGAACAACGAGTCCGCGCGCAGCATCGCGGATGAGCTCGCGATCGCTCTCACGCGAGCCGGCGTCTCCGTTACCAACCGACCCGGTTCGGCGCGTTACCATTTGACGGGCCTCATTCGCGGGTCAGACCGGCAGACACGTCTGATCTTCCGTCTGATCGATGCCGAAACCGGCCGCCACCTGTCAGCGCACCGTTTCGATGGCGCATTCGGAGATGACGCTGCTCCCGACGAGCAACTCGCGACCAGAATCGTGGCGGCGCTGCAGCCGTGCTTGCGCCTGGCGGAAATCGATCGCGCCGGCCGCAAGCCGGACATCGATCTGAGCCCGCACGACCTGGCGCTGCGGGCGATGCCTTACGTTCTTTCGCTCGATGCCGACGGCAACGCGCACGCGCTGGATCTACTGGAGCGCGCGATGGAGCGCGACCCCGACCATGCGCTGTCGACCGCGCTCGCCGCTTGGGCGTACGGGCAGCGCATCGTCTATCATTTCGCCGTAACTCCGGAGAAAGACCGCGCGCGAAGCGCCGAACTGGCTCGAAAGGCGCAGAATCTCGCCGGAGATGCCACGGTGCTTGCCGTCCTCGGCAACGCCCTCACCTTCCTCCACGATCTCGATGCGGCGGAGCAGGTGATCCGCAAGGCACTTTCGATCGACGGCGGCTCAGCCTGGGCGTGGAGCCGCAGCGGATGGATCGACGTCTACAATGGCGACGCCGAATCGGCCATCGAGCGGTTCAAGATTGCGCTCGACCTCGCTCCCAACGACTGCCTCACGTTCAATAGTATGGTGGGCATCGGCTGCGCGAATTTCGAGTCCGGCCGCTATCGCGAAGCGGCGGACTGGCAGCGGCGCGCACTGGTCGAGCATCCGTCAGCGACCTGGATCCATCGGACCATGTGCCCCGCTTATGTGCTGGTCGGGGCCGAATCCGAAGCCCGTCGCAGCGTCACGGCCCTGCGGGAAGTCTATCCGGAGCTGACGGTCTCCGAGGTGCAGCACGGCCTGCCGCCGCTGCCGCAATCCTACCGCGATCGTGTTGTCGACGCGCTGCAAAGCGTAGGGCTGCCGTTATAGGCCGCGCGCTCTCAATCAAAAAGACAATGCCGAGGGTCTGATTCAACTCCAGTTGAATCAGACCCTCGGCAAGATAAGGTCGTCTTGTGGATCCTGGCCCGCGACACGCGTCGCCTCGGTCTCGGCAACGCGCCTCAGGCGACGCATTCTAGTCTGAATGGACATCCAGGACCGCAGCCGGCCGCTCGCTCTGCATCGCATTTAATTTCTGCAAAGCGAGAATGTGGGCAAATGCAAAGACCATTATCAAAACCGCCAACACGAAATAAAGTCGCCACGTCATGAAATCATTGCTCCGCATGTTCAATATGCCGCGCCTCACGTCCCGCATCATCAGCGCAGTGAAGAACGCCGATACATCGATAGTCTTGAACGAGGTGCCGATGCTCATGGATCACGCGAGTCGCCAACAGGCTTCGTGAATCATGTAACGCGTTAAGCACGCTGCTCCGGACCTCGGTCATGCCCGACGCCAGGGCCCGCGCGAAATTGCGCAAGCGGAAATACAGTCGTCGTCCTCTCCAATTCCATCGCGCTGCGCTAACGATCGGCTCGGAAGGCCGCGTCGCTTCGGTGGTAGATGCGTGCATCGAACCTGCCCTGCTGTGTTTTGCGGGATACGAGCATAGGATTCGGCAGACTCACGGTCGTCATTCATTCAGACGACGGGCGATTACGATCTCTTGAACACGGCTGAGCATCCCCCGATCGGAGGATGCTCAGCACGACCTGATTTTCACAGAATGCGGCATCGGTAAGTGAGATAGATCACAGCGATGCGTGGCCATTTCGCGCCATACAATACTGTGGCCAGCACCTGCCGCCTTCGAAATGCCACTGAACCGTAATGTCTGTGCGACGGTAAGAGAATGCCATTTCATTTCAAATCATTGCACCGAGGCCAAGAGCCATGAACGATAGCAAGCAGCTGCCAACGCTGATTGGTGATATCTACGACGCCGTAATCGACCCCGCGCAGCGAAACGACGTCCTCGATAAAATTGCCAGCTTTACCGGGGGCCATTCGGGCGGGCTTCTCTCGAAACACTCCCTGAGCAAGTCCGAGGTTTTGTATTGTTATGTCGGCGCCGATCCGAACAGCCTGCAGGTATATTCGGAGAGCTATCCGAAACTCGATCCGACGGCGGACTCGCCCTGCTTCGGCGTCGAACAGGTCGTGAGCGCCACGGACCTCGTGCCCTACGAAGAGTTTCGCCGGGGCCGCTTTTACCAGGAGTGGGCGCGGCCGCATGGCTGGGTCGACGTCGCCAGCGCAGTGATCGAGAAATCGGCGACAAGTTGTACGTTTCTCAGTGTTGTACGCCATGAGGCGAACGGCCTGGTCGACGACGAAATGCGGCGGCGCATGGCGCTCCTGATACCCCACGTCCGTCGCGCCCTGCTGATCGGCAAGACCATCCATCGCAAGCAAACCGAAGCGGTGTGCTTTTCCGATGTTCTCGATGGACTGAGTGCCGGCATGATCCTTGTCGACGCTAACGGTCGGATCGTCCACACCAACAACGCAGGCAATGCCATTCTCGACGCCGGCGACTTCCTGCGCTCGGTCTGCGGCCGGCTCGTTGCCAGCGATCTGGCGATCAACGCCGCGCTACGCGAGATCCTCGTCGCCGCAAATGCGGGCGATGCCGCGCTTGGCGTCAAGGGCATCGCCCTGCCTTTGACCGCGCATGATGGCGAACGCTACGTCGCCCACGTGTTACCACTGACCTCGGGCGCACGCCGCGAGGCTGGGCTCGCCTACAACGCGGTTGCCGCATTGTTCATTCGCAAGGCATCGCTGGAACCCTTCTCGCCTCCCGAAGTGATTGGCGAGATGTACAAGCTGACGCCGAGCGAGTTGCGCGTGCTGCTTGCCATTGTCGATATCGGCGGTGTCCCCGAGGTAGCGGCGGCCCTGGGCGTTGCAGTCACCACGATCAAGACTCACCTCAGCCGCCTGTTTGAAAAAACCGGCGTTGCTCGCCAGGCCGATCTGGTCAAGCTCGTCGCCGGGTTTTCTACGCCGCTGGCTGGCTGAGGCAATGGTGTCACCGACACATTGCGTGGCGTGACCTGGACCGCATCGGCCGGCGACAATGCCAACGACCTCGGTTCGGCAGCCGCCGCGTTCAGCACCTTTGTGCACAGACCGGTCCAGCCAACAGCGCGCCGGTTGAGACGCGGAGCATATGGCGCGCCATGCCGCGGTGGATTCAGAAACTCCGGGCCTTCTTTGTGAATCATTGTGATTATCCGTGATCGCGTTTCCGGCGCTACTTTGGGCATGACCCCACATGTCACGCTCGCTCGCGCGTCGTCCAATTCGCGTCGTCCAATTCGCGTCGTCCAATTAAAGGACAAGCGATTCAACAGATCGTCATCAAGTTTGGTGTGAAGACGTGATGACGAATCGCGATCCAAAACCTATGTATCGGCGCACTGGAGGCAAAGGTCGATGCGCGCATCTATCAGCCAGGCCGCTTCACCCGTTCGCAATGCGCGAGCTGAATTGAGTATTCGGATACACAGTCATGCTGAATCGTCTTTTTCTAATAGGTGTGACCGCGAGCATCTTATTGGCACATGGGATTGTGTTGTACAAAATTGATGCAGGAGTTCGCTCAAGCGACGTAACGCCGGTTATGGCCTCACGCGCTCGCAGGGCGTTCTGGTGAGAGTGCAGCCGTTTCAGACCAAGCGAACCCGAACGGACGATGTCGCGATCATCAAATCGTGATAGGTACTCATCATGGGATTCTGCGCTGTCTTTGATCGATTCTAAATTATTGCAACGGCGCCGAATAACATCGCCGCCAGCTTCGGTGCGGGACAGTCGATGCGCTCAGCGTCCCCCGTCCGGATGACGCCGCGAATCGTCAAACCATTCATACGGACATCGTGGAGCGACAGCCCTTGTTTCGCTTCTTCACGCTTCACGCGCGCGTGACGGCTCATTCTTTTTTTGCCGTCGCGCGCGCAGCGTGAGACGTCAGATAGAGGAAAACGCAATGACGATGCACAGGGATATCCGATCATTCCGACCGGCCGCGCCGACCATCCGCAGACGGCTCACTGTCCTCCTCAATCGCTGGGTCGCCGCTATGATCGCGCATCGCGAACGCGAGGCGGCACGTTTCGTGCTGGGTCATCTCAACGACCGGGCGCTAAAAGACATCGGCATCTACAGATCTCAGATCGACGACGGTCTCGCGGAGATCGCGCGAAGACGCGCGCGGCTGCAACGATCCGAGCGGCCTCGATAGACGCGAACCCCTGGATCCGCTACTGGTCACCACCAGCGGGACACAAGACACAATTGACTCAGAGGATGCATGCCTAGATTGATCTCAGGAGCCTTCGCCGCCGCCAGTCTCGTACTGTTGATTTCCGGATCGGCAGACGCGGCCAAACCCTTCCCTTCTCCGAGCGCTCCAGCGCCGGTTTTCTATCGTTCCGTCAAAGTCGATGGCCTCGATATTTTCTATCGCGAAGCCGGAGCGGCGAATGCGCCGACGCTCCTGCTCTTGCACGGCTTTCCCTCGTCGTCACGGATGTTCGAGCCCCTGTTGGCGCGGCTTTCCGGGCAATTCCATCTGTTAGCTCCCGACTATCCGGGCTTCGGACATAGCGATGCGCCAGATCCTAAAGCGTTCGCCTATACCTTCGATCATATCGCGGAAGTCATGCAGCACTTTACGGAAGCTGTCGGGTCCAGCCGCTATGTACTGTACATGCAGGATTATGGCGGTCCTGTTGGATTTCGACTCGCCGTCTCGCATCCTGAACGCGTGCAGGGCATTATCATCCAGAACGCCGTCGCCCACGATGACGGTTTGGGACCGCGTTGGAACCGAATGCGGGAATTCTGGGCGGACCGAGCGGCGAATGAGGCAGGCTTCAGACAAAGCCTTACGTCGCTGGCCGGAGCGCAAAGGAGGCATCTCGGCGCCAGTCCCAACGTCGCGAATTATGATCCGGACCTGTGGTCGGACGAGTTCGCGTTTGTCAACAAATCTGGCGAAAGCGACATCCAGATCGACCTCTTCTTCGACTACCGGACCAACGTCGCAAGTTATTCCGCATGGCAGACCTGGCTCAGGCAAGCGAAGCCGCCGACGCTCGTGGTGTGGGGACGATACGATCAATCGTTTGAGGCTGCGGAAGCGCAAGCTTACAAACGCGAGATTCCCGACGCTGAAGTCCACCTGATCGACGCCGGCCATTTTGCGCTCGACGAGAAGCCTGATGAGGTGGCCGCGCTCATAGGCGCGTTCATGTCCAAGCTTTCAAAGTCAAAGCGCGCGCAATCGACGCCAATGAAGAGCGCGCATACGTCGCGATAACCGGTGTTGGCATACGGGCGATACTCCGCTCTCGACGATCTCCGATCCGCCGTCCGCCCTGGAGCTTCCAAGCATTTCACGGATCGCCAGGGGCAGAATTTCTGGGCGCCGGGCCGGTTGGCAAAGCGGCCGGTCCCGCCTGTCACGCCCCTATAAACCATTGAAATATAATAATAATTACTCGCCCCTCCGAAACGAATGCGGAGACTGCGGAGATGAGCGCGCGGCCCCGGGCCTTGCTTGATCTCTGCCAGTCGTTTAGCGCATCTCCGTCGGCAAACGCTGCGATCGCTCTGCGGTGTTGCGTCATGATATATGGCCAATATACGCTTGGGATGAGTGTGCAGCACCAGACCCCCGGCGCTCTCGCCGGCGATGTGAGGAACGATTTGAAATCGAAAACATCGACGAAGCGCCGATCTCGGGCCATCGAGATCGAGGACGGTACGCTGACAGATCGTGCCTATCGCGAACTTGAAGAGATGATTGTCACGCTGCAATTATCACCCGGAACGGTGTTGTCCGAGCAGGCGCTTGCGGTGCGTCTGAAGATCGGCCGAACCCCGATCCGGGAAGCCCTGCAGCGGCTCGCGAGAGACGGACTGGTCGTGATCATGCCCAGGCGTGGCATCATGGTCTCCGAGATCAATTTGAGGCTGCAGCTGCGGCTGCTCGAGGTGCGACGCGAGCTGGAGCGCCTGATGGCGAGCCTGGCGGCCGAGCGCGCCACGCCGGAGGAACGTCGCGAATTCGCCGACGTGGCAGAAGCCATGCTCGCCGCCGCCGCAAAGGCCGACGACATCGCATTCATGCGCCTCGACCAGCGCTTCAACATCCTGATCGCGACGGCGGCCCGGAACGAATTCGCCCGGCGATCGATGGGGCTGATGAACGCGTTGTCGCGCCGGTTCTGGTATCAGCACTATCAGCAGGTCGCGGATCTGCCGCTCGCCGCCAAGCTGCACGCCGCGGTCGCGGAGGCGGTCGCGCAGAAGAAGGCGAAAGCCGCCGCGACCGCGTCGGACCGGCTGATCGACTACATCGAGGATTTCGCGCGCAAGACGCTCGATACATGAAGCGCGTCAGTCAAATGTAATGACGCTGCGAATGGCTTCGCCGCGCTTCAACGCATCGAAGCCGTCGTTGATCCCGTCAAGCGTGATGCGGCGGGAGATCAACTCGTCGAGCATCAGGGCGCCATCGAGATAGGCCCGCGCCAGCAACGGAAAATCGCGGCGCGGGCGCGCGTTACCGTAGCTGACGCGGCGGATGCGTTTCTCCTGCATCAGCGAGCCCCAGCGGAACGAGACGTCCTTGTTGACATCGATCTTGCCGAGCCAGATGACCCGGCCGCCGGGCCGCACGGCTTCGGTGGTGTTGCGAAAGGCCGACGCGCTGCCTGCCGACTCGATCACGACGTCGACTCCGCGGCCGGCTGTCTCGCGCTTTCCGGCAGCGATCACGTCTTCCGTGGACGCGTTCACGCCATGCGTGGCGCCCATCCGCGCGGCAAGCGCAAGTTTTGCCGGATCGAGATCGACGGCGATGATCGTCCCCGCGCCTGCCAGCCGCGCGCCCTGCACCGCGGCGAGCCCGACCGCACCACAGCCGATCACCATCACGCAGTCACCGTGCGCGATCGCGCCCAGATTGAGCGCGGCGCCTGCACCGGTCATAACGCCGCAGCCGATCAAGCAAGCGCGGTCGAACGGGATCTCCTTGGGAACCGGAATGGCTTGCTGATCCGAGACGATGCAATATTCGCTGAAACATCCCAGAAACATCAACTGCTGCAGATCGCGGCCGTCGGCCAGCATGGCGCGGCTTTCGCCGTCGAACGCGCGTCCCTTCGGCCCTCCGCCGAGATACTCCTCGCACAGGATCGGTGAATCGCGGTCGCAATAAAAGCAATGCCCGCAGTATGGGTTCCACGACAGCACGACATGGTCACCGGTCTTCACGCCACGCGCGGCCGGGCCGACTTGTTCGACGACCCCGGCGGTTTCGTGTCCGAGCACGATCGGCAACGGATAACGCAGCGAGCCTTCGATCACTTCCAGATCGGTGTGACAAAGTCCCGCCGCGCGAATCCGCACCAGCACGTCGGTCGGCCTCAAGGCCGCAGCGGTGATGGTTTCGATCGACATTGGGGTTTGCGCTGCATGCAGCACCGCGGCACGATACTGGAGCGCCATTTACGTTGCCGCCTTGCCTTCAAGCGCGGTCAGAGCCAAGTCAATGTCATCTGAAGTCATCTCCCATTCGTTTCCAAAATTCGCAACCACCGCGCGCATGAAGGGCTCCGCCGCCGCTATCGCCACGGCGTTGTCGGCGAGATGATCGACCAGCAGCGCCAGCGCCAATTGGCGCGGCTCAGGCCCCTCATAGCTCCATTCGAAACCGTTCTTGGTGAACTCCATGACGTCAAGGCAAGGATCAAGCGGTGCGCCATCCACGGTCACCTTTACGCCGTCGATGGTCCGGTCTCCCAGGTAACGCTTCATTCGGCTCTCCTCTCTTTGGACGTCGGCACGCATTCCGGTCACGAGGCGGCTTCGATCTTGCCCGCGATCACGCGCATGACGTCGCGGTCCCGATACGCTTCCGCCAGGGTGCCCGCGAACATCACCTCTCCCCTTTCAAGCACATAGATCCGATCGGCATAATCGGGAATGTGGTGCACGTTCGATTCGGCTATCAGCACCCCTCTGCCGGTGGCGCGGATCGAAGCGACCCCCTTTGCGATCAAGGGGATGATGGCGGGCGACAGGCCTTCGAAGGGTTCGTCGAGCAACAGTAATTTCGGATCGAGCGCCAATGCCCGGGCAATCGACACCATCTTGCGCTCGCCGCCGGAAAGCTGCGCTCCGCCGCGCGCCAGATACTGACGCAATTTCGGGAACACGGCGTAGGCTTCTTCGATGCGGGCGCCGGCGCTGCGCCCGGACGGCCGGGTCCAGGTCGAGAGTTCGATATTTTCCGCCACGGTCAGGTCAGCATAGACTTCCGACTCCTCGGGCGAGAACCCGATGCCTTTTTGCGCGCGCTGCCAGGTCGGCAGTTTGGTCAGGTCGGCGCCCTCGAAGGTGATGTCGCCCGACGCGGCCTGACGATAACCCATGATGCTGCGAAATGTCGTGGTCTTTCCGGCGCCGTTGCGCCCCACAAGACAGACCAGTTCGCCGGCCGCGACGGACAGGCTGATGCCGTTGAGGATGCGGCTGCCGTCGATATCGACTTTCAGTTTCGACAAACTCAGCATCATGACGACCTTCTCAAAGAGCAACTCGAAGTCTTGCTCAAACTCTTATTCAAGCTCTTGTTCAAGCTCTTGGGCGCGTTCCCACAACAGCCGATATCATGGCCGGGTCGGCGAAGAAGGCGTCGGGCGGCATGTCGGCGAGAAGAGTGCCTGCCTGCAACGCGACGATGCGATGTGAATACCGCTCAACGAGGTCCATGTCGTGCTCGACCTGAACGATGGCGCGCACGCCCGCCGCCTTGGCGGCGGTGACGAGAACTTCCATGATCGCATGCTTGTCACCGCTCGAAACGCCGCTGGTCGGCTCGTCCAGCAGGATGACAGTGGGATTGAGCGCGAAGGCGCTGGCGATATCGAGCAATTTTTTCTCACCCTGCGAAAGCGTCGACGCGACGGTATCGAGTTTGGCGCGCAGGCCCAGGACTTCAGCGACGCGCTCGGTATCCGCCTGGAGCACGGCATCCCGCTGCAAGGAGCGAAATGGATTGGACACGCGGCGCAAGCGCGACGCGACCGCCACGCCAAGCGTTTCCCGTACTGTCAAGGCGGGAAAGATATTGACCAGTTGAAAGGCGCGCGACATTCCAAGCCTTGCAAGCTCGACCGGCCCTATGCCGGAGATGTCGCGGCCCAGGAAGCGAACTTCTCCAGCGGTCGGCCGCAGCAGACCGGTGACGACATTGACCAGCGTTGTCTTGCCGGCCCCGTTTGGTCCGACGATCGAGACGAACTCGCCGTCGCTGA
>WNGN01006120.1_pt1 | contig 16592 bp, 14 predicted proteins | sample 5400561 | NCBI WGS metagenome assembly WNGN01 (sample SAMN13153379, study PRJNA577476) | soil metagenome | isolation source: 115 cm soil or saprolite under Garry oak tree replicate 2 | place: USA:California | collected 2016-06-15
CCGCCTCGAGAAGTCTGGGCGGGGTGTGTACACCGGAGCGATGGGGTATTTTGCCCCTGGCCAGGCCCATTTCAGTGTGGCAATTCGCACGGCCGTTCTGCGGGATGGCGAAGGAATCATGGGAGTGGGCAGCGGCATCACGTATGATTCTTCTCCCGCGGAAGAATGGGAGGAGTGCGAATGGAAGGCTGCCTTCCTGACGCGCAGCGTCCCGGAATTTCAATTATTGGAAACGTTGATTTGGGACCGGGATTATTATCTGCTAGACGAGCACCTTGAGCGCATGAAATCTTCGGCAGTGTATTTTGGATTTCAATTTGACGAACGTAAAGTGCGCGGCGCGCTTCTGGATCTCGCCAGCCGAATGGGCAGCGCGGCTCAGCGAGTCCGCGTTACCTCGAGCCGGGATGGCGGCGTGCGAGTGGAGCGCCGCGACCTCAGTGCAAGCCGCTTCGGACGAGTGCGAATTTCCAATTTGCGGGTTTCTTCGAGAGATCGTTTCCTCTACCACAAGACAACGAATCGAGAGGTATACGACCGTGAATTGCCGGCGGCAGTGAACGCGGGATGCGATGACGCGTTATTCTTCAATGAAAGCAGTGAGCTGACAGAGGGATCGATTCACAACGTCTTTATCGTGAAGGATGGCGTGTGGAAGACTCCCCCGATTCAATGCGGGCTGTTGGCGGGCACGTATCGCGCGCAGTTCCTGCGGGAACATCCCGATGCGCGCGAAGAGGTCCTTATCCTGGATGACCTCATGCGCGCCGACCAGATTTATTTGTGCAATAGCGTGCGCGGCATGAAATCCGTGGAGCTTGAGGACTCTGCTCAGGGGCAATGCACATTCACATGAGCGTGCTCGCCGGACCGGCGCTGCTTATAACGAACGGCGATGTTCAGGTATACCGCGCCTTTCGGCGTCTCAAACCGCAGCACAACGGCTTCCGTATCCAGCGCTGCTTGCAGCCCGCCGTCCAACGAATAAATTTCGGGCGGGTGCACTCTGAATTTGAAGCCATGATTATTCAGTTGGGTCACGGCGTTCCCGATCACCATGTTGGTCAGTTCGCAAACTGTCTCTCGCGCTGTTTCTTCAGTTGGGTTGCTGGCTGGGCCCGTAAGATCGGCAGAGACCTGCTGTGCTGCAACCGTATCCATGTCCAGGATGACGCGTCCTTCGATTTCTCCGCTAATGCCGACGAGAGCAGCGATCCCTGTGCGCTTATAATTTCCTTCTTCCATGGTGACGTCGGCGATTTGTGCGGGGCATCCCATGGTTTCCGCGATCACCGCGTCAAGAGAGTTGATGAAAGGCTGGATCAGTTCCATTTTCATGATTGGACTTCTCCTACGGTGGCTGGCGCCTGCGCCACCGGGTCGTTCAGCACGTAGCGGATGATCTCGTAGAGAGCTTCCGGCTTCACGGGCTTCTGCACAAAGTGGCGCGCGCCCTTTTGTAGCGCGGACAAAATATTGTCCTGGTATCCCACGGAGGAAACCATGACTATGCGCGCCTCCGGGTGGTCGCGCACGATGTGCTCCACGGCTTCGATGCCCTCCATCTTCGGCATCGTGATGTCCATCAACACGATATCCGGGTGAGTGCTGGCATATTCGGTGATGGCCGCGCATCCGTCGCCCGCTTCGCCGGCAACTTCTCCCCCGAAGGCTTGCACCATTTTGCACAGGTTCTTGCGTGCGAAGACGGAATCGTCCACCACAAGAAAGCGGACCTTTGGTTGGTCTTCACAGGTCAGAGGTTTAAAGTCCATGATGATTTTCTCCTCCCCCATTCCGGATCATCGTCGTGCTCCGCGGGGTGTTTCGAGATCTGCCAAGTCGGCTCGGGTTCGAGAGCGGTCATTCGAGCACAAAGTTTGTAAAACGCTGGGAAGCGCGTCGAGCGCCACGACCCTGCTGGCATACCCGGCTTCGATCGCCGCCCGGGGCATACTGTCCACGACGCAGGTGTCCATGCTCTGCGCGATGGTCACGCCGCCCGCCATTTGCACGGCGCGCATGCCATCGGCGCCATCGTCGCCCATCCCCGTCATGAGGACCGCGGCGCTCTCCGTCCCGAACTCCTTGGCCACGGAATGAAACAGGACGTCGACCGACGGACGGTGGCCGTTAACCGGGGCCTGGTCCACCAGCACAACCATGTCTCCCTGTGGGACGCGCCGAATTTTTATATGACGGTTCCCTGGGCAAATCAAAGCGCGTCCCGGTGCGAGAAGATCACCCGAGCGTGCCTCGACGACGTTGATTGACGAACAATCGTCCAGGCGGCGTGCAAACATGCCGGTGAATCCCTCAGGCATGTGTTGTACAACGAGCAGGCAGCCCGTGAAATCGGCCGGGAGTTGCGAGCAAATGAAGTGCAGAGCGTTCGGTCCGCCCGTCGAAACTCCGATGGCGATAGAACGAGTCGGCCGGGCGTCTGTCTGTTTCGGTTTCAACGCCGGGTTCGTAAGCGGCGATGGAGCAAAAGTCTGTTTGGGCGGTCCCGAGATCGCCGCCACCTTGATTTTTACAGAGAGTTCCCTGGCAATTTGCTCCAGGCCGCCCCTCTGAGCATCGGATGGTTTGGCGACGAAATCAAAAGCGCCAAGGGCCAGCGCTTTGAAGGCTGAATAGGCGCCTTCTTCGTTGTGACTGCTGACAACGATGACGGGAACGTGATATCGGCGGACGATCTGGCGGAGCATTTCGAAGCCGTCCATCCTCGGCATCTCCAGATCAAGGGTCACGACGTCAGGGTGCAACTCGCCGATTTTTTTCAGCCCCAGGAGGCCGTCCATCGCCGTTCCCACCACCTCGATGGACGGATCGCCATGCAATAATTGTGGAATCAATTTCCGCATTAATGCGGAATCGTCCACAACCAGCACGCGAACGGGCCTCCTCATGCGGATACCTCTAGAACACGCTTTCGAGTCAGGTGCGAAACCACGGAAGGGACGTTCAGAATCAGCACGACCGTTCCGTCACCCAGTATGGACGCGCCACTCACAAGATCAGACGCGACCAGGCGATCCTCGAACGCCTTGATGACAAGTTCTTCCTCGCCGATCAGGCCATCGACGATCAGACCGAATCGGCGGCTTCCCGCGCCGATGGTCACCACGAAGTGCCGATTCTTTCGAGCAGCCGCAGGCGAGACATTCACAATCAATTGATCCAACCGCACGACGCTGAGAACCTGGTCGCGCAATCGAAGAACTTCGTGGCCGTCAATTTCGTGTATCTCGCTGTCGTTTGCACGCGCGATTTCCAGCACGGAATCCAACGGGACCGCGTAATGTTGAGTATCTACCCGGAACATCAGCGCCTGGATACTCGCCAGCGTCAAGGGCACCACGAGTTGGAAGGTCGTGCCGCGGCCGGGTTCGCTTTCGACGATTACTTTGCCCTTCAACCGGTCCATTACACTCTTCACCACATCCATGCCCACGCCACGCCCCGAGATCTCGGTGACTTCTTCAGCAGTGGTAAGGCCGGGCTGGAATACCAGGTTGAGGATTTCATCGTGGGACAGCCCACGGGCATCCTTTTCCGACACCAAACCGGACTGAATCGCCTTCCGGACAAGTTTCTCGTGGCCGATTCCGCGGCCATCGTCGGAAATTTCGATGACAACTTGATTTCCCTGGTGGTAGGCGTCCAACCGGATCGTCCCGCGGGCTGACTTTCCGTGCGCCAACCGGTTCCCGCGAGCTGACTTTCCGTGCGCCAACCGGTCTTCAGGTGTTTCGATGCCATGATCGGCGGCGTTGCGGACCAGATGGGCCAGGGGGTCGGCCAGCGCATCGAGCACGCTCTTGTCCAGATCCGTGTTCTGGCCGGCCATTTCGATGGCAATTTCCTTCTTGCGGACTTTCGCGACGTCGCGGACGATGCGCGGCAGGCGCCGGAAGAGTTGTTCCACCGGGACCATCCTGATTTTCATGACCGATTTTTGCAATTCGCCGAGAACGCGTGATTGAAAAGAGAGTGCATCGCCCAGACGGTTGCGCAACGGGTCTTTGGGGAACTTTTGGTCGAATTCATTGACGGCGCGATGAAACATGGATTTCCCGATAATCAATTCGCCGATCAAATTCATGACCGTGTCGATGCGCCCCGTTTCGACGCGGAGCCAGGCCTCGTTTGAACCCAGCATCCCCCCCGTGGTGCCGGGAGACCCTGCAGCTCCCTCGACGGCGGATTCAATCTGGCCGTTGTCGGCTGAAGCCCTCGCCGCGGATTCGGCAGCTGTCTCTGCCTCCATAAAAATCTGCAACGCATCACGAGGCGCGTCGTCGACTACTTTCAGCGGCTCAAGGGAGACGTCCGAGACGATGCCGGGGACATGGCACCGCGTCCGAATCCAATCAGAGGTGCGTGAACTCGCCAGCGTGGCATGAACCGCGGTCAGAGTTTGCAAAGGGACGCCGCTGGCAGGAGACTGCGCCAGGACGTCCCCGCACTGTTCCAAGGCCGAGCGAACCAGTTGTAACGCCGCCGCCGGCATCTGCAGGGACGGGTCTATGCGCAAGATAACCTGATACACGGGCTCGTTGCCGCGCAGGGCTTCGAGAATGCGCGTCTTTTCCTTGGGAGTCCACTCAGGCCGTGTGTGCACGGGCTGAGGCTCGGAAACGGATTCTGGGCTTTCAGCAAGTTTGCGAATGTGCGCCCGGAGTTCGGAGATGTCGGGCGGCTGCAAATTGCCGCGGTAGGATCCGAGCATTGCGTGGAAGCTGTCCGCGGCGGAGAGAACAATCTCGGCGACAGCCTCGCCGCGCTCGACGACCAGGGCGGGAGTCAGCAAATCCTCGAGGTCGTGCGCAAGCTCACTGAGTTGGCGGAACCCGCAGGCGGCCGAATCGCCCTTGAGCGTGTGCATGGCGCGGCGGACGCGCGCCAACGCGTCCGAATTGCCCGAATCGCTCTCCAGAAGGATCCCCGCCTCGTTCAGCTCCTGCAGCAATTCCTGTGCGCTCTCAAAGAAGAGTTCGCGAAGTTCGGCGGCGCGTTCATCGGAAAAAAAGTTCAACCGGCCACCTCGATGCGCTGATAGGTGGTAGCGTTGTTCTGATGGATCATGCGGAATTTGGTGCTTAAGCCGAACAGGCTTTCGGCATGGCCGACGAACAGGTACCCTTCGGGATTCAAGCAGTGGTAGAACTTTTCGATCAGACGCTTCTGCTCGGGCTCATCGAAATAAATCATGACGTTCCGGCAAAAGATGATGTCGTTGCGCCGCGGCAGGAAGTCCGCCTTCAGGTTGTGAAAGTCAAATTGAATGAGGCTCTTCAGCGCCGGCTTCACAGCATATTTGTCGGCGAGCCGGTCGAAATAGCGCAGCCGGCATGTGTAATCCACGGGCTCCATGTGCGCCTCGTTGTACACGCCTTGTTGAGCCGTAACGAGGCCCGAATAGCTCATGTCACTCGCGAGAACTTCCACCTTCCAAGGCGGCGGAACCATCGGTTTGGGCGAGGGCATCTCCATGGGGAGCGGGTTTCGGAGGTAGTTAGGAGGCGATAGTAGCCGTAGAAGGATTCTATCTGGCAGGCTTTCAGCCGGCGATGTACGCGGTCGCGCAGGAAGTGAATACGGCGCTCGTCGAAAAACATGCCGCACTCCTGGTAGACCAGAGTCTGCAAAAGCTTCAACTCTGCATCTGAAAGGGGAATGGGCGTCAGTAATGTGGTCGTGGACATGGCTCTCCGGTGCTTGGAATGCCCATCGTGCTAGCGCAGGCGGGACGCTCCGGCGTCTATCGTTGCGCTGGCGAGCTCCGTGACTTCGTTCAAACGTTGCAGTTCGACGCGTTGTAAAATCCGGCTCAGGTCAAGAAGGATGATCAAGCGGTCATTCAATTTGCCGACCCCGGTGACATAGTTCATGTCCTCGTTGGGGAAGACGTTTTGCGGAGCCTCGATCTCCGACGGCGCGATCCTTAGAACCTCCGAAGCCGAATTCACCAGAAGTCCCACCAGCCGTTCTTCCAGCTCTACCACAACAATCCGGCTTTTCGAGTTGCGTTCGATCGCGGATTCGCCAAACCGTTTCCCCAGGTCGATGACAGCGATGATTTTGCCGCGCAGGTTGATCACGCCTTCGATATGAGGAGGCGCGTTCGGGACAGGAGTGATCTCAGGAACGCGCACAATTTCCCGTACCAGGGAAATCGGCAATCCCAGCGTTTCCCGGCCAATCCGCAGGCCGACAATCTGCAGGTGCTTGTCCATCGCCGGGCTCAAGGCTTAGACCCGCGCCAATTCGGGATGCAATTCATCAGAGGATTCGTGTTCCCGTTCCACTGACGCCCGTCGAGGAGCGTTTCCGCCGGATCGTGAGCGTCCTTGTTCCTCGAGAACGAACAAGTCGGCCGCCTCGATCAGCCTGCGGGAAAGTTTGGAGGAATGTTCGGCCATGGCCGCGAGTTGCGAGGAGCTGGACGTGGATTGTTGGACCACCTCGCGCATCTTTTCCATCGCCCGCACCACCGATTGAGCGCCGGATGCCTGCTCTTCAATGGTGGAATTGATTTCCTGCGTGATTTCAGTCAGCCTGGATGTGGCCTTTGCGATTTGAGACGAGCCGGCGGATTGCTCGTTGGTCGCTCCGCCGATCTGCTGCGCGTATTTGTATACCTCGGATACCACGTCGGAGATCTTGGTCAGCGCCACGTTCAACTCACCGCCGAGTTCAAGTCCCTGCTGGACCATGGCCGTGCTCTTTTCCATGTTCTCGACGGCTTCGCGCGCTTCCTTCTGAATTCCCTGAATTAACTCGGATATTTCCTTCGTGGATTGCGTGGATTTCTCGGCCAGCTTCCGTACTTCCTCGGCTACGACAGCAAAGCCGAGTCCGTGTTCGCCGGCGCGAGCCGCTTCTATGGCGGCGTTCAGCGCCAACAAGTTTGTTTGTTCGGCCAAGTCATCGATAACCTCGATGATTTTGCCGATTTCATCCGCCCGTCTGCCGAGAACATCAATGATTTCCGACGAAGAGCGGATAGCGGAGCTGGTACGGGTGAGGCCAGTGGTGGCTTTTTCCATGGTCTCAATCCCCTTGTGAACTTCTTCCCGGGAGCGTTGGCTAATCTCCAGCAAAGTACGCGCCGTGTCGGCCACTCTCTGTATGGAAGCCACCATTTGATCGATGGACGCGGACGTCTCGGCGACGCTGGAAGTCTGCATCTGCGTGCTCTTGACGACGTTCTGCACATTGATGCTCATTTCGTGCATCGTGCTGGTGACTTCGTCGATCGCCGACGCCGCTTCGACGCTGACCTTTGCCGATTCGGTCGACGCGGCGGCCATTTGGCTTGATCCGGACGCAACTCCCGAGGCGCTGTCCCTAACTTTCATGGCCAGATCGCGAAGCCCCCGAATCATCTGCAGAAACGCATTCGCCATCGTGTCGCGCGAGGACCTCGGCCGGACGGTCACATTCAACTGACCTTCAGCAATAGCGGACGACACGCTCGCCATTTCCTTCAAGTGAAGCATCATGTTGCGGTAGTGGTCGGCCAGCGAACCGATTTCGTCTTCCCTGTGAATCTCTATTTTCTGATCGAGGTCGCCGGTATCTGCAATCTCACGCGTAATGCCAATCAACTCCGCCAGTGGCTGAGTAATTGACAATGAAGTTCGATAAGCTACGAACAAACCCATGAGGGTGCCAAGGATCGTGCCCCCCGTGAGAGCCAGGGAGCTGTAGAGCGCAAAGGTATTGGCAGCCTCATTCGACCCTTCCAGCGCTTTCTGGATGCTCCGCTCGGCATCATCCATTTCCTTTACACTCTTCTCCACCCAGTTGTTCGTCGAACGTTGCAGGTAGACGATTTGGAGGTCCGAAACGGTGGTCTGGCCGGCATCCACTTGATGGCGCTTGGCGATCAGCGGCTTGGCGAAATCATCTTCCCAGCTCTGTTGATTCGATTCGATGGAGGAATAGGCTTCGCGCAAACGATCGTCATTCGTCTTGTTCTGGGCCTCTCGCAATATGGTTGCCAAGGCCTTTACTCCGGCTGCTTCGGCGGACTCCTCACGAGGGTCGCCGCTGAGCAAATAGTTGCGCAGGTCGAGGCCGTTCTCCATCACCTGGAAACGGATTTTTTCGATGGTTTGGATACTTTGGAGCGTAGCAGCCGCGGTATTTCTGGCGCTATGTTCGCGCTGGCTTGCGGTGAAGCTGACCAAGGACAGCAGCACCAGGATCCCCAGAATGGAACCAAAGCCGACATAGAGCTTCTTGCCAATGGTCATTTCCAATCGCCTCTCAATTCTTTCAACATCGCCCAACGCGGATAGAGATGGCCCTGCGGATCACTGGAATATGACCTCAACGGTTTCGACAGTCTCTTTTGCAGCCTCTTCGTACTTCCACTTTTTCACCGCGACAACCGCCTCCTGGACCAACAGGGGACTCCCTCCGAGAACCTTCGTGTCGCGCACTTTGCCATCAGGCCCAACCGTGGCCTCGAGCCGGACGGTTCCGGTGACGCGCATGTGACGGGCAACCTCTGGAGAAGGCCTGCAGACGACAGGACCATGGTCGCAACCACGAATTTGACTCCATTTATACGGGTCATATGTCACCTCCAGACGAACGCACACCGAATTCACATACATCTAATGCACGAGCGGTACCAGCATGGCGACCCTCTGCAGGTCTTGTGTCCCGGTATGATACTGACCATGTATTTGATTGAAATTAAAGATGTTATTGTCGAATTGCCTTCGATACCAAGGAGTGGTCCGCTCCCTCAGCAGTCTCAAGCACAACGGTTGGGGATGGCGCGGTGTCTCAGTTTGCGATGCCAGCATGAGATAGGAGTGATCAATTCACCGTCTCATGCCCCATCCTTTGTTGACAGTCACACCCTGCGAGTCCTAATTTGGAACAGTATCGAGATGCGAATTTAGCGCCTTTGGAGCACGCATCCCCTGATGCATGTGTGCCGCATACCGCACTTCCGGAACGGTCGAATCGGTAAACCCAGCCTTTGAGGCTTTGCTCGTTCATCTTGCGGTCGAATCCCATGGCCTAAGCCAGAGCGGTATACTCAGGCTCTTCTGCGGGGCAGCCGGAAAGTACTTTGGCGCAAGCGATGCCTGTTGTGCTTCTTTTTTCAGTCGAGAGGGATGGATTATTGTGGAAACCGAGGGCCGCCAACTTTGGGGATGCCAAGGGGATTCGCTTAGTGCGGCCACGGCGGAAAGGCTAGACCTGGCGATAAGAACTGGGAAGGCTATGTTCTGCGAGACCGGGGCGAATGAATTTCTCTGCCCCCAAGGTGATAGCGAACATTCAGAGGTGGCTGTGCCGTTTGTGAGTCACGGCAAGTCGCTCGGTGCGGCCTTGCTACTGCGGTCAGAGGCGACGGGTCGAACGGACCAACTCCTTGTGGACCAATTGACCTTGTTGGGCACCTTTTTCGCGGTATTGCTGGATCATGCCCACCTCTTCGAGCAGGTCTATAGCTCGCGCCAACGATGGGTCCGGGTAATCGATGCGATTCCGGTCCCCATTATCGTTCATAACGCCATGGGGAATATCGTCCGCATTAACCGTCCGCTTGCCGATAGACTCGGAGTTCATCCATCCAAACTCATTGGCCGTCCTATTCGCGAAGTTTTGGGAATGAACGGTGGGGAGAGCGCCGGATTTTGCCCGCTTTGCTCGGATAAGCAGGAAGGCATCGAAGGTCCTGTCGAGATTTTTGCAGACTGCAGCTACCTGGTTTCCACGACGAAGATGGGCACAGACTTGGGGGAAGACGCCCAGATGATCCATGTGCTTGTCAATGTTCGTGAACAGTTGGAGGCCGAGCGGCGCTACCGCGAATTATTCGATAGTATTCAGGAGGGAGCTTTCTTTTGCAACCCTGACGGACACATGGTGGAAGCGAATCCGGCACTGGCGCGAATGCTGGGCTATTTGAGTCAGGAACAGCTTGTCGAAAAGAACTTGTTTGAAGACCTCGTTCCGCATAAGTCACAGCGCGGCCGCTTGGTTCAAGGGCTATCGGATACGGATTCTCTGCGCAACCATGAGGCCACGTTGCAGAGAAAGGACGGGAGTTTGCTCGAAGCGCTCCTCCATGTCACGGCGGTCCGCGAATCGAAGGGATCGCTGGTGCAGTACCGGGGGCTGATTCTCGATATCACCGACCAGAAGGTTTCCCGGGCGGCGCTGCAGCGCGAGCGCGATTTCAACCAGAGCATCTTGAATCATACGCAAAATATTATTCTCGTTCTGGATGCGTCCGGTCAAATCGGCTATGTGAACCACCGTGCAACGGAGATTGGCTATTCGTCGGAAGCCCTTCTGGGCCTTCCGCTCTCACGGCTGATCCATACTTCGCATCGCCCCGTGTTTCGGGAGGCCTTACGAACCGTCTTGGATAGCGGCGCGGTGCAGAGGGTCGAGTTGCCATTTTTGCGCAGAGATGGGAGCGTAGCGCGATTCGTCGTGCACCTCAGCTCGATGCGCGAGGAGCGCGGGGGCGCCAACAGTGTGGTCGTTGTCATGACCGACGTGACCGAAGCGGCGCTGCTTCAAGCCAAACTTGCGCACACCGAGAAGATGGCGGCGCTCGGACAATTGGTGTCCGGCGTGGCTCATGAGGTAAACAATCCGTTGTCGGCGATCATCGGCTTCACCGATCTTCTTTTGGAGAATCCAGAGCTTCCGGAATTTGCCCGCGAGGAACTGGGCGTGATACTCCAGGAAGCCGAGCGAACCCGTTTGATTGTGCAAAATATGTTGCGCTTCGCAAGGGAAGTGCCCCCTCAGCGCGAGCCCGTTCAGATTAACCTGGTCCTCCGGGAAGCCTTGAAGTTGCGGTCGTATGGATTGGCGAACCGCAATGTTGAAATCGTGGAACGCCTGGCGGAAGACCTTCCGGTTGTCGTTGCCGACCCACACCAGCTCCAGCAAGTATTTCTGAACTTGCTGAACAACGCGTTTGATGCCATCGAGCCGATGCGGCGTCGGGGCAGAATCGAGGTTGAAACAGTATCCCGCGCCGGCTTGGTGGAAATTTATTTTCGGGACAATGGACCAGGAATTTCCAATCCTGACCGCATTTTTGAACCGTTCTTTACAACCAAGCCCGTGGGAAAGGGAACCGGCCTGGGATTGAGTATCTGCTATGGAATCGTCCACGCGCATACAGGCGAGATTCTTTGCCAGAACAATGCGGGCGCCGAAGGGTGCACCTTCTTGATCCGGCTGCCGGGCGCGACGATCCGCGGTTAGGCCGCATTGGCGGATGTGAATTCGTAAATTTGACGCGCTTGGATTGGATTACGGGTATGCGGCGCAAGATTCGCCGCGGGAATCGCGGGTTTTGTGACTGCGGATTCGCAGGGTCCTGCCGCTATTGTTTTTCTTGGGAGCTCGCAAATGACACCGGAAGACTCGAGAATTCGGCTTCTCGTTGTGGACGATGAACAGAGCATTCGCCGGCTTTGTGTCACCGTGGGCGGCGCTCTTGGATATCTCTGCTCTGAAGCGGACAGCGCCGAAGCGGTATTGGCTCAAAGTCCTGCCATCACCCCTGACATCGTCATTGCCGATCTCCGGCTGCCGAAATTGTCCGGCGCCGATCTGCTTCGCCAGATTAAATCCCGGCTTCCCGCAACAGAGGTCGTCATCATGACGGGACATGGGTCCATCGAGTCGGCCGTCGAAGCGATGAAGTCGGGCGCCTACGATTACATCCAGAAGCCCTTCCGCGTGGAAGAACTCAGGATGCTGCTTCGCCGGATGGAGGAGAAAATCCGGCTGGTGCAGGAGAACCGGGTCCTTCGCGAACGCGTGGAAACCGATCAGGCGTTGGACGGAATCATCGGCGACTCCGCGAAGATTCGCGAGGTTTTGCGAATGATCGGCCGGCTGAAAGATACCTGGACCCCGGTGTTGATTTGCGGCGAGAGCGGAACGGGGAAAGAACTGGTGGCCCGTGCAATTCATTACCGGGGCGCGTTTGCGCAGCGGCCGTTTGTGGCTGTCGATTGCGGAGCTCTGGTGCCGACTCTGATGGAAAGCGATCTGTTCGGCTATGCGAAGGGCGCTTTCACGGGTGCGGTGAAATCCAAGACGGGGCTGTTTCAAGCGGCTGACGGGGGCACAATTTTTCTCGACGAAATCGGTGAACTGCCGCTTGAGCTGCAAGCCAAACTGCTGCGTGTTCTGCAAGAGAGGGAAGTGCGGCCCGTTGGGAGCAACGAAAACATAAGCATCGAGGTTCGCGTGGTTGCCGCTACAAACCGCGACTTGGAGGCGGCGTTCCGGGAGGGCACTTTCCGGAAGGATCTCTTTTTCCGTCTCAACGTGGTTTCGATTCACATCCCGCCCTTGCGCGACCGGAGGTCGGACATTCCTATATTGGTGCAATGTTTTCTCGACCGGCAAGCGGAGGGAGAAAATGTCAAATTCACCCCGGCCGCCATGAAACTCCTGATGCAATACGATTGGCCTGGGAACGTTCGCGAGCTGGAGAATTGTATCAACCGGGCATTGACGCTGGGCGACCGCAAACTTATTGATGAAGATGACTTGTCGCCCGCCCTGCTTGGCGGGACCGGCGCCGGCAGGATGCCATCCGCCGACGCAGTTGACGATGACGCGTCTTCCACCATGGCGCTCGAAGAACTCGAGCGCCTGACGATTCAACGTGTGCTGGATAAGGTGGGTGGCAACAAAGCAAAAGCTGGCGAGCTACTCGGGATCAGCCGCGCAACGCTTTACCGCAAGCTCAAGCGCTACGAGATTCCTTCAAATATGCCAGCCGAGAAGGTCGCCCCCTGAAAATGCGTGTCCGGAGGAAGGGATAGCCTCGTTGGGAGACCGTTCAGGATTCACCATGTGGGTGAGACAAGGCGTTGCAAACTGAGATTCGTAGAAAAGACTTAATGTAAGCCCCGCGCAAACATCAAGAAAACTCATGGGTTAGTCGTCTTCCACTCCGTTCCCCCATTTGGCCGTCCTCTTGCATTACTCAGCGAGTGCACTCGTGTATTCACGATTGAGAAGGTGAATCACAACGACATGCGAGTGCCACGGCCCGATGGTCCGAATCATGCGCCAAATAGAAAATCTAGAGACAGTCTCTCAGGAAAAATCCGGTCTCCGGCGATTGGTGCAGCTCTTCCCCGGAGCCACGCCGATGCGTATTCCGATTTCGGTAGTTGTGCCGCGAGGGAAGGGGCAGGGTCTCGAGGAGAACACAACGATCGAATACGGGACTGCCACAATGGTGTTTTTTGAATCGCGGCTGCCGTTGGAATTGGAAGATAAATTCCATCTTCAGAATTCCGAAGGTTCTCTTGGAGCAGATGCAATCGTTGTTGGTCTTCGATTTGACGGCGGACGCAGGGCCATCGCCGCTCGATTTGTGACGGAAGTTCGCAACTGGATTATTCAGGGCTGATGGTGATCACGGTTAGCTCAGACCGGAACCGAGGGCGGACGCCCCTAGCCGTCTCCAGTCACACCTGGGATGAGTTCAGCGAAGTCTATCCAATCTATGCAGCGTTAAGACGGCAATGCGGGCTGCCTGATGGGCCGTACCCTGCGGGGGTAAACCCCGAGACGTGGCCTGATAAGAAAACCCGCGAACGTGACCTTCTGTGGCTGGATGAGGTGGACCGCCAGGTCCAGGCCGTTCACATCCGGCAATTCCTGGCAACTCCGGCTGCGGCGCGCGAGGAAGGTCTCCGTATCTTTCTGCAGCGCCAGCTATTGAGACCGGAAAAACAGATTTCCGACCGTGATAAAATTGATTTGGTCATCGTTCAGTACTTCGTTCTTTGCGCTCCTCAGGATTTGATCGCTGTGCGGGTAGAGTTCGCCGACGTCGCACAAATTCTTCAGCCCGCGTTGGGCGAAGTGGAAGCAACGTCACTGAAGTGTTGCGAACCCCTGGATCGCATATTGGACGCTGCGCAACAGTGCCGCAGTCTGCGCGATCTGGTCGAACAAGGTCTGATGGAGCAGGGCCGCATTGTCAAGGAAGCCGCGGGGGGCATGTTTTACGACCCCGTGGCGCTGGTCTCCATTTGCCGGTTCAATTTTGTTCTTCGGCGGACATTCATCCAGTTGCTCCATGCGGATTTGCGGGCGATTGGTGTAGCGCTGAACGAATTGGAACGGCGCGGCTTCAAGACGATTGATTGCCGAAGAGCGGCACTTTCCGCCGCTGAACCAATCGCGAAGCTGCGGCAGTTTCACCAGCATTGGAAGGCTCCTTTCCAAAGCGATTACCAACAAGACTCGTCGTTTCGCCCCTACGAACAATTGATGTGCCTGCGCGAAGACTTGGAAGACGCGCTGGGCGCGGCTCCTGCATCTTCCGGCCCGGCGTTCGCTACCAAGGCGGCAACAAAGGACGGGCGGGACGATGTGAGGAAGGGCAATTCCCTTGAAAATGGCAAGTCTCCCGCCAATTTCAATCCCTCAGCGATGCCGGAGGCGCCCACAGCACGGGCCTCGTCCGCGAAACCATCAGGGCTTCTGATACAGGCCGGAAAGCAGCCGGCGAAGACAATTTCGGCCACCGCATCCAAGGAAGCAGGTCCATCTCCCGGGCAGAAGATTCCCGGTCTCGCTGCCGTGGATGTGGAGAACCTCGAAGAGAAAATCTGGGAACAATTGATTGCGACACCGCCTGTTCGGGGGCGCTCCATGACGACCGTGACGGTGGAAGAGACGCGCGTCCTGTTGTCGGCATGGGAAGTGGCGGCGTTCATCAGTGCTTCTGGGCAGGATTCCGATGATTTACGCCGCGTCATTGTCGCGCGCGCCATGCTCTCGGCCGCCTTGGAACGAAGGAAGCGCTTCTTGGATTTCAGGATGCTGCACCAGGCAGTAGCGCATGCCCGAGTGGAGATCCCTCGCTTCCAGGAACGCATCGACCAACTGAAGCGCACCATGAAAACGGACAGCGCCGTGAACCTGGGAATCAGTCTCAAACGGCTGCTCTCCCTTGTAGACGAAGCAGAGCAGCTTCAGAAAGGGAACGCAGGACAAGAAGAAAAACGATGACTTCCGGCCAAATCCTGATTGTTTCAGATGATGCTGAATTTGTGCGGGCTCTATCGGCCCGTTGGCGAACGGAGTTGGATTCTCCCTCCATTACTGCTGTTTCCATGAATGTCAGTGCGCAGGCGGACTCCGACGGGTACGTGCTCGTTGTGGTGGGGCCATTGCGCCATGGCGCGGCGTTTCCGGCGGCTCCGGCGCTGCACCTTGATTCAACGGTGTGCGCCGTGGGTGACCTTGCGAGTCTCGCATCGGTCCGTGCCAAGCATGCCGATTGGATCCTGCTTCCGGAATATTCGGGATGGACGGAGGCGTTGCTGTCCGTGGCGCGGGAAGTGTTGCGCCGCACCACCGCGGAGAAGCGTGCGCGCGAAGCCGAGCTCACCAATCACGCCCACCAGCGGTTTGGAGTCCTCGGCAGATCCCTACTCGAGGCCCGGCCAGGGATGGTCAATGCGCTCACCTCTCTTTTAGGCAACGCCGATTTGATCCTTCTTTCGGAGGAGCCGCTGCCGGCTGAATGCCGGGAGCAGGTGCGGACCATTCGTACGATGGCGCTGCGCTTGAATGAAATGGTTCAAAGGCTGTCTTCGCTTGAGAGCGAGATGGAGCTGAGCGATAGAAAATCTCACGTTGAGACACATGAGACACGGGAGAACCAAGTGGTGGAGTCGCCGGATGCCTGATCCTCTCCTGCAGTCGCATAAACATTTCGGTTTCAACGTGTTGACGCCGTTGTCGAATTGAGAAACGCAGGGAGACGAGTGGCGCGGCACTTGCTGTCTCTTGATGGGGCACTCTGAATTGGGGCGTGGAAAGTGAAGAAGATTCTTGTCGTGGATGACTCGATGGCCATGGTGCGAATGATTCAGACCGTTCTCGAACAGGGTGGATACCGCGCGATCGGCATCAGCGACCCCTCCAGGATCGAACAGACGATTGATTCCGAGCATCCCAGCCTCATTTTGCTCGATGTCGTCATGCCGGAGCGCAACGGGTTCCAGATTTGCAGGGCGCTGAAAACTTCGGAAGCCTACATGAGTATCCCGGTCATTCTGGTGAGCTCGAAATCGACTTCGAGCGACCGTTACTGGGCCCAGCAGCAAGGCGCGAACGGCTACGTTGTCAAACCGTTTGCCCCGGAAGATCTCCTTCGTGAAGTGAGGCGATTCGCCTGATGCCAGAAGAAACACACTTGGATCCGCTTCCTCCGGATTCGGCGGTAGATGAGCTGCTCGAGGTTTCCGAGTCGGTGGAACAGGCGCTGCCCACGCGCCAATTTTGCGTCTTTCGCGCGGGCCGCGAACGCTTTTGCCTTCCTGTGTTGGAAGTGGAAGAAGTGGTGGACTGGCCGCTGGTGACCCGCGTGCCTCTGGGGCCGCCGTTCCTGATGGGCGTTTTTAATTTACGAGGCACGATTATTCCCGTGGTGGATATCGCGGTCACGGAAGGCCGGCGGCCGGGGCTGCTGCCACGCAGCGTCATCGTCGCCGTATTGGCTGGAGACGAGCGGAGTGATGATACGCACATCGGGATAGCGG
>WNGN01001340.1_pt1 | contig 16588 bp, 18 predicted proteins | sample 5400561 | NCBI WGS metagenome assembly WNGN01 (sample SAMN13153379, study PRJNA577476) | soil metagenome | isolation source: 115 cm soil or saprolite under Garry oak tree replicate 2 | place: USA:California | collected 2016-06-15
AGCCGCATTGACATCCTCGTGAACAATGCTGGGATGATTCAGGTGGACGGCGCCAGCACGTCGGTTTCTTTTGATCAGCTCACCGAGGAGCAGTGGGACTACGGTATCGCTATCAACCTGAAGACCGCATTTCATGTGACGAAAGCAGTGTTGCCGGCTATGTTGGCCGCAAAGTATGGCCGGATCGTAAATGTCGCATCAGTGACAGGCCCGGTGGTAAGTAATCCGCGCGAGACCACTTACAGTGCCGCCAAGGCCGCGATGGTAGGTTTAACGCGCAGTCTGGCGCTTGAGGTAGCGCGCAAGGGCATTACGGTGAACGCGGTGGCCCCTGGCTGGATCGAGACTGCATCCTCAACAGATGAGGAGATTGCCGCGGGCAAGAATACTCCTATCGGAAGGCCCGGACGTCCGGAAGAGGTCGCGGCAGCGATTGCCTTCCTTGCATCGGATGCAGCTTCTTACATTACCGGGCAGATGATCGTCGTGGATGGCGGCAATACAATCCAGGAATACAAGGGCCCCCCTGAACTTTACTACTGAACTCGAATCGCCGAGCACCATACGGAGCGTCTTTACAAAAGAGGATCGCATGATCGCAAGAATCTGGCACGGATACACCAAGCCTGAGCACGCCAATGCCTACGAGTCCATGCTGAAGCCGGAACTTCTCCCGGGTATTAGCAAAGTGAAAGGCTACAGAGGCAGCTACTTGCTGCGGAGAGAGGCTGGCGCTGAAGTCGAGTTCATCACCATCATGCTTTGGGATTCGATTGACGCAATCCGGGCCGTGGCAGGGGAGGATTATGAAACGGCTGTCATTCCCGAGGAGCAACGCAAATATTTGTCCCACTACGATGCTAAATCGGTGCATTACGAAATCGCGTCAATCCACAAGCCCGCCGAGGTGTCATCGATTCCACTCTGAAGATGGCTACTAGCGATCTCATAAACCTCCGCGGCATTCATTCCCTTTGAGGGTCGTATCAGCGAATTACACCAACATAATGGATCAGGGCGGAGCGCCACTACCTGGGCTGCGCGTGCAACGACACGCTTCTCCGCGTGCTTTAGACAGAACGGCCCAGACCAATTTAAATAATTGTACTCCGTATAGCCACCGGTTTTGATCAAGCGCAGTGAGAATTGAAGGGTTGGTTCAGGCAGGCGGCAGTTGCTGCAACGGATGATTCTCGAGCGGCAATTCTGCAATCAGCGCGGGCCCTCCTTTCTCGCACTCGGAGCATCGGTTGCTCCACCAGGTAGTACGAAAGGCATGCGCATACCAATGCAAGGATTGCTATATACCCAGAACGCAAATGGGGATCGGAGCAAAACGGCTGCTGCCACAAATAAAGGCTGTAGCTGATCCTTCCGACCCAGGTGATTGGCCCCCAGGTGAGCAAACGATAAGGTGTCTGCGTAACGTGAAGCAGCACACCCGCAATCGAGATGTACAGAACTGGGTGTACGACAAAGAGCATCAGCAGCGTCCGACTGGCACTCTCCGCGGAAAAGAAGGGTATGAGTGCCACCCCGGCCGACATTGCGACGGCGGCGTAGCGACTCACTTTTGGAAGCCGTGGGCCGAGGATTGCCAAGAGGCAGCCGATGGCGAGATTGTCAGCGTCCGCGGGAAATGCCACGAGCCCAATCCGCACCTTTAGCAAATAAGAAGCCATCTTCCACAGGGGAAGACCATGACTCCGACTAGAATACTCATGCGATGCCGGTACCACTTCTTCAGAACAAACGGCCACAACAGGTAAAACTGCTCCTCAATGCTCAAAGACCAGAGATGCCCGAAAATCCAGGGACGCGTTAAGTCATAGTTGGCCAGATAAAAGAAACGCTCCAAGCAAGTGGTACCAGGGCAGGGCAGGTCATGCCAGTACGCAATGCTCGTCACGGCCATGAAAACCAGGGCTGCCGGAAAGATGCGGAATGCGCGGCGGGCATAAAACTCACGCAGGCTGATTGTGAAAGTAAGATCGTGCTCTCTCATCAAGAGCGTAGTGATGAGATAGCCGGATATGACGAAGAAAATGTGGACGCCAGTTGCAGCGAAATAGCTCCAGAAGACATGGGAGCGTGGCCGCTCTTCGCAAGATGACCGAGAACAACCAGCGAAATCGAAATCGCACGCAGCCCGTCGAGCGACGGAATTCGCTTCACGACGAAATGCTACCAGTGAATCTTGCGAGCCCGCGCATGGGACCAATTGGGGATTGGTCAGTTCTCAAGCTAGAAATTCTCCGGCAGTATTCGTATGCCTATTCAACGAAATCTTCCTGAATTTCCCTGTACATGACATGAACCGCAACGTCCTATGGTGGAATCCCGAAGGCACTGATCCCGACGATGTAGCGCGTATGAACAAGTTTTGGGGAGACGAATCATGGCGTACCGCAGCGTACTCTGGCGAGTACCATCTTTTCGGAGAAATGGAAAAGCAGTCGAATGAAGTCATTGCAGAGGCCTTCAGGAAAAGGTTGAAAGAAGTCGCAGGTTTCAAATACGTGCCGGAGCCGGTTGCAATGAAGAATTCAACGGGCGCAACTGTTTACTATCTGTTCTTTGCGGCACAGCAACAACTCGCAGAGAAGATTGCGCGTGACATTTTCAAGCGAACTGCAATTCGGAGTCTGAATGGCTGAGCGATCCACAATCGAATGGACTGATGCGACGTGGAACCCTGTCCGGGGCTGCACGAAAATCAGCCCCGGATGCAAGCATTGCTACGCGGAGACGTTCGCAGAACGCTTCCGGGGAGTGAAAGGCCATCCCTATGAACAGGGCTTCGATCTCCGGCTGGTCCCTGAAAAGCTGTACGAACCTCTACGCTGGCGTGCTCCCAAAAGAGTGTTCGTAAATTCAATGAGCGATCTGTTCCATGAACGAGTGTCAGACATCTACATTCAATCCGTTGTGGATGTCATGGTGCAGGCCGACTGGCATACGTATCAAATACTCACGAAACGGGCCAACCGGTTAAGTGACCTACTGAAAACAAAACTGCGGTTCGCTGCTGCGAAGCCTCACATTTGGTGGGGCACGAGCGTGGAGAATAAGAAACACGGCGTACCGCGAATCGAGAATCTACGATCCGCACCAGCGAAAGTTCGGTTCCTCTCGGTTGAACCGTTACTCGAAGATTTGGGCGCTCTAGACCTTTCCGGCATACACTGGGTCATTGTGGGAGGGGAGAGCGGACCCGGAGCGCGACAGATGCAGCGGGAATGGGTGATTTCAATCCGGCGTCAGTGCCGTGAGCAGAATGTCCCATTTTTCTTCAAGCAATGGGGCGGAATCCGCAAGTCAAAAAACGGCCGAATTTTGGATGGGCACACATATGACGAGATGCCGAAACAAGAAACGGGACCGGTGCTTCCCCAACTACTCTTCGCGAACTGCGGTTCATCGTAGACTGAGAGCATCTCACAAAGGGATAACATGGGTACACAAACTATTTGCGGTGGATCGACGACGACCATACTTCCACGACCAACACGGCCCTAGTTCAGGGCAATGTTGTGGTGTAGGTCCATCCATGATGACTTTGCTCCAAAATCGGTGTTGATCTTCTGGTTTAATTACGATAGTCACATTTCTCCTCTTCTGTCTCCTCTCCATCCGATTCTTCGCCGTCTTCCATCTCTTCGCCATCGTTCTCCGACTCGCTGAATACTGCGGTGTCCTCATCGGCAGCGGCGGCTATTGAGGAAAAACGTCGGAACTTCAATCTCCGACACTGACTCATCCTGTTCTTCCGTCAGGTCTTCCGTCAGGTCTTCTTCGTCCGTATCGAGTACAAGATTGTGCTCAGTGTGCGTCTGATCGCCTTCGTTCAACTTGTCCTGCAATGCGCCGCAAAGTAGCCGTCAGCGTCCATGTCAGACTCGAACAGATTTTGCAGTTGGTCGCTGTCCAACACTTCAGCAAGTTGCATTTCTACAAGCCAGCCGCGTCGGGCAACGCCAGCCGGGACAAGGCTGCGGATCAGGCGATCCAGCAGGCTGTGAAGCTATCTTTTCTTTTTCTTAGGATCGCGGTGCCCGCGGTCAGCGGGTTGCTCGATGCTATGGAGTTTGCATTCCGAGTTGTGGGTAGGTTTCTTGAGTGGCTTGTCACGGTGCATGATAGCGACGAAAAATAAAGTTGGGAATGGGTTGCAGGATCATTACGTCGGCGTACAATGCTCTCATCATGGTAGTCAGTAAACTGCTAAAGTCGGCACCCCTTTTTCGATTCAAACACGGCAACCACATCTGCGTGTTTTACCGTGATGAAACCTACCTGCTCGAAACCATTGCTCCCTATGTTGCTGACGGCCTACGCAAAGGCGAGCGATGCTTCTGTGCCCCAAAACTTCGTATGATTCAACCACTCTACACCAGCCTGAAGCACATCGGGGTGGACGTGCAACGCGAAACCAAGAGAGGCGCTCTAGAAATACGCACTGACGATGAAGTTTATCTCGGTGGCGGAACCTTCACTCCGGGAGCGATGATGCAGGTTCTAGAAACATCCATTGCGGACTCAGTGAAACAGGGGTTCACTGGCTTCCGATTTGCCGGGGAAGGGTCGTGGGCAGCCGGGGAAAGAGAGAACCAACTAATCAAATACGAAGGAATGATCGACTTCGCATTTGCAAAGAAGCCCGCGATTATCTGCTGCCAATATGACACCAATCTATTTTCTGTCAAGACACTCAGTGACGTGCTAGAGAACCATCGTTTGGCTTTGATGGAAACGATGACAGGAGCAAATCATTCCAGTCTGCTCGTCCGGCAGGGTGATTATGCAGTAGACATCGTTGCGGATCGTGGAGATTCACGAACGAAGTTCTACTACATCGTGCAGCGGCGTGGAAGCAACGACATCATTGGGTGGGGCGCGGAACGGACTTTCGATAATGCCATGCGTGAAGGCAAGTCACTGATCCGTGAGTTGGCCTACTAATGTTGCATACTGTACGTGGTACCCGCGATCTGATCGGGTGGGGCGTCAGGCGTCTCAAGTCGGGCCTCAAATTGTTCCCGCATCTTTCGGCGCTCAATCCTCACGCTGGCATTAATCCGATTTACAAATTCGATTGGTGATAGGTCTTCCCCAAAATACTCGGAATAGGGCATTTGATTCCTTTCAATTCAACTGCACGACTCGATAGTCATGCTCGATTTGCAGGTCGTCGCACTCCGGTGGAGTTGATGTCTGGCTCACGAAGTGGTTCACCGCCGCATTCGATGTCACTGGGCTGCAGGTTTTTGAGGCGCAGCGCATATCCATGGGAGACTTCACCGAACCACGCGCGTGTGTGGATAGCAATTGCATAGATTTCACCCCACCCGATACAAAACCACCAATTACCGACGCAAGTCTCGCTACGTCGACTGCGACCTTCAATATCACCAGCGGCTCACTAGGCGCAAAGATTAAGCCTTTTGCAAACTTGCTTATAACAGGAAATGTACTCATCAAAATGAACGATGGCGGGCTCCGTGCTCGGGCCGTGCCACTGGCGGGTGTCTCATATACGTTCTAACCCACGCCGCGACCATCGATGACAGATTTCGATTCTTGGTGTAAGGAGATCGAGATGGCAAGAACTGAAAAGGTAAGATTGAGGGCCCGCCATTATAGCAGTCGTCTGTGCAACCCGGCGATCATTACTATGTTGCTGTTGACCATTCCGCTGGAAGCAACACAAACGAACTACCGTCTTTGTTTCCCACAGGTGGTGGGCGTACCTGTACTTACTCCCGGCAGTGATCCATGCGGAAACCCACTTATTCCTAATCAGCCTCCAAAGATCGATGGTTGCGTTACGGGAGACCCGGGCTGGACTGGTGCGTTCCGTTATGTTTTTGGGAATGGTACCGCATTCCCCAAAGGCGCGGTCCAAGGGATTAACGACGGGACTTTCCTTTACCTGTCTTTTGAGATATTCAATGACGTATCCTTTGACGCTAATGACTTAGTTATACTAACGTTTAGCCCTAGCGGTAACGCCACAGATGATAGCCGCATTCACATATATCCCAACACTAACACGCAAAAGAACGGTAGTACAGCTCCTCGCTTAGTGCAGTATTGGACCGACAGTTCGACTTGGAACATCGCGAACCAACCGCAAAGTAGTTTCCCCAACGTTGACAGCTTGGTAGCGTCGGTGCGCAACATCACATTGGCAGCCGGTGATGTTAATTGGTCTGTTGAAGTGAAGCTTCGGTTGGCAGATTTCAAGTTGCCCAGCTCAGGATTGTTTGGCTTGTACTTTGATGTCATACCGATAGGGGGAGGGTTTGCGCCGCAGTATTACTGGCCCTCACGGTCCTCCGCTAACGGTTCAAATGGAATCCCGGGTAACATTTTGGCGACTCCCAGCCTCGTAACGACCAACACGCCGGTCGCATCTAATTGGGGCAATGGAACGCTAAGGGCGCTGGCGGGTCAAGCCTGTGCCGGCGTCACCCTAGATTGGGCAGATATCAAGAGCAATAATTCTGATGATCAGATCAATGCGAAATGCGCTTCCCCCCCGCCACCTGCGTGTAATAGCAACATTTTTACGGCAACTCCGAGCAACAGATCCATCGATGCGAGAGATGGGACAACTGCGATCGCGGCAAGTAATGTTACGGCGATCTTCAGCATTGCCAACTTCGGGTTACCATCCGAATGGACCCCAGTACCGGCAGGCACTCCTAATGGAAGCGCTGGCCCAGTAACGTTGAACCAGAGTTGTACAAACCTCCCTGGTCCAAACGCTTGTGCCCCATTGCAGACCACCTCTTGGGACATCAGACCCACCGATCCCAATCTGGGCAACTACACAGCACATCCGGATCAGTGCATTCTCGTCGATCTCGACGTCGCTTTTCCGTCCACGAGCAATTGTGTCGCGAATCCTACTCAATGTGTCACATTTCTTAACAAGAGTGCTAGACGCAACATGTGGGTCCTCACTTCATCGGAGGTTTCCAAGACAGCCGAGATTTCCGCCAGAGGATACCCACTGCATCCCGGCCACAAAACACAACAAGAATTTCGTCTCCGTGTTCTGCAGCGCGAAGAGAGAATGCAACCAAGGCAGCCGGATATGGGCAAACCTACGAGCGGCAACACGCCAACCGAGGGACCGGACAAGGTTCTCTCCCGCTTGTCATGGGTGGTTGAAGGGTGCAGGCTTACGGGCCAATACATCATGATCGAGGATCAGAGACTCGAGACCTGCGATGATGTCGGGGCTTTCGGCGCTATCGTTAGCCATACTGCCAAAACTGCTGTGGCTAAATGGCATGTAGACCTAGAGGGTCCGGGCCTGTCCAGGGTCAAGAATACCAAGGATGTTTACCGACTCGCGGTGCCGCAGGATGGCGTTGCAATGGTCACGGTTCGATTTGCTCCAGCGGAAAAGACATTTATGGGAGCAATTAGATGGGTCTTCATCATTCTGTTTGGGATTTTCATAGTCTGGTTATTCGTTTGGCTCAAGAAAAGGACTACGAAGTAGCCAGTGTCGTCCGCCATGATTGCAGATTTGCCAGCAGCAGCGTTGCGGACATCAGCGGGAAGGAGTAAAGCTCATGCCTGACAATCCCGATGGAACCCGAAACAGTGATCAACTTTTACCACGTATGCTGAGCCAAGGAGCAAGGCACCCAGCGAATTCGCCATCGTTCTCGACGCCGGCGCTGGCATCCCCCACGGCTCATTTGGAAACTTCTTCAACACCGGATTCAGTCTGAACACAGGGTTGGAATACATCGCCACCAGTCACTTCTCGGTGGAAGGGATTTTCGGCTATCACCGCTTTCCTGCGAAGATTGCCGGCGATCTGAACCTCTACCAATTCTCCGTCAACGGGAAGGCATATCTAACGAGCGGCACGCTCCGGCCATTCGTCGATGGTGGAGTCGGTGCGTACAAATTCAGTCCTGGACCGACGAAGTTCGGCGGCAATGTCGGAGGCGGGTTGTTGTACAGTCTCACATCCCGAGTCGGACTGGAGGGCGCATACAACCTCCACGTGATCAATACGCCGGGAGCCGCGACCAAGTTTTCCACTCTCCAAGGCGGAATCCGGTTTGTGTTTTGAGCGCTGATAGATGCCTTCGGAATAAACAGACCGCCGTGCTCGCGAGTTTTCCGGCGAGGAGTCGCACCTTCCGGTTCGAAAGACCCCTGATGACAGCCCACGGGGCGATTACGATTGTCTTACGACGGCGACGGGAACCGGCGGCACGAAGGATCTGCTTGAGACACTCAATCCGACAGGCTTGTCGGCTTCACGGCTCGCAAGACTTCCCACGTCTAAATCACCGGTTTCCAAGGTGCGAAGGCATTTTTCGTCCGCAGCAAGACTGGCGTCAGTTCAGGAAAGTGCCGTAACAAGACGGTGGTCATGTTGTTGTTATCGATCCAGTCCATTCCGGGCTGCGTATAGACCGTGGGCGTGTAGTCAGTTGTGAAATAGCGGTCGCTCTTGAGACGGCGCGAGGCCATGAGGATGAACACGCGGAACGCTGTGTCACTGAATCCGAATCCCTCCGGCGGCTTCTCGGCGTACATCCCGACCATCAGGTCGACTTTATCCGGGTGACCATAGATCTCGCGCAGCTCGCGGGCAAGCCCCCGATCTTGCGTCATCTCGTCGAACGAGCTGAGACGCGGCATGTGAAACAGCTCGCGGAATCGGTTGTAGCGCGGCACGCCGCGTTCGCGGTCGCGCAGGATGTCGATAGTTGCAAGATCGATCAGCTCTTCCACGTTCCGGCCGTTGCGTCGGCGCAGCCGCCGCATCCAGTTTGGGAAATTACGCAGTGTGACCTGACCGGGGCTTTGCATCCCAAAGGTATAGACCAGATCAAGGAGTGTCGTTCCACCGTGGAGCGCGTTGTCCATGGCGTGTGGGCCAACGATGACGCTGGGATCATGTGGATCGTTTGATTCAAATTTCAGCACCCGGCCCTTGCTCCCGTCCGCCGCAGAAAGAATCTGGATGTCGTTGGGCAGGAGGGGGTGCAGCCGGTACACCGCGGTGAACTCTTCCGTCAAACAGAAATCCGCGCCGTGGTGGTTGGTTTCCGAGCCGGGGATGCCGCTGATCTCCTCGCTCCCGCTGATGCGTCCAAAATACTTCTTGACCGACGCTCCTGCCAGCCCGGACCAGTTGGCGTTCATTCCTATCTGGAGAGCAGGGTGGGTGAGGATGGCCGTCGTCCAGTCTACAGTATGGATCTTGGCCATCAAGGCACTGTTGACCAGGCGGGCCACGCGGAAAATTTCATCATCGTGGTTAGGGTGATGTCTCCACTCCGGGAAGGCCTGCAAGAGGTGGTCACAGATGGCGTTGTGTTCAAGCGTGAAGATGTTGTGCAACAGACTCAGCCCAACCCACCAGTTCGAGGTTAAGCCGGTCGCTTCTACCCCGGTTGGGTCCAGCGGAATCAGCTTGGTCTTGGGATCAATTCGCAGCTTGCCTTCTTCGCCGCAGCGATATTTCATCCCCGACTTAGGACTGTCGCCGTAGATTTGCGAACTGTCCCACCAGTGGGTCTCGGCGTTGGCGTAGGTGACGGGCCCTGAGCCGTCGTTGAATCTGCGCGTCGGGTCGGGACGAGTCCGGCGCACCAGCATCTTTCCGCTGGGCCACTTGTCGCCAGGAGGTAGCGGAACGTCGAAGGGGTCGTCGTCGATGGGACGCGGCGAGCCGTGGTTGAACCAGTCATGCGTTTGAAATTGAATCCAGGACGCTGCAAACAGATTGAGAATATCGGCTCGCTTATAGTCATCTGTGCCATCCCCAGGCCGTGCCAGCAGCCGGTTGCTGACCAGCCGCGGACTCGGATCGAGTAGCCCAGCATCGCGGGTTGGGTCCACTTCGCTTAACGGAATGTTGCGTCCGAAGCGCGCGCCTTGATTGCTCAGCGTAAACTCCGAATTGTTAAAGGGATCTGCCGGGTTCATGCTGGCGTTGCCCATCGTCGGCTTCGACAGGTCATTGTATTGCCCGTCTTCCTCACGCTCGGACAAGAACGCGGACTGAAACGGCACGGTCGGGCGGAGTCCGTCGGGATTCGTGATCGGGATGTCGGAGGTGTTGTGCAGGTTTTTCTCGCGCAGTACCTGGCGCAACGCGCTAAGGTTGACCACGGCCAAAAATGTCGGCAGCTTGTGCCAGACGACGAACCAGTTGAGGATCTGAAACGCCTTAACATTCAGCACTGACATCAGCGATTTTGGATCGCTCTCGCGCGTGAGAACGGTCAATAGGAAGCAGGCGGTCACTGCCAGCAACATGCCAATGCCGAGAACATGCGCCGCGACACTGGCTTTGGATGCCAGGGTAAACGCGCCGAAGAACATAGTGAAGGCTAGCAGGTGCACGGCACCTCGCTGCACTCGTACCCATTTATGGTCCGACACCAGCCACGCCAAAAGCACATCCAACCCCCACCAGGCCGCTAGGAAGAGGTCTGGTCCGGGGTGCTGAACGACTCTTTCAGGATCGATGCCCGGCCCTTCCTGGCTATGAAAGATCTCAAACCAATTCAGGTGGTACGTGGCGAAGATCGTCCAATAGAGGTGGGTCAGGAACGCCAGATAGGCGAAGGTCCAGAATGCGCGCCAGTAGGTATTGGGAGCGTCCGCGCGCGAGAAGACATGGAAGCAAAGCGCGGGGGTCAGCAGGAGGATAGCCGCCCAGATGGTGAAGATCACGCGATAGTAGAGCACCGTATGGTCGGGGACTGCCGGTGCGGAGCGGGCGTCCAGCCACCCTCGCAACTCAGCGCCGCCGTGAGCCAGGGCCATCAGGACGACAAAGAGCGCGAAGACAAACCAGAATTTTGCTCGAGACTGACCGGGGGATTCCTTCGGAGTATCCATAGTTGCCGCTCCTCATTCGTTCTTGGCCTACCGCAGCACGCACTAGGCGTGCCACCGCTGCTGGTGCTCACGCTGGGTCTCGGTGTAACCGCCCTTGAACAGAGTGTCGTAGTACTGCAAATCCAGGTGGTGCGCCTGCAACCACACACCCGGCGCATAAATCGCATCGCAGTGAGCGGGGAAGCGCTGGTGCCGCTCGTAGATATACGTACAAAGATCTTTGACGCAGGCGATCACCTCATCTTTATAGTGGGGCACTTCTTTGAGGTAGCGCGCCCCACGGTCATCGCGGAAGATTCGGCGGAAATAGGCCTCATCGCCATACGCTCCGCCCGCGCTGTACTTGGCATCGACTACCGTCTGAACGGCATCCGCCATCGATTTGTAGTACGGCGGGCACATACCCTTGATATGCGGCGGAAGTCCAATGGGATGCGACCGCGGCGCGGTGACAAACGTTCCCCAGCGAAAAAAATCGAGCCCCCGGTAGTGCGGTGTCACGTACTCAAATCCCAGGGCGGGCAACAATTTGGTCGGAGAAACCGAGGCATGAATCCAGCCGCCGAGTCCCATGGCCTGCAGCATCAAGATGAGGTTCTGCAAAAGCAATTCGGCCTCGATCTGCGTGCGCATAGTCCCCAGGAAGCCAAGGGGCAGCTTGATCTCCTTGTTCAGAAAACCATTGCGGATCCACTTCCCTACGCCGGCAGGCAAATAGAAGTTGCGATCATCGAGAAAGGCTGGCCGGTGGCCAGCCGGCTCGGTCAGCAAGTACATCAGGGCATTAATGTATTGCCGCGTCATGTCCACGACCGGAAACAGGATAGTGGAACCGGGAAGGTTGGAAAGAAACCGGTTGGAATCGAGGTAGTAAGGAAACTCGCGCGGGAATTCGGGACGCTTGTCCAGAATCTTGACCTTAGAGGCCTCGGCCCGGCGGAGCAGCAAATCCGGTGTGACGGGGTCCGAAGGATCCACCGATTCGAGACGCTTGAGGAAATACGCGCCGGTATCGTTGAACAGGAAGAAGTGTGTTGCCTGCGCATTATCGGTGCTGCCGGCGGCACGACCGGGGAAGTTGATATTGGGTGTGCCTAGGATCTTTTCTCCCGTCGTAGTCTCAAATGGCCGATCCGGCAATGTGAGCCCCGTCATTCCGACGGCGGAGATCAACACCGCTTCTTCGAGCGCGCTGAGTGGTTGGGGCACGGCGTTAGACGTGTAGCTATTGCTGCCCGCGGGCACAGATCGGACTCCCAGGCTGATGCGCCGCGATCTTCTTTTGAAAAGGGCCTCGAAGAACGGATATTTCCTCATCTCTTCGAAGCCGATATGAACCTCAGGCATATTTGCTACCTCGTATCTCTGCGCGAACGACCTTAACCCTGTGACCCCTTCAGGGCCTTTGCCAAAGCCTCCTCGATTGCCGCCAACAACCCGGCAGGGTTGGGGCAATAATGAGGAAAGGCAAGCCGCGTGATATGGGCGTCGATCAGCGTGGGCTTGCCTGACGCCAGCGCCTCACGAAATGCCGACTCGAACTGCTCAACGCTTTCCACACGGAAGGCTTGGGCGCCACACGCCTTCGCGTAGCCCACGTAGTCCGGATTCGTAAACTCGACCAGCGCCGACTCCGCAAATGTAGTGACCTGAAACATCTTGATGAGCTTGAACTCGCTGTCGTCGAAGATGATCCAGATCACCGGAATGTCGTACTGAACAGCAGTGAGCAGTTCGAAGCCGGAGAGCAGGTATCCGCCGTCGCCGCATCCCACGACCACGGTCCGGTCGGGATGAGCGCATTTCGTTCCCAGCGCACCATTCACGGCCCACGCCATGGGGCCAAAGCTCCCCGGCTTGCGGTAGTGTTGTCCCTCCGAAAGCTGGAGGTAGTAGCTCAACCAAGCCAAGTGCGCGCCTGCGTCGGCCAGAACAATACCGTTTGCAGGCAGCAGCTTCGACAGCGATCGCGCCATCTGGCCGGGATGAATGTGGCTCGGCTGGAGATTGAGGATCGGAGCAGTCAGGTGGCGGTCCTTCTCGACCTGCACCGGAGCCACCATGCCCACGGAACTGGCGAGTTCGTTAGTCAAACTCACGATCGCCGGCTTGGCGTCGGAAACCACACCGCAATCGGTTTTGTAGACCTTGCCGATCTCCTGCGCGGAGATGTTGATGTGGATGAGGGTCTTATCTTTGAACAGGTCGTCCCGAAAGTTGAAGGTCGCATGCTGGGCGAAGGAGTTGCCCACAGCCAGCACCAGATCGGCGTGGATGAACGCCTTTGCTGCGCTACTGTGTCCACTGTCGGCGAACGCTCCTAGTGCCAGCGGGTGATCTTCGGCGATGATGCCCTTACCGTCGAGCGTGGTAACAAAAGGAATCTGGAAGCGTTCGACGAATGCGCGCAGCTCGGGCCCGGCATTGCTGCGGACCGCACCAAAACCAAAAAGTCCTAGTATTCGCTTCTTTTGCCGGATTGCGTCGGCGATGAGCTCGGCTGCGCTGACAATCTTGCGAGCGTCAGGAAGCACCGGCTGGATGTTGAGCTGGATGTCGCGGTAGTTGTCGACAGACACCCCGTGATGGGTCAGATTTTCGGGAACATGAAGGTGAACTGGGCCCGGGCGCCCCTCAAATGCAAGGTTGACAAGCTCCTCCACTACATCACAGGTCTTTGCAGGGTCCTTGAGCAAAATCGAACGCTTAGTGGTCGCAGCGAACATCTTCTGAGAGTCCGGCGTACGACTGAGCCCTGAGCTTTCGTTCAATGCGCCTTTGCCTTTCCATTCGAGAGACGCAAATCCGGAAACGGCCAGAACGGGGTAGGAGTCGGACATGGCGACGGCAAGGCCGGAGAACAGATTGAACGCGCCTGGACCCGCGGTCGCAAAACAGAAGCCCAGCCGGCCCGAGTAGATGGCATAGCCGCAGGCCATGAATGAGGCTGCTTGCTCGTGGCGTACGATAATCGGCTTGATCTTGGTGGAGTGCTTGAGTGCCAGCATCAGCGATGCGGCATTCTCCCCTGCCCCGCCAAAGGCAGCATCCACGCCTATCCCCTCCAACGCTTTGACGATCGCCTCGTAGACTCGCATCATCCGACACCTTTCGTGTCATTGTACTTTGTGCGAATTGCCACCCGAAACTCACGGGTAGAAAGGGGTTCGCTCAAATAAGTTGGGTGGCTCGAGCATGAATCCCGTCCACATGAATGCCAGAAATAAGTGGGACCCGGAATAATGTCAAGGCGCGCACCTCTCCGAATGATCAAGAACAGCTGCAAGTCGAGATTACAACTCTCTCCGAGAGGCCATTCGGCCATTCCAAAACAAAAGACTTCGACGAGGGGAAGCGCTACACACGAGAAATAAACGCGGTCAGCCTAGACCCGACAGGAATACGTGTCAAGTGATAATGACGATCTGTTACGAATTCAGAACAAAGGGGCCAAAGTCAATACCTTACCTACCTCACGATTTTTTCCTCCCATCAGTCTGAAACGAATTGCCCACGAAGATCACTGCTAAGTAGCGAAGTGAAGGTCATTGGGAAGCATTCCATTTTTACAATGCTTCTGAGCGTTGGCCTGGGCTTTTGGGTCGTGATCCTCTATCGCGGGCTCCGCCGCCGGCTTTCTGGCGAGCGCATCGGAAACCTGCCATGGATCTTCTTCTTTTCAGCGCTTTCGATTCCCGCCTTCTACGCGGTTGGCTTGCTCGCCCACCCCGGACACCATTTCACGACTACGGACTTTTGGCGCTTTTGGGTCGTGCACCTCTGGGTCGAAGATTTCTTGGAGTTGTTCACCACCATCCTCGTTGCCTACATCTTTGTCCTGCTGGGCGTAGTTCACGAGCGCATCGCATTGCGCATGATCTATCTGGATGTCATTCTCTATTCCGCAGGCGGCATCGTTGGAACCATGCATGTGTATTTCTCCGGCGAACCCGCCATTCACATGGCGCTGGGCGCGTTCTTCTCGGCCGCGGAGGTTATACCCCTGACCTTCCTTACACTCGAGGCCTGGAGTTTCCTGCAGCTAGGCACAGTCCAGGGCGCGAAGTCGAAAACACCATTTCCACACTATTGGGCGGTAATGTTTCTCGCTGCTGTCGGTTTTTGGAACTTCCTCGGCGCTGGGGTCTTCGGCTTCCTCATCAATCTGCCTATCGTGTCCTACTACGAGGTGTTGGCCGAGGTTGGGGTGCTCATAAGGCGGGTGCTTCTCTCTAGTGCGACTGAGCCCAGATAGAACGGCGGGTCGGAGGGGGGAAGGGGGCGATATCGGCGACTCCGGCGCGCCCGCCGCGCCCCAACTTTGTCTTGATGCGTTTGAACGTAGGGCTACAGGCCGCCCTCCTCCCCCAAGCAGAAGCGGCCCTATTTTTTTCTACGACGGATGGAATCCTACGGCAGTGGTACGGTGACCCGTCTGGTCAAAATTAGACACTTTCTCAATTTAATTGCGCGTCGTGACCCCGTAAAAAAAGGGGGCTGTCATTGTCGATGACACGGCAGCTTAAGAGCTTCCCAAGGCATCCTAATTCACCCGCCGATCCGCCAATTCGCCCTCTGGCTCTGAACCGGTGCGCGCTATGGATTGCCGCCAGGAAATCAGCGCGGAAATCATTCGACTTTACAGACGGCAGCAGTATCAATGAAGGTCTTCAAGAAAACTTAAGGCGGCTCGGATTGCGGCTTCTTCATTCTTTTCATGAACCCAGGGAAAGTTGGGGACGCATTTCCACGCGTCGCGCCTTTCGGAATACGCCTGGGCACTCCACGGAGATTTCGGGCTCGAGTAGCAGTACAGAACGTCTACGCGGTAGGTAGTTTTACCAATTATAAATTCCAGGGTTCGGCAAAGCTCACACTGCGTACTAGTCTTCTTGAAGTCGGAAAAGACATTTGACAATTTCATGCTGTTTCATCCGCACAAAACCGTAAAGCTTAACGGCAGTTCTTGCAGGATACGAAAATTTCCAGGTCGGTCATGGCTGCTATCCGGGCTTTTCTTCTCTGAATTGCATTTAATCCCCAGAGCAGCGGTCGCCTTGATGCCCCTCCCGCCTGTGATCCAGTATCGAGTTAAGACATGAAAACTCAAGATGTGTCCATCCCAACCAATCTATGTCCAGGCTTACCGCGCTTGCCTGAATGAAGTCCCACTCCAGTTGGTCCAACTGTTGGCACGCCATAAAACAACTCAGCTCCCTACGACGCGGTGAGATACCGAAAATACTAAGCACTAGAGTGTACGGACACTAACTCTGGGCTGCACCGGGAATTTTGGATGGATTTGATAGCGTCTTCCGGTAAATCTTCCCATAGCCAGTGCCAGCTTACGGTTGGTTGTCGTCTGGATGGGAGTCCGGTCAATCCGCTGTACGAATTCAGCGGCGCGAGCACCGCGACGGTTCACTCTTACAACAAATTTGATGCTTTTCATAGTTTGTCCTGCTTTCATTTTGCGCTACGGCCCTTACCAATTCTCTGTTTCGTGTCGGGCCGTGCAGGCCGATGAGTCATGTTTCGTGATGACCGATTGGCCGTCGCTCACCGCTCGTCATTTTTCCTGGTCTCACTCGCAGTTGGCATCTTCACTTCTGTGATGTAAATCGAATCCTTGTCCGGGTAGGCGTGAGCGTTCACTCGTAGGTAATGCCCTTCGTGCCCCTTAAGGGTCTCCGGA
>WNGN01001341.1_pt1 | contig 16584 bp, 14 predicted proteins | sample 5400561 | NCBI WGS metagenome assembly WNGN01 (sample SAMN13153379, study PRJNA577476) | soil metagenome | isolation source: 115 cm soil or saprolite under Garry oak tree replicate 2 | place: USA:California | collected 2016-06-15
TCGTGATTACAGGCGGCTGACCTCTCCGAACAAGGCCTTCCCGGAGGAGTGCTACGAGCACGCCGTGGCCGCGGAGCCGGCGGGAACGGTCCCCGTGGCCATCGTCAATCGTGCCCTTGGACTCGGTGCCTACCAGCTCTACAGAAAGGAGCAGTTTCCGTTCCACACGATGTGGCGGATGCTCGGCGAAGGTATCTACGGCGTGGCGATGGAGCCTACGACCAACCGCGACGCCGGACGCTTCGACGCACGCGAACGTGGCGAGCTGGGTTTTCTGGCCCCGGGTGAATCACGCGAGTACGACCTCGAGATCGGGGTCCTCGACGGCCAGGCCGCAATCGACTCGTTCGAGGCACGGGTAAACGCTCTCACCGCGGGCGCAGCGGGCAAGGGAGTGGGAGACAAGCACCATGCCTGAGCTCGTCGCGCCGGCGACGGAAGTGATCCAGGAGACTCGCGACCGGGTGAGGCGCGCGTATGGATCGGCGATCGGCCGGAAACGGCACGACCTGATCACGCCCGCGCTCATCCTCGATCTGCCGGTGGCTCGCCGCAACATCGCGAAGATGGCCGACCGGATCAAGACGATGCCGGCCAGGCTGCGTCCGGCCGCCGCACGCGCGGCCAAGAGCACGGTCGGCGTCCTGATCGAGGTCGACACGGGGATGGATCGCGCCGGGGTCGACACGCCGGAGCAAGCCGTGGAGCTGGCCCGCCGGCTGGCCGGACTCGACGGCATCAGGCTCCTTGGGGTGACGGGCTACGAAGGCCACTGCTCGCTGACGCCTGAGCGCGATCTTCGCGCTCAGAGGCAGCGTGCGGCGATGAGCATGCTGGTGGAGGCGGCGGAGGAGATCCTGGCGGCGGGCCTTCCGTGCCCGATCGTCTCCGCCGGCGGCACGGCGACATGGGACTGGACCGCCACCACTCCCGGGGTCACCGAGATCCAGGCCGGCTCGTATGCGGTCATGGACAACTTCCACTTCCCGATGGCGGGCGACTTCGAGAAGGCGCTGACCGTGCTCGCCACCGTCATCAGCCGCCCGCCCGACCGGGTCATCGTCGACGCCGGCAACAAGTCGCTCGGTGCGCCGGCACTGAGCACGATTCGCGGCCACGACTTGAAGGGTTTCCGTTTCGACGAGGAGCACGGCGTCTTCGTCGCGGATGCGAGCTACCCGCTGCATGTCGGGGACGTGGTCGAGCTGGTGCCCGGATACGCGCCGGGAACGGTGAACTGGTACGACGCCTATCACGTGGTCGAGGGCGATCGAGTCACTGACATCTGGCCCGTGATCCCACGAGGCCCTGGGCACGGAGGCTTGATCTCATGAATACGTCACGCAACAGGTTTGAAGGCAAAGGCGTCGTGGTCACGGGTGCTGCGCAGGGCATCGGCCGGGCTGTGGCCAAGGCCTTCGCGGCCGGAGGTGCCGGTCTCATCATGCTCGACAACGAGGGCGATGTCCTGGCGTCGACGGTCGACGCCATCCGCGGGACGGGCGCCGACGTCGAAGCGGTTGTCGGCGACGTGAGCCGGCGCGAGGATGTCCGCCGAGCGGTCGAGCGGGCCGTTGAGCGCTTCGGCCGGCTCGACGCCGCGGTCCAGGTGGCCGGCATCGCGGACTTCGTGCCCTTCCTCGAGTTCACCGACGAGAGCTGGGACAAGATCTTGAACGTCAACCTGAGGGGCACCTGGTACCTGGTGCAGGAGGCGGCGCGCGCCATGGTCGGCGCCGGGACCCGCGGAGCGATCGTGGTGACAGCCTCGACCAACGCCTTTCAACCGGAAGCTGGAGGCCTGGCCTACAACACGTCGAAGTCTGGCCAGGTCGCGGTGATGCACACCGCTGCGCTGGAGCTGTCGCGCCACGGCATCCGGGTCAACGCCCTCGCGCCGGGCATCATCAACACTCGGCTCTCGGCATTCGTCATCAACCACCCGGTGCAGTCGAAGGTGTTCCTGGACCGCATCCCGATCGGTCGCTTCGCGGAGCCGGAGGAGATGGCGCGGCCGAACCTATGGATGTGCTCCGATGACGCTTCGTACCTGTCCGGGCATCTGATGGTGGTCGACGGGGCGATGACGGTGGGACTTCCCGAGCCCGGCGAGATGGACGCGCCGCTCCCCGGCGCAATCCGATGAAGCAGCGAGCGCCAAATGTCTCCCTCGCGGAGTTCGAGGCCATGTTCGAGGCCGTCAAGAACTGGGGCCGGTGGGGCGCAGACGACCAGCGCGGCACTCTCAACTACATCACTCCCGACCACGTCCGGCGCGCCGCGGGCCTGGTCAAGTCCGGCCGCTCGGTTTCCATGGCCATCCCGATCAACACCGTCGCCGGTCCTGACAACCAGAGTCCCGCGATCCACCACATGACCCAGATGTTCGACCTCCCGATCGACTCGACCAGCCTCCGTTTCGGCATGGACTTTCTCGGCATGAGCTGCCACGGGGATTGCCACACCCACATCGATGCGCTGTGCCACATCGCGTATGGGGGCCACGTGTACGGCGGGCGCCCGGAGTCGCTGCTCACCAGCCACGGTGGGACGGCGCTCGACATCGCCGCTTACGCCAACGGAATCGTCGGGCGGGGCGTGCTGCTGGACATACCTCGCCTCCGAGGCACGCCGTGGCTGGAGCCGGGCGAGGCGGTGACCAGGGCCGAGCTCGAGGCCGCCGAAAAGGCCGAAGGGGTCCGCCTCGGGGAGGGCGACATCATGGTGTTCCGCACGGGCCACCACAGGCGGCGGCTCGAGCGAGGCCCGTGGGACAACGGCTACGCGGGCGAGGGCAAGGCCGGGCTCCACGTCGACACGATCCCCTGGATGCACGAGAGGCGGATCGCGGCCTTCTTGCCCGACGGAGACGGTGAGACCGTGCCGGGCACCGTCGACGGAATCCTGTATCCCATTCACCCGCTGCAGATCGTGGCCATGGGCATGGTCGCATCCGACAGCCTGAACCTCGAGGACATCGCGGCGGCATGCGAGGAGGAAAAGCGATGGGAGTTCTTGGTCGTCGCCGAGCCGTTGCGGCTCCCCGGCGGGACCGGATCGCCGTTCAACCCGATCGCAGTTTTGTAGGGAGGTAACGATGCAGAGCCACGCCCGCAGTCACAGCGAAGAGTCCAAGGAGATGACGATTCCAGCAGGTGGATTTCCGATCAGCCAGATCGCAATTGTCGTTCGCGACATCGACGAGGCGCTCGAGCGATATCACCGGGCGCTCGGGTGGGGCCCGTGGAACGTATACGAGCACAAGCCACCCGCGCTTCATCACACGTTCCTACACGGCAAGCCGACTCACTTCACGATGATCGGCGCCGAGACCCACGTCGGCCCGATCGTGGTCGAGCTCCTGCAGCCGGACGAGGGACCCAGCATATATAAGGAATGGCTCGACGCTCACGGCGAGGGCCTGCATCACATCGCCGTCATGCGCCCCACGCCGGCCGAGTCGGACGCGACCCAGCAGCATTTCAGCGACCTCGGTGCAAAGATCCTGATGGAGGGACGGATCGGCGAGACGATCCGCTTCTACTACCTCGACACCGAGCCCTTGCTGAAGGTGATCTTCGAGTCCGGTACCGGGCACGCCGTGGATTTGAAGCCGAGCCGGGTATACCCCTGACGTCGCCGCGCGCCTGAGAATGAAGATCCTTGCCGTCGGAGACTCGTTCGTGCCAGTGCCGGTGTTCGAGCGCGGCCTCGCGGGCCTGCATGGCAACCACCACATCGAATACTTCCAGCTCGACGAGAGCCAGGACTTCGTGCCGGTCAGCGTCTCGGAATGCTCGATCCGCGAATATCTGGGTACGCCGGCCCAGGTCGCGGCCCGGGTCCGCGACGCGGAGGTACTCATAGTCCACGGCGGCCCGGTGACGGACGAGGTGCTGGCCGCTGCGCCCGCCCTCAAGCTCATCTGCTGTGCTCGCGGCGGCCCGGTCAATGTTGACGTGGCGGCCGCTTCGGCCAGACAGATTCCTGTCGTCAACACCCCCGGCAAGAACGCGGAATCGGTCGCCGACCAGGCGCTGGCGTTCATAGTGATGTTGGCGCGGGGTTTTCCCAAGGCACAGCGCTTCCTGATCGAGGGGGGAACGCTCGGCGAATCGGCGTTCGAAGGCGCACGCTTCCTCGGGCACGACCTTGGTGGGCACGTCCTGGGCCTGGTGGGATTCGGCAACGTGGGCCGGCGCGTTCACCGGCGAGCGGTCGCCTTCGGCTTGCGCCTCGTCGTGTACGACCCGTATGTAAAGGTGGGCGATCTGGCGTCGACAGAGCAGGTCGCGACGCTTGCAGAGCTCCTGGCGAGGTCGGACTTCGTGTCGCTGCACGTGAGGGCCACCGCCGAGACCGAGAACTTCTTCGGCTCGGCCCAGTTCGCCGCGATGAAGCGCGGTTCTTACTTTGTGAACACCGCACGGGAATCGCTTGTCGACGAGGAAGCGCTGGATGCCGCCCTGGCGTCCGGCCACCTCGCGGGAGCGGCCCTCGACGTTGTGAAACCACGGGCGCAGGAAGGTCCTCATCCTCTGCTCAGGCACGAGAACGTGGTCATCACGCCCCACATCGGCGGCGCGACGCATGAGACCCTCCTTCGCGGAGTGACCATGGTGGCCGACGAGATCCAGCGGTTCGCCGCCGGCGAACCCCTTCGGGCGGTCGTCAACCGGGCGGCGCTGGAGGCCCCCGCGAAATCGACGATTTCGCGGGGCGGATCAGTCGAGGCGTGAGCGGAGAGCTGCTCCTCGCGCTCGACGCCGGTACCGGCAGCTGCCGCGCCGTGGTGTTCGCGGCCGACGGCAGCCAGGTGGGCATCGCGCAGCGCGAATGGGCGCACGCCGAGCTGCCGGGCGTGCCTGGCTCTCAGGTATTCGACACCAAGACCAACTGGAAGCTGATCGCCGAGTGCGTCAGGCAGGTGCTGGCTCAGACCGGCATCGAAGCGTCCGCCCTCCGCGCCGTCAGCACGACCAGCATGCGTGAAGGGATGGTCCTGTATGACGGCTCCGGCCGCGAGCTGTGGGCGTGCCCGAACGTGGATTCACGGGCGGGTGCCGAGGCCACCGACCTCGTCGAGCGGGGCCTCGCCGAGACGATCTACCGGCATGGCGGCGACTGGGTGGCCATCACCGCTCCGGCACGGCTGCTCTGGATCCGGCGTCACGAGCCCGAGCTGTTCGAGAAGGTCGAGCACATGAACATGCTCGCCGACTGGATCACTCAGCGGCTCACAGGTGAGTTCGTGACCGACCCCTCGATCGGCTCCAGCTCGGGCATGTTCGACCTGGCTCAACGGACCTGGTCCGGCGACGTCATCGACATCTGCGGGATGCGATCGGAAGTCTTTCCGCCGGTTCTCGAACCGGGCACTGTGGCCGGGGTGGTCAGTGCGGCCGCCGCCGAGGTGACCGGGCTTCGGCCGGGCACGCCCGTGGTGATCGGCGGAGCCGACACCCAGCTGGGGCTGGTTGGCATCGGCGTGGTCGAGCCAGGGAGCTTCACAGTTGTCGGCGGAACGTTCTGGCAGCAGACGATCGGTTTGTCGGAGGCGATGATCGACCCGAAGGCGAGGCTTCGGACGCTGTGCCACGCGCTTCCGGCCCAGTGGATGATGGAGGGCATCGGCTTCTACTGCGGACTGACCATGAGGTGGTTCCGCGATGCTTTCTGCGACCTCGAGAAGGGCGAGGCAGAGCGGACGGGTGTTGACGCATACACGCTGATGGAGCGCTCGGCGATGGATGTACCACCCGGCTCCAACGACGTGATCGGGATCCTCTCCAACCTCATGACGGCCAGCCGCTGGATCCACGCCTCGCCCGCCTTCGTCCAGTTCAACGTAGGGGACCCTGCCAGCTCGGGCAGGAAGGAGTGCATCCGAGCGATCGAAGAGGCCGCTGCTTATGTCTCTTACGGCCATCTCAGAGTGATCGAAGAGATCACCGGTCGCTCCGTGGACCACGTCGTCTTCACGGGCGGGGCGTCCAAGGGCACCCTGTGGCCGCGGATACTGACTGACGTGTTGGGGCTTCCGGTCAGCGTACCGCGCGTGAAAGAATCAACTGCACTTGGCGCCGCGATCTTCGCCGGCATCGGGGCCGGCATTTATCCCGACGTCGCCACCGCTGCCCGACAGGTGGTCAGCTTTGATGCCACGCTCGAGCCCGAAGCCAGTGTCCACAGCCGCTATCTCGACCTCTACGAAAGATGGCAGCGCGTTTACCAGGCCCAGCTCGGCATCGTCGAGGCAGGGCTGTTGAAGCCGTTGTGGCGGGCGGCCGGCACCTGACGCCTGCTGCGTGGATCTTCGATCTCGACGGAACTCTTGTGGACACCGTCGAGACCAGGATCACTTCCTGGCTCCGAACATTTCAGGAATACGGGATACCCGCCGATCGCGACCAGGTCGCCGGCCTGATCGGATCGGATGGCCGCCGTCTGGCGCGCGTCGTCGCCGAGGCGGCCGGCCTCGCAAGTGATCCTCAACGCGAGGAGGAGATCGACCGCCGCTCGGGCGATATCTTCAGCGCCCTGAACATCGATCCTCGAGTGCTCCCCGGTGCCCTCGAGCTGCTGAACGTACTCGACGACCACCGACAGAGGTGGGCGATCGCGACCTCCAGCCGGCGCCAACAGGTCGACGCGTCCGTCAACTCCTTGAAGCTGTCGAGCCGCCCGATGGTCATCGACGGGAGCAACGTCGAGCATGCCAAACCGGCTCCCGACCTGCTTCTGTTTGCCGCCCGCGAGCTCGGTGTCGAGCCGTCGCGGTGCTGCTACGTGGGCGATGCGGTCTGGGACATGCAGGCGGCCGCGGCCGCCGGCATGCCTGCGATAGGAGTCGTCAGCGGCTCGGCCACCGCCGCGCAGCTGGCCGAAGCGGGCGCCTGGTTCACGGTCGAGGATCTGAACGAGCTCATTCCCGCCGCAACAGGCGCAGCTGGCGCATCGAGCGAGGAACTGTGAAGCTAGAGTCGGCCGTGGCGCGCACGTCGTGTACAGCTCGCGCGTCCTTATATGTGGGGCGCCTGCCGGAGCTGTTCGAACTCCTCGTCGGTCAGCTCGATGTTCAAAGCCGCCACGTTCTCCTTCAGGTGCTCGAGCGAAAGCGTGCCCGGAATCGGCAGCATCGCCGCTGAGCGGCGGAGAAGCCAGGCGAGTGTGATCTGCTGCGGCGTGACCGCATGTCGCGCGGCGATCTCGGCGAGGGCGCGGCCACGATCTCCGCGCAGCGGAAAGAATGGGACGAACACGATGCCTTCAGTGGCACAGTAGTCGACCACTGCCTCGTACTTGCGCTCGGAGAGGTTGTAATGGTTCTGGACGGCCGTGATCGGCACGACCTGCCGGGCACGTTCGATCTGGTCAATCCCGACCTCAGAGACGCCGACATGTCGGATCTTGCCGCGGTTGCGGTACTCCTTTATCGCGCCGAGGCTCTCCTCGAGTGGCGTCTGGGGGTCGACGCCGTGCAGGTAGTAGAGAAAAATGCTGTCGATCCTCAGCCGGCGAAGGCTTTCCGCGATCTCTTCGTACAGCACCTCCGGGCGTCCATGCCCGGCGCCGCCAGACCCGCCTTTCGTGGCCACGACGCAGCCCTCGCGGATGGGAGAGAGTGCCGTGCCGATCGTCTCTTCGCTCTGTCCGCCCGTGTACGAATGGGCGGTGTCGATCATCTGCACTCCGGCTGCAACCGCCGCCTGGACGAACGCGACGTTTTCGCGCGATTTCGTAAGTCGGTTCGTCCCCAGCCCGATCCGGGACACGTCGATGTCACCGATCTTCACCGCAATTCGATCCTAGCTGGTCCCTACGGCGACCCCGGTGCTCGTCGATACCACTATGGTGTGGCGGTGACCAGTGCGCACATCAATCACGTGAGCGTCGGAGCCAGGGAGCTCGAGGAATCCGCCCGCTTTTACATCGAGGTCTTCGGGGCGGAGAGGATCAATACCCCGAACTTTGGAGTGCCGGTGCAATGGCTGCGGGTCGGCGACTTGCAGCTGCACATTTTCGTGCGCGAGGCCGGCGCTCCTACCTACCACCATTTCGCTCTGGCCGTCGACGATTTCGATTCGGTCTTTCGAGCAACTCGCGACCGAGGCATCCACGACACCGACACCATGGGCTACCACCTCAGCGAGCTCCCGAGCGGCCAGGTGCAGCTCTACATTCGCGACCCTGGTGGCAATCTGGTCGAGGTCAATGCGTCCGACGCTCGAACGTTGAGCGATGACATCCGCCGCGAGATGGTCCGCCTCGAAGATCGGGAGCCGCAAGACGAGTCAAACCGCCGAGCGAACCTGTTCCTCGCCACCGACAGAAGCAGGACATGAGCCCGCTCGTCAGGATGATCTAACTCCTCGTCTCAGGATATGTGCCTCATTTCGGCACTGTCACCATTAGAACGGAGCACGCCGTCGGTTCTCGACATCCCCGCGCCGAGACTTGTGTGCGTGCGAACGAGTCCGCCTGCGCTCGCCTCCACTCGACTCTTATTTCTGCAATCCTTTCAGACGCCCGCAAGGCGGCGATGACGAATCTGCACAAGGTCGCAATCCTGACCCGTGAGTACCCACCCGAGGTCTATGGGGGGGCTGGCACCGCCGTCGAATACATCTCGCGGGAGCTGAGGCACCTGACCGAGCTCTCAGTCCACTGCTGGGGCGCGCCCCGGACCGAACCCGGCGTGACAAGCCATCAACCGTGGACGGCACTGTCGGAACCGAAGCCAGAGTCGACCACGCTTCAGGCGATGTCGATCAATCTGGCGATGGCGGCGGCGGTCAAGGGTGTCGATCTCGTTCACAGCCATACCTGGTACGCGAACTTCGGCGGTCATCTGTCCAAACTCATGTGGTCGATCCCACACGTCATGACGGTCCACAGCCTCGAGCCGCTGAGACCGTGGAAGGCTGAGCAGCTCGGCGGCGGTTATGCCCTGTCGATGTTCTGCGAGCGAACCGGGGTGGAAGGCGCTGACGCGGTGATCGCGGTCTCGGCTGGGGTTCGCGAGGATGTTCTCAATTGCTATCCGGCAGTCAAACCAGAGCGTGTTCATGTCATTCACAACGGAATCGATGCCGAGGTCTACAGGCCGCAACAGTCGCCGGAGACCCTCGCTCGTTTTGGCATCGACCCCAGCAGGCCGTACGCCTTCTTCAACGGCCGGATCACCAGGCAGAAAGGGTTGCCACTGCTTCTGGCCGCGGCGCTGAAGCTCGATCCGCGCCATCAGATCGTGATCGCGGCCAGCAGTCCGGATACGCCTGAAATCGCAGCTGAGGTGGCGGCGCTTGCCCATCGCGTTTCCACCGAGCGAGGCAGCTTGATCCTGATCGACCACTTCATCTCACGCGAGGACCTCATCCATCTTCACTCGCACGCCACCGTGTTCGTTTGCCCATCGGTTTACGAGCCTTTTGGCCTCGTGATCCTGGAGGCAATGGCTTGTGAGACGCCAGTCGTGGCGTCGCGCGTCGGTGGAATACCGGAAATCGTCGTCGAGGGCGAGACGGGTTACCTGGTTGATTTCAACCCCGCGGACCTGGATGCGTTTACCACCGGACTTGCGGACGGGATGGAGAAGGTGCTCAGCGACGCGGCCTTGGCCGCAAGATTGGGCAAGGCAGGACGCGAGCGCGTACTGCAGCACTTTGGCTGGCCTGCCATCGCGTCCCGGACCGTGCAGCTTTACGACCGGCTCCTGGCTTAGGGCCGAGCGGGGTTTCGCCACCGCCTTTCCGCGCATTTTTGGGATCATGGCGACTCCAGGCCATGACCCATCTCGACTCGAAGACCCGTGCCCGGTTGCCCAACAGTGCCTTCGCGTACATCGATTCTCGCGGGCGTCGCCGCCTGCCGATCAACGACCAGGCCCACGTTCGCAACGCGCTGTCGCGTTTCAACCAGACCACGTTCGAGGACGAAGCGGCCCGAGATCGGGCTCGAACGAAGCTACTGAACGCCGCCAAGAAATACGGGATCGTGCCTGTCGGCTTCATCACCGGCCAGCTGCAGAACGTTCGCATCCGTGGCGAGATCGAGGCTCGCGCGAGCGAGGTGCGCACACTGCCGACTGGCTTCGTGACCTTCCTGCTCGCCGACATCGAGGACTCGACCGGTTTGGTGCGGCACCTCGGCGATCGCTACTCCGGGTTGCTGGCCGATGTCCGCAGGCTGCTCCGCGGCGCCATCCAGAAGTCGGGTGGCCGCGAGGTCGATGTCCGCGCCGACGAGCTGTTCGCGGTCTTCAAACAGGCGGCGTCGGCCCTCGATGCCGCGCTTGTCATTCAGCGCAAACTTCTCGTAGCGGTCTGGCCAGACGACACGCGGATCAGAGTCAGGGTCGGCCTGCACACGGGACGTCCCACATTGACCGATTCGGGATATGTCGGCATCGCCGTTCACACCGCGGCTCGCGTCTGCTTCGCAGCCCATGGTGGGCAAATAGTGCTCTCGCGTGCGGCCCGCGATGCGGTTGGCGGCTCTCATGCCGCCGGCATCAACTTCAGAGATCTCGGCCTGCACCAGCTCCAGGGTCTGCCTGGACTCGAGGCCCTTTTCCAGGCCGAAGCCGCCGACTTGCCATCCGACTTCCCTCCGCCGAGAACACCTGCCTCGCTATCGAACCTGACTTCGGGCCGCGCCTAGGAGCTCACGGGCTGTTTCGGTGTAGTCACTGAGGCTTGGGCGAGCGATCCGCACGACCAGGTGGCCGGCACCCGCGGCGCGGTAGGCGGCGAACCACTCCGAAGCTGACTCCAGGGTCCCGGCATGGCAAGCCTGAGCTCGGGTCATGAGCTCTGCGGGCACTCCGTAATACGTCCGCATGTATGCGTCGAGATCGGTGGCGGCTTCGCCTGGCGCGTCGGCGACGGCCACCGTGAGGTACGCGCCTGTGGCGATGCTGTCGGGGTCGCGGCCTGCCTTCTCCGCCGCCTCGCGCACGGCGCGTAGTCCGGTCGCATAGACCTCGGGCGTCGGGCTGAACGGGAGCCAGCCATCGAATGTTCTGCCCGCCAGCCGCAGCATGCGTGGGCCGCTGCCGCCCAACCAGATCGGCGGGCCACCCGGTTGGAACGGTGACGGCTGCAGCTGAAGGTCTGGCTCCTCGTTCCGCCACAACCGCCGGCATCGCTCGACTGTCCTGAGCAGCGCACCGACGCGGCTGTCGCTCGGAACACCAACAGCCGCCAGCTCCGCATGCGTGCCTGGGAGCTCGGCGCCCGGGCCGACCCCGACGATGAGGCGGCCTTTGGCAATGCGGTCGAGCGTGGCGAGGCCCTGCGCCAGCGAGAGAGGGTGCCGAAGCAGCGGCAGCAAGACGGCACTGCCGAGCGTGACGCGAGTCGTCGCGCCGGCAACACCGGCGAGGAGGGTCAGCGGTTCGCCGCGCGGACGCGCCAGCAGCGAGTCGCCGACCCACACCGAGTCGTAGCCTGCCTCTTCCGCCCGCCGCCCAGCCTCGATGACGAAAGCCAGGTCGCTGTTCCCCCAGAGGAGCGCCTCGCGAGACGGGAGCAGAAGCCCGGTCTTGGCTGATCCCTTCGACACCCTTTTCTTCTCCTATCTAGACTGCAGCCGTGAGTCGGTTCATAGACCTGAGCCATCCAATTGTGGAGGTCATGGAGACTTACCATCCGCTGCCCACGCCGCGCGTGGACGTGCTGAACGACTATGACGCTTCGCGGTACGACGGGAAGTCACGTTGCCGACATGTCCCGTCCCGCGCACACGCAGTTGTTGGGAGCCGGCATCCCGATCTGCGAGCGCATGACCAACCTGGCGGCCGTCGCATCGGGCACTGGACGCCTGCACGCGGTCCCCATTGCGTGGGTCGGTGGCGCCACCTTTCCAGTACGCGCGTACGTAGTCGCGGACCATCAGTTCCAGGGCCGAACGCGCGTCCTCTATATATGTGACGGCGGATTCGTGCCGCTCACCGGCACGACGCCGAGGATCCAGGTTCCGTGGTCGTTTGAATCCACTCTCAGCGAGCCACCGATCGCTCCCAGGCGGTCGCGCATGTTGGTGAGGCCGGCGCCATCCAGGTGACGGCGGGCATCGAAGCCGGCGCCATCATCGGAAACCTCGAACAGCAGGCCGCCCTCGTCTTCCCAGACCCGCACATGCGCGGAAGCCCCCGCGCCGGCGTGCTTGGCCGCGTTCTGGAGAGCCTCCAGGCAGCAGAAATAAACCGCCGCTTCGATCTCGGGCGCGCGCCTGCCGACTCCGTCAGCCTCGAGGGTGGTCGGAAGGGGCGCCCGCCGGCTGGCCGCACTCATTGCCGCGCCGAGCCCAGCGCTCGAGAGCAGGGGCGGGTAGATTCCGTGCGCCAACGAACGCAATTCCTCGATAGCCGACTTGACGTCGTCCTGGAGCTGGTTCATAAGCGACCTGGCCCGCTCCGGGTCGCGCTCGGCCAATTGCTCTACCAGCCGCACCTTCACCGAAAGGGCGACGAGGTGCTGCTGCGCGCCATCGTGGAGATTGCGCTCAATGCGTCTTCGCTCGGCGTCAGCGGCTGCGACCAATCGTCCCCGCGATGCCTGCAGCTCGGCCGCCTGCCGGCGCAGCTGCTCGAGGGATTCTTGCAGCGACGAGTCCAGGTGCGCCTTCTTCAGCGCCACGCCCAGCTCGCGCGCCACCTCTTCGAGGGTGACGTCTACCTCGGCAGCGAGGCTTTCGCCGTTCTGAGAGCGCTCGGCCACGACCATGCCAAAGAGCTGACCGCTGTTGCTGATCGGCGCCAGTCGTAATGACGCGTGGTTCCTTTCTTCCAGTAGTGCCGGCAGCCACACCTTGGCCCAGGCGGCGCTCGAAACGTGGGCGTTGGCGGCGATCGTCTCCTCGGCGGGCGTTATCGCGACTGGCTTCTTTTGCGCACGCGGTTCCGCGGCCGCGAGTCGCAAGCGGCCGCCTTCGCAGAGCCAGAGCTCGGCGGAGTCGAGCTTGAAGCCATCCCGCAGCGCCTCCACCATCTGGAGCAGGAGCTCCTCAATGGGCACGCCGCGAGCGAGCTGGCCGGCGAAGGAGCTGCGCACGAAGCCGATGGCGGAAAGGGTCTTCGTCTCCCGGTGCCGGCGCGACAACGCCGAGGCAGCAGAAGTGGCGACGGCGACTACGAGGATCGCGGCCACCAGCGCCGCCAGGAGAAGGGTCGGGCTGTCGAGCCGGCTCAGGTCAGGCACGTCAGGCTTTGCTGCTCAGTCCTCCAGCCGCAGGGCCTCGACGGCGGGAAGGCGGGCGGCCCTCAAGGCCGGCGGGATTGTAACCGCCAGTACCGCCAGATAAAGGAGGCCGACGATCAGCAACAGTGATGAAACGTCGATCTCAAAGGTGGCCCCGGGCAGATATCCGTTGATCATGACCACACTGATCGGCACCCCGACTCCGATCCCGACCAGTGCCCCACAGGTGGCAGTGATCAGCGCCTCCGAGACGATCCCCGCCAGCACCTGGCCCGGCCGGTAGCCGAGGGCCCGCAGCATGCCGATCGCCCGGCGGCGCTCGACGACCGCCCTCAGTGCGAGGATGCCGAGACTGAGGACACCCACCAGGAGTCCGATCCCCATCACCAGCCGGATCATGTCAGTGAAGGCCTGTCCTGCGCCGGAGGAGGAGTCGAGCATCTCCCTGACGGTCGTTGCCTCCGCCCCCTGGCTGAAAACTTCCCGCTGGATCTGCCGGGCGACCGCCGCGGCGTCGGTGCCCGGCGCCGCCTTGGCCAGGATGGTGGTGCCGACAGGCAGGGTCGCAAAGGGCGCCATGGCGGCCTCGGAACCGACCAGGCCCCAGAGTCCCACGGACCTCACGACGCCGGCCACGCGAAACTGCACCGGTCCGTCAGGTCCCACCAACTCGACCGCTACGCCAGGAGTCGAGTAGTTGGGCGAGACCACCAGGTGTGGGTCGTCGGCAAGGGCCCGCCAGACCTCGGCGTCGCTCTTGAAGCGGCTCTCTCGGCCGGCGAGCTGGAAAGGTCCGGTCGCTAGTTGGGCGCCGCTGAGGGAGTAGAGGGGCACGTATTGATCCTGCAGCGTGAACCCGGCGGTGCTCACCTCGCCGCGGTAGGGCCGGGTCGGCATCGCGATCTCGCGGGCGATCTCGGAATGCACCGAATCCGGAATCGACAGCCCCGCCGTGGTCGGGGCGATGACGCGGATGTCGTATTCATTCAAGGCAGTGCTGAAAATGCCGTTGAAGGTCGGGATTATGACCGAGGTCATTGTCATCAGGGCCAGCACGAGCGCGAACGCGCCGGTGCCGAGGCCGGCCCTGAGAGGCCGCCGCGTCAGGTAGGCGAGTGGCGGCCTCAGCGTCGCCCGGGCCCCAGCTTGAAGCCGGCCCAACGGGACCTCGAGAACACGCAGGTTGGAAGCCACGACCAGGCTGAGTCCGAAGACCGCGATGATCACGCCCAGCACGTTCGCGGCGCCTACTTCCGGCGCCACGAAGGTCTTGATCGTGGCCAGGTTGGCCCCGACCCACGCTGTCAGGGCAGCTCCGGTCAAGGTCGCCCGCAAGCGATCCGAGATCCGGCCGCCGACCAGCGCCGCCGCCAGGATCACCAGGGCCACCCCGCCCGCCATACGGACCGGCAGGCTGCCCGCGACGAGAGCAGCAAGCGAGCCCAGGCCAAGGGCGGCCATGAGTGCGATCCTCCACACCGATCGCTTCCGCAGAACGGTTGGTTCGGGCAAGTTCTTGATGGCCGATGAGATCTGCATCCTCGAGCTTCGAATCGAAGTGGCGAAGAGAGTGCCCAGCACGATCAGGGCGCCGATCGCGAGGGAGAGGGCAACCGAACCTGGCGTGACCGCGTACTGCACCGCCGCAACGCGGTTCTCCACCGCCACGCTCTGGACCCGGACGTACAGCAAAGCGACGAGGGCCAGGCCGAAGAGGGCGCCCGGAACAAGGGCGACCACGGCGGCGGCCAGGCCGTAGAGGGCTCCCTCCAATACTGAAAGGGTGACCACGCCGGACCGGCCCAGGCCGAGCGCTCGGAGCACGGCGTGCCGCGGCCGCCGCTCTTCAGCCAGGGCGAAGCCCAGATTGACAACAAGGGCCGCGCCGGTGAGGGCGACGAACAGGCTGAGCGCGAGGTACAGGCCTCGAGTTCCGTCCACCTGCCTTACCTGGGCATCGAAGTCCTCGCGCTTCGACTCGCGCAAGGTCAGGCCCGCTCCGCCGGGTAGGGCTTGAAGGGCCGCCCGGAGTCGTGGCGCCAGCTCGTGGGCCCGGTCCATCTCCGCGCGGCCATCACCGGGCGCGCCCACCCGGATCACGTTGATGCCTTGATCGCCGATCAACGGGCGGAGGTTGGCCAGTGGAGAGAAGAGAGCCGGCCGAAGCGTGTAGGCTCCTGGACCCTGCGCCTGAGCGATGCCCGCCAGACGAAGCTCTACCACCTGCTGGGGACTGATGGAAACGCGGAGCCGGTCACCCGAGCGGGCGTCCAGGGCTTTCGACAGCGAGGATGAGATCAGCACCTCGTCTGGGGCCAGGCTCTGTCCAAGGGTCATCGTTCCGTCGGTAAGCAGGTAGCTGCCGAATTTGCTTTGGGTGGCGGGGTCGAACCCGACCAGTACGACCAGCGGCTTTGCACTGCCGCGATCGAGGTCGACCACCGAGCTTGGCAGCTCGACACCAGCCTGCACGCCGGCCAGGGACGAGCGGAGTCCTCCATCAGCAGCCAATGCAGCGGCCAGCCGGGGGTCGAAGAATCGGCCCCCGTCGGCAGCGGTAAGGTCGACGCGACCCCAGGCCAGGAAGGCTGCCCGCGTCTGGGACTCGTAAAACGAGTCACCGAGAACCTGCATCGCAAAGATGGCAACTGTTCCGACCATCAGGCCGAGCACGACGATGGCGGACTGGCCCGGTCGCCGGACCGCCTCTCGCAGCGCCAGCCGCGCCAAAAGTGGACGGCGCAGGGCAATGACCAGCAACGACGCATAAGTCAGGAGGAAGAGCCCGACCACGACGAATGTCAGGTTCATCGGACCGCTCCCACCGGTTCGACGTTGGTCGATTCGATGCGGCCGTCGCGCATGTGCAGCGTGCGCCGGGCGCGCTCGGCGACCTGCGGGTTGTGGGTGACGAGGACGACCGTTTGCCCATCCTTGTTCATGCGCACGAGCAGCTCGACGATGACCTGCGTCACCTCGGTGTCAAGGTTGCCCGTCGGCTCGTCCGCCCAGACCACTGCCGGCTTGTGAACCAGAGCTCGGGCCACGGCCACGCGCTGCTGCTCGCCGCCCGAGAGCTGGTCCGGCCGATGGTTGGCCCGATGGGCCAGACCCAACGTCTCGAGCATCTCCAGCGCACGCAGGCGGGACTCGCGCGAGTTGACGTTCTGCAGTAGGAGCGGGATCTCGACGTTCTCGACCGCGGAAAGCACAGGCAGGAGGTTGAACGCCTGGAAGACAAAGCCCATGTGCTCGCGGCGGTAGGCGGTGCGCGTGCGATCGGACATCGTGGAAAGGTCCTGGCCGTCGACCACGACCTGGCCGCCGTCGAACGCGTCCAGGCCGGAAAGGCAGTTGAGGAGGGTCGTCTTGCCAGAACCGG
>WNGN01002278.1_pt1 | contig 16578 bp, 14 predicted proteins | sample 5400561 | NCBI WGS metagenome assembly WNGN01 (sample SAMN13153379, study PRJNA577476) | soil metagenome | isolation source: 115 cm soil or saprolite under Garry oak tree replicate 2 | place: USA:California | collected 2016-06-15
GCACGATCCCTATGAGCAGTCGCTGCGCCTGCGCTTCCGGCCGCCCGTGTGGGAGGAACGCGGCGCGTGGACGCACCCGCTGGGCACGGACCGCCTCGGCCGCGACATGCTCTCGCGCATGATCTACGGCGCGCGCGTCATCCGGGGCCAGGTTCTGAGCCTGATGGAGCTCGACTTCATCGCCCAGGCCCGCATCGCCGGCGCCGGCGCCGCACGGATCATCACGCGGCACCTCCTGCCCAACACGCTCAACACGCTGGTGGTGCTCGTCACGCTGCAGGTCGGCTACGTCATCATCGTGGAGGCGTCGCTCTCGTTCCTCGGCGCCGGCATCCCGCCGCCGACGCCCGCCTGGGGATCGATGATCGCCGAGGGCCGCGACTTCGTGACGAGCGCCTGGTGGGTGTCGCTCTTCCCGGGGCTGGCGATCCTGCTGGTGGTGCTCGCCTTCAATCTCCTCGGCGACTGGCTGCGCGACACCCTGGACCCCAAGCTCCGCCAGCTCTGATCCCCCGCATCGACGTTCGCGACCTTCGGACCCACATCGTCACCCGCTGGGGAACGATCAAGGCGGTGGACGGCGTCAGCTTTGCGCTCGGCGAGGCCGAGACGCTCGGACTCGTGGGCGAATCCGGCTCGGGCAAGAGCATGACGTGCCTGAGCCTCGTGCGCCTCGTCCCGCGGCCGGCGGCGCGGATCGTGAGTGGCCAGGCCCTGCTCGACGGCGACGATCTGCTCAGAAAGAGCGAGCGCGAGATGCAGCGGATCCGCGGCCGCCAGGTCGCGATGATCCTCCAGGACCCGATGAGCTCGCTCAACCCCGTGTTCTCCATCGGCATGCAGATGCGCGAACCCCTGACGATGTACCACCGCCTGCGGGGCAGCGCCCTCGGCGCGCGCGCGGCCGAGCTGCTGGCCGCGGTGAAGATCCCCTCGCCGGCGGCGCGGCTGCGCGCCTTTCCCCATCAGCTCTCGGGCGGCATGCGCCAGCGCGTCGTCGGCGCGATGGCCATCGCCGGCCCGCCGCGCCTGCTCATCGCCGACGAGCCGACGACGAGCCTCGACCTCACCATCCAGGCGCAGTATCTCGGTCTCCTGAAAGAGCTCCAGCAACGCCACCGGTTCGCGATGATCTTCGTCACGCACAACCTCGGCATCGTGGCCCGCACGTGCGATCGCGTCGCGGTCATGTACGCCGGCCGCATCGTCGAGGCCGGCCCCGTGCGCCAGATCTTCACGGCGCCGGCCCATCCGTACACGAAGGCGCTGCTCGAGTCGATCCCACGCTTCGGCGCCCGGCGCGATCGCCTGACGGCCATCGCCGGCCAGCCGCCGGACCTGGCCCGGCTCGGTGAGGGCTGCGCGTTCGCGCCGCGCTGTCCGCAGGCGATGGCCCGCTGCACGGAGGACGCGCCGCCCGAGACGGCCGTGAACCCCGGTCACACGACGCGGTGCTGGCTCCATGTCCCGGCCTGAGAGCGGCGCGCCGAACGGCACGCCCCTGCTCGAGACGACGGATCTCACGAAGCACTTCCGCGTGCGTCGCGGGACGCTCGGCTTCGGCACCGGTCTCGTGCGCGCGGTCGACTCGATCTCGTTCACCATCGACGCGGCGACGACGCTCGGGCTGGTCGGGGAATCCGGCTGCGGCAAGACGACGACGTCGCGGCTGATCCTCGGCCTCGAGCGGCCGACGGCCGGCAGGATCCGGTTCGAGGGCAAGGACGTCGCCACCCTCGGCCGCGATGACGGCCGCCACTACCGGCGCTCGGTCCAGGCGGTCTTCCAGGACCCGTACGCCTCGCTCGACCCGCGCATGCGCGTGAGCGCGATCGTCGCCGAGCCGCTCGTGATCAACTCCGAGCTCCACGCCGTGGCGCGCCGCCGCCGAGTGGCCGAGCTGCTCGATCTCGTCGGGCTCCCCGAGCGCGCGGCGACGCTCTATCCGCACGAGTTCTCGGGCGGCCAGCGCCAGCGCATCGCCATCGCGCGGGCGCTCGCGCTCGAGCCGAAGCTCGTCGTGCTCGACGAGCCGGTGTCGGCGCTCGACGTGTCGATTCGCGCCCAGATCCTGAACCTGCTCCGCGACCTCCAGCAGCGCCTGGGCGTGTCGTATCTCTTCATCGCGCACGACCTGGCCGCGGTCGCCCACATGAGCCACACGATCGCCGTCATGTACCTGGGGAAGATCGTGGAGTGGGGCGATGCCGAGGCGGTGGCGCTGGAGCCGCAGCATCCGTACACGAAGGCGCTGTTCGCGGCGGCGCTGCCCATCGACCTCGATGGTCCGCGCGAAGAGGTGACGCTGGCCGGCGAGGTGCCGAGCCCACTCGATCCGCCCGCCGGGTGCCGCTTCCATCCGCGGTGTCCGTTCGCGCTGCCCCGGTGCGCGACCGAGGAGCCCGCGCTGCGAACGCAGATGGGACGGCTCGTCGCCTGCCACCTCTATTGAAGCCGCCCTCTATGGCGCGCCTCTATTGAAAGACAGCGCGACGAGCCGACCGGCTGCGATGTCCTACTTCAGGCTGTCGGCGCCCGCCTTCGCGATCTGGGCGTCCTGCTGCGAGGTGACGCCGGAGACGCCGATGCTGCCGATGAGCTTGCCGTCCACGACGATCGGAATCCCGCCCTCGAGAGGGCTGGCACCGCTGAGCTTCAGCAGGCGGAGGTTCGAGCCGCCCTGCTCGATGGCGTCCTGGAACGCCTTCGTCGGCCGCCGGAACGCCACGGCCGAGTAGGCCTTGTCCTTCGCGACCTCGGTGCTGCCGAATTGCGTGCCGTCCAGGCGCTGCATCATGACCAGATTCCCGCCGGAGTCATGGATGGCGATGGCGACGTTCCAGCTGTTCTTCTTCGCCTCGGCCTCGGCGCCGGCCATGACCTTCTTGGCCTGCTCGAGGCTGATCGGCGTGCCATAGGCGGGTGGCGGCGGCGGGGCCTGCTGGGCGCCCGCCGAGGCGACCGCGACGAGCAGGATCGTAACGACCAGGAAAGAGAGCAGCTTGTTCATGGGTTCCTCCTCGTGAAGCGACTTGGGCGCGGGCATTCTACTCGGGGCCCGACGGCCTGTCACCGACTCGGCTTGACCGCGCGCGCGGCCGCACGCTAGGCTCGCCGCACTCTTCGTCCCGCCGGAGGAGGCGTCAATGGATTGCAGCCGTCGCGATGTCCTGAAGCTGGGGGGCCTGACGCTCGCGGCTACCACGCTCCGGCCGGTGCGGGCGCACGCCGACACGCCGAAGCGGGGCGGAACGATCACGATTCGCGCCTGGGATCCGCCGCACTTCGACCTGCATGCCGTCGGCGGGTTCTCGTACAAGACCCAGATCGTCCTCTCCTTCACGCACAGCCGGCTCATTCGTCACAAGGCCGGCCCCGGCGTGGCGCCGGGCTTCTTCCCCGTCGAGGGCGATCTCGCCGAGTCGTGGAGCCAACCGAATCCGACGACGTACGTCTTCAAGCTGAGGCGCGGCGTCCGCTGGCAGCCCAAGCCGCCGGTGAACGGCCGCGAGCTGACGGCGGAGGACGTGCGGTACACGGTCGAGCGCTTCCTCACTACTCCTGGCAACGCCAACGCCCAGATGTTGCACTCGATCGACAAGGTCGAGACACCGGACAAGTACACGATCAAGTTCACGTTGAAGGAACCGGCGGCGTGGTTCCTCGACATGCTCGCCAACCCGATGGCCGTCGCCATCGTCGCCCCCACGCGGCGTCCCCCGACCCACGTCGGCTACTGCGGCAGGCCCCTGCGCAGCCCGCCACGCCCCGCGCTGCTCCGCGAACGCCACCACCGCCGCGTCACCCCTGGCGGCAGGCCTTCAAACGCGAAACGCGGCTGTCCCATCCCATCAAGGGGTGACATTTTCATTGAACAGTTACGGGGACATTTTCACTGGACAGCGACAGCGCGTGTCCTCGTTCATAATCGCGCTGCCGAGGAGGGATCCAATGAGCATTCGAGACATCGCCGTCGCGCTGCTGCTGTTGCTCTCGACGGCGCCCGCGGACACCGACGCCTCGGGGTCCATCATGAAGCCTTCGGTCAGTGTCACGCCGATCTGCTCGGGGTGGAGGAGTCGCCACAGCGTGGCCTGATCGGCGAGGTTCGGGCACGCCGGATAGCCGAAGGACACGCGAATGCCGCGGTAGCGTCCCTTGAGCTTGTCGGCGATCGGCAGATCGCCGGGGTCGGGGAATCCCCAGAGCGTCCGGAGCCGGGCGTGCAGCATCTCGGCGAACGCCTCGGCGCTCTCGATGGCCAGCGCCTGCAGCGCGTGCGAGGCGAGGTACTCGCCCCGCTGCTTCAGGCCCTCGGCCAGGTCGCGAACGCCGGTGCCGCAGGTCACCGCGAACATCGCCACGTAGTCGTCGCGGTCGTCTCGCACGTAGTCGGCGAGACACAGACGCTCGTTGGCGGGCTGACGCGGAAAGGTGAAGCGCGCCTGCTCACGCCCCGAGGCGTCGCGCACGGTGAGGCTGTCGCCGGTCGCTCGCGCGCGGAACCACCGGTACATCCCGTTGGCGACGATCATCCGCCGTTCCACGGCCTGCTGCTTCAGCGTCTCCACCGTGTCGTGGAGCTCCCGGGCCTTGGGATCGCCGTCTTCGAGGAGCCGCGAGACCAGACCGCGCAGTCCCAGATGCTTGCCGTAGAGCATCTGGAGATTCAGGTACGGATAGATGTGGGGGAGCGCCACGTCTCGCAGCACGTGAGGCTCGAGATCCGGCGGCTCGGGGGGCTCCGCGCGCGGCAGATACACGCGCGCCGGCGGCAACGAGTCGGCCGGCGCGGCGGGGACGGTCGGGGCCGGCGCCGTGGCCAGTGCCGCCTGCTCGGCGCGAACCCTCTCGATCAGAGCCTCGCGGGTCGTGGCGGCGAAGAGCCGGTTGGCGAGATCGAGGCCGTCCATCGCGTCCTTGGCATAGACGGTGAGCCCGGCGTGCTCCGGCGCGATGCGCGTCGCGGTGAACTTCCGCGTGAGCGCGGCGCCGCCGACGAACAAGGGGATGTCGACGCCGGCCGCGCGAAAGTCCTGGGCCGTCACCACCATCTGCTGGGCCGACTTCACCAGGAGCCCCGACAATCCAATGGCGTCGGGCTTGTGCTCGTGGCAGGCGGCGATGAGCGTCTCGGGCGGGACCTTGATGCCGAGGTTGATGACGCGGTAGCCGTTGTTGGCCAGGATGATCTCGACCAGGTTCTTGCCGATGTCGTGGACGTCGCCCTTCACCGTGGCCAGGACGAACGTGCCACGCGTCGCCGACTCGGCCTTCTCCATGAACGGCTCGAGGTGGGCCACCGCGGCCTTCATCGCCTCGGCCGACTGGAGGACTTCGGCCACGATGAGCTGGTTGTCGTTGAAGAGCCGGCCGACCTCGTCCATGCCCTTCATGAGCGGGCCGTTGATGATGTCGAGCGGCGCGGTGTCACGCCGCTTCTCCTCCAGGTCGTCGACGAGGCCGTCGCGGCTGCCCTCGACGATGTAGCGGGCCAGCCTCTCGTCGAGTGACAGCGTGCTCCTGGCGGGGGCGGCCTTCGTCCGGCCGCGGAAGTGGGCGGCGAAGGCGGCGACCGGGTCGGCGCCGCGCTGGAAGATGAGGTCCTCGGCCAGGCGGCGCTCCTCCTCGGGAATGGAGGGATAGCGCTCGAGCCGCTCGGTGTTGACGATCGCATAGTCGAGCCCGGCCTTGGTGCAGTCATAGAGGAAGACGGCGTTCAGGACCTCGCGGCCGGCTGGCGGCAGGCCGAACGAGACGTTCGAGATCCCCAGGATGGTCTTGCACTCGGGGAAGCGCTCCTTGATCAGCCGGACACCTTCGATCGTCTCCACGGCCGAGCCCACGTAGTTCTGGTCGCCGGTGCCGACGGGAAACACCAGCGGATCGAAGATCAGGTCGCGGGCCGGAATGCCGTACTTCTGCGTGAGCAGCGCGTGAGCGCGCTCGGCGATGGCCAGCTTGCGGCCGGCCGTCACGGCCATGCCTTGCTGCTTGTCCTCGTCGATGCAGCCGACGATCACGGCGGCGCCGTACGTGCGCAGCAGCGGGCACACCTTCTCGAAGCGCTCTTCGCCGTCCTCGAGATTGATCGAGTTGACGATGGCCTTGCCCTGGCAATGGCGGAGGGCCAGCTCGATCACCGCCGCGTCGGTGGAATCGATCATGAGCGGGACCTTCACCTTGCGGGTGAGCGCCGCCATGAAGCGATCCATGTCGGCCGCCTCGTCGCGGTCGGGATTGGCCAGGCACACGTCGAGCACGTGGGCGGTGTTCTTGACCTGGGCGCGGCCGATCTCGGCCGCCTCCTCGACCTGGCCGGCCACGATCAGCTCCTTGAAGCGGCGCGAGCCGATGACGTTCGTGCGCTCGCCGACGAAGATCGGCCGGTTGTCGTCGGCCGGATAGAGCACCTCGATGCCGCTCACCGCCTGCGGCTCGACGCCGGCCGTCACCCGCGGGCGCTGGCGACGGACCATCGCGGCCAGCGCACGGATGTGCTCGGGGGTCGTGCCGCAGCAGCCGCCGACCACGTTCACCCACCGCTCGTCCACGAAGCGCCGCATCTTGAACGCCAGGCTCTCGGGCGTCTCGCCGTACTGGCCGCGCTCGTCGGGCAACCCGGCGTTGGGATAGACGGTGACGAAACACGTCGCGAGCTCGGCGAGCGTCCGCAGGTGATCGGTCATGAACTCCGGCCCGGTTGCGCAATTCAACCCGATCGAGAACACCTCGAGGTGCTGGAGCGCGACGTAGAGCGCCTCGACGCCCTGGCCGGCCAGCATCGTCCCCATCGGCTCGATGGTGGCGCTCACCATCAGCGGACGATCGGCGCCGGCCGCCGCCAGCGCGTCCCGCACACCCAGCGCGGCCGCTTTCAGGTTCAGCGTGTCCTGCTGGGTCTCGAGCAGCAGCGCGTCCACGCCGCCCTCGACCAGCGCGTTGGCCTGGAGCGCGTAGGCCGCGCGGACCTCGTCGAAGGTCATGTTGCGGGTGACGGTGATCGAGCGGGTGCCCGGTCCCATCGCCCCGACGACGAAGCCGTCACCAGCGGCCTCGCGGGCGATGCGGGCCCCGGCCAGTGCGATCTCGTGGGCGCGTTCGCCGAGGCCGTACTCGGCGAGCACGTAGGGCGCGCAGCCGAAGGTGTTGGTGCAGATCAGGTCGGCGCCGGCGTGCCGGTAGGCGCGGTGGACGCCGGCCACCACGTCGGGGCGCGTGAGGTTCAGGTGCTCGTTGCAGCCCTCGTACTGCGGGCCGCCGAAGTCCGCGGCCGAGAGGTTGGCCGCCTGCAGCATCGTACCCATCGCCCCATCGAGGACGAGGATGCGTTCCAACAAGGCCTGCCGCAGCCGGCTCATGCGTCCATGGTACCGCGCCCGGGTGTCTGGGTTTTCAGACATTGACGGCCATAGCGGGGCGCCGTAAAGTAGTTACGTCACTACATTACTCGAGGGACGATGATGAAAATGGGGTTGCGCGAGGCGAATCAGAAGTTCTCGAAGGCGATTCGAGCGGTGAAAGCCGGGGAAGAGGTCGTTTTGACTGAGCGCGGGAAGCCGATCGCTGTGATCCGGCCGCTCGCGCGCGCGAACGGAGACGAAGGCGCGTTGCGACGCCTCGAAGCCGCCGGTCTGCTGCAACGGGCGACGAAGCCGGGACCGATGCCTCCCTTCCGCCCGATCCGCATCAAAGGCGAGCCCACCTCCGAGACGATCCGCAAGATGCGCGACGAGCGATAGTGGCGACGCCTTCGGCGTACTTCGATACGAGCGTGGTCGTCAAGCGCTACATCAACGAGCCGTCGTCGATCCGCGCTCGTGAGTTATTTCGCCGCTTTCGGCTTCTCTCCTCGGCGGTGGTCGCCGTCGAGCTCAGTGCCGCAATTCGGCGGCGAGTGAATCTCGGCGACATCACCGATGCGGGAATGACAGCCGCCCTACGGCGCATCAATGATGACCGTGTCCGGTGGGACCTCATCGACGTCGCGCCGCCGGTCTTGAGCCGCGCCGAGACCGTCGCCATGCAACTCGGCGTCTCAGCACTCGATGCCATCCACATCGCGTCAGCGCTGATCTTCGCCGATGAGTCAGGTCGAAGACCGCCATTCGTCACGGCCGACGCCCGGCAGCGCGAAGCCGCTGCGCGCGTGAATCTCGAGGTGGTCTGGGTCGGGTAGTTCCGTTATCTTAGGCGCATGACCCAGCCTGCCCTGGCCCTCGAAGGCATCCGTGTCGTCGATTGCTCCCGTGTCCTGGCCGGCCCCTTCTGCGCCATGCTCCTCTCCGACCTCGGCGCCGACGTCATCAAGGTGGAGGACACCGGGAGCGGCGACGAGTCGCGCACGTGGCCTCCCCACAAGGACGGGGAGTCCGCGGCCTTCCTCGTCATCAACCGCAACAAGCGCGACATCGCGCTCGATCTCAAGCAGCCCGAGGGCGTCGAGGCCCTCAAGCGCCTCGTCGCGGGCGCCGACGTCCTCATCGAGAATTTCCGGACCGGCACCATGGAATCGTTCGGGCTCGGCTACGACACGCTCGCCGCGCTGAACCCCGGGCTCGTGTACTGCTCGATCTCGGCCTTCGGGCGCACGGGGCCGCGCAAGGACGGCGCCGGCTACGAGGCGCTCATGCAGGCCTTCAGCGGGATCATGTCGATCACCGGCGAGCCCGGAGGGCCGCCCGTTCGCTGCGGTATCTCGTTCCTCGACCTCACCACGGGAATCTTCTCGGCCTTCGGCATCGTGAGCGCCATCCATCACCGCACGCGCACCGGGCTTGGCCAGCGGGTCGATGCCTCGCTGCTCGAGACGGCGGTGGGATTGCTCAACTATCACGCGGAGGGCTTTCTCCTGACGGGGGCGTTGCCGCAGGCGCTCGGCTCGTCGCATCCTTCCGTGGTGCCGTATCGTAATTTCCGCTGCCAGGACGGCCAGTGGGTCTTCGTCGCCGCCGCCAACGACCGGCTGTGGCAACGGTTGGCGCCGGCGCTGGGTCTCGCCGCCCTGACCGAGGATCCGCGTTTCAAGAGCAACCCGGAACGGGTCAAGAACCGCAAGGACCTGGAGGCCGCGCTGGAAGCCGCGATCGGCCGGCACGACCGTGAAGCGCTGCTGGCCATGCTGGAGAAGGCCGGCGTGCCGGCGACGCCGGTGAACACCGTCGATCAGGTGATGAAGGACGCCCAGACCGCCGCACGCTCGATGATCGAACGCGCCCACCATCCGCGTTTGGGCGACATTCCGGTGATCGGCACGCCCGTGAAGTTCTCGCGGATGCGGGCCGGTGTACGGAGCGCCGCGCCGCTCCACGGCCAGCATACCGACGAGGTCCTGGCCGAGCACGGGTACGACACGGCGGCGATCGCCGCGTTGCGCGAGAAGAAGGTCGTCAGGTAGCACACAAGATGAGTCACAAGGAGGAGAACATGGCAGTCGTGAAACCTGTGCCGAAGGACAGCGCCACACCCGAGGTGAAGCCGATCTTCGAAGACATGACCAAGAAGTTCGGCAAGGTCCCGAACATCTTCGGGGTGATGGCCCACCGGCCCGACGCGCTCGCCAAGTTCCTGCCGTTCTACGGGGCGGCGACGAGCGGGGGCACGGTCGAGCCCAAGCTCAAGGAGTTCGCCTACCTCAAGACGTCGCTCGTCAACGGCTGCGAATACTGAACGCGCGCCCACACCGCTTCGTCGAAGCGGGTCGGCGTGACCGACGAGCAGATCCGTGCCCTGACCTTCTACGATCGCAGTCCGCTCTTCGACGAGCGCGAGAAGGCGGTGATCCTCTTTGCCGAGCGGCTCACGCGGGGCGCCGCCCCCATGCGCGACCGTGCGCTGGAGGAGTTGCGCAAGCACTTCAGCGAGGACCAGATCGTCGAGCTGGCGCTGGTCATCTGCACCGCCAATTTCACCAACCGCTTCAACGACGGCCTGCGGGTGGAGCCCGATCTCGGGTGAGAGTGGTGGTGGCCGCCGTCGTCGTCGTCGTCCTCGCGTCGGCGGTGCCGGCGGCCGCCCAGATCTATCAATGGACCGACACCGAGGGTGTCACCCGCTACACGAACGACCGCGAGTCGATTCCGCCGGAGTACCGGGAGCGTGCGCGCGAGATCGACAGCCCCCAGGCTCGCCCCGAGGAGCCGGGCCGCACCGAGGCGCCCGCCACCGATCCGTCGGTCATCCCGATCACCGGCGGTGCACCGATCCGCACCCGCGTGTCCATCAACGGCGTCGCCCTGACGCTCGTGCTCGATACGGGCGCCGACCGCACCGTCATCTCGCCGACCGCCTTCGCACGGACCGGGCTCGACACCGGCGGCGCCCGCGTCGTGAACATCATCGGCGTGACGGGCTCGGCGACGGCGCGCGAGGTCACGGTGCCACTGCTCGACGTGGCCGGCGCCCGCGTGGGGCCGTTGACGGTGATCGTGCACGACGTCGGCCTGGCCGATATCGACGGCCTCCTCGGCCGTGACGTGCTCGATCGCTTCACGCTGACCGTGGATTCGGCGCGCGGTCGCGCCACGCTCGTTCCACGCTGACCACCAGGAAGAGGAGAGCACCACGATGGGAGAGATGATCAACCTCACGTCCGAGGATGGATTCAAGTTCGGCGCGTACCGGGCGGCGCCCAAGGGCAAGGCCCGCGGCGGACTCGTCGTCGTCCAGGAGATCTTCGGCGTCAACTCGCACATCAAGAAGCTCACGGACAGCTTCGCCGCCGACGGCTTCGTCGCCCTGGCCCCCGCGCTCTTCGACCGCGTCGAGCGCGGCGTCGATATGGGCTATCAGCAGGCCGACATCGAGCGCGGCCGTGCCATCCGCGGCAAGCTCGGATGGGACACGATGGTCATGGACATGAAGGCGGCCATCGACGCGCTCAAAAAGGAAGGCCTGAAGGTGGCGGTCGTCGGCTATTGCATGGGCGGCTCGCTGGCCTGGCTGGCGTCCACGCGCGTGCCCGGCATCGCCGCCGCCATCGGCTACTACGGCGGCGCCGTGGCCGAGTTCGCCAACGAGCCGCCGAAGAGTCCGGTGCTGCTGCACTTCGGCGAGACCGACCAGTCCATTCCCAAGGACCACTGGGACACGATCCGGACCGCCCAGCCCAAGGTGCCGATGCACATCTATCAGGGTGCGGGCCACGGCTTCAGTTGCGACGAGCGCGCGTCGTATCACGCGGCCAGCGCGCGCCTCGCCCGCGAGCGCACGATGGAGTTCTTAAAGCAACACGTCGGCTGATCGGTAGTCGCGCGCACCGCGAATGAGGGGGGTTTGGGGGGAAGCGGGACGGGTCCCCCCAACTTCATGATCTGCTCCGTCGCGCGCCACGCGAAAAGGGGAGTCTGAGGGGGGACAGGGTCCCCCCTCAGTCAATCAATCGGGTTTGGGAAGCGGAACGGGTCCCCCCAACTTCCTGATCAGCGCACCGTCAGTTCCTTCAGCCGTGGATATACCTCGCGCGAGAACATCTCCATGCCCTTCACGGTCTCGTCGTGATCGAGGAAGCCCGCCTGTCCCATCATCAGTAGATGGCCGAAGCCACCGACGTGGTCGTACATCTTCTTGACCTGGCGGTACACGGAATCGGGATTGCCGGCGAAGACCAGCCCGTTTTCCATGAGCCCGGGGAGCGTCGGGTTCTGAAACATCTTGAAGATGCCGGGGTTGCTGCCCTTCATCGCGTTCACCGAGTTGGCGATCGGGTGGTAGCCGGGTGGACTCGTGAACTGCGGAGGCACCTTGTTCGACTCGAGGTACCACATCAGCTTCCGGGCGCCCGCGTAGCCTTCCTCGTCGGTGTCCCCGGTGTACACGAGCGCGGCATAGGCGAAGCGGTCGAGGCCCGCAGGCGCCAGCCCGAGCTCCGCGCGACGTCCACGGTAGGCGTCGTACACCGCCCTGGTGCCGTCGAATCCGGTCAGGAAGCTGGCGACGATGTAGCCGCGGGCGCCGACCTCACGCGCGCTCGACGGACTGAGCGCGGTGATCCAGATCGGCGGATGCGGTTCCTGATACGGCCGCGGCCAGATGTTCACCTGCCGGTGGTGGAAGTACTTGCCTTCCCAGTTGAACGGGCCGTCGTGGCTCGTCCACGCCTTGACGATGAGGTCGTGCGCTTCCCAGAAGCGCTCCATCATCCGGGTCGGCCGGTGATTGCCGGCCGACATCTCGTAGGGCACGCCGCGCACGAACCCGCACTCGAGACGGCCGCGCGAGTACACGTCGACCATCGCCATCTCCTCGGCCACCCGCACCGGCTCGCGGCGGTTGGCGATGGGATTGCCGAGGATCAGCAGCCGGGCCTTCCGGGTCTCACGCGCGAGCACACCCATGACGACGGGGCCGCTGGGGTTCAGGTTGGTCGCCGTCTGATGGTGCTCGTTCACCATGATCTCGAGGCCCATCTCCTCGGCGATCTGCCACTCGTCGATGAAGCGGTGATAGAGGTCGGCGCCGATCTTCGGGTCGTAGTAGCGGTTGGGCAGCTTGACCCGGATGGAGTCGTACTCCTTCGGATCGGGCAGCAAGTGATACGCGTTCTCGCTGAAGAACCAGCCACGCATGCGGCGCCTCCTCCTACGTGCCGCGGTCGCGGACGAAGCCCCGAATGCGCTCGACGACAGCCTCGGGCTGCTCGAGGTGGGGAAAGTGTCCGGCGCGCTCGACGAGCTCGAGACGGGATCCTGGAATGGCCGCGCGATAGGCGGCCCCGTAATACTCGGCGCTGACGAACCGATCGTCGGCACCCCAGAGGAACAGCGTGGGCGCGGTGACGCGGTGCAGCCGCTGGGGCAGCTTCGGATTGTGGAAGTACGGCTCCCACGCGTACAGCGCGGTGGCCTCGCGATTGCGCGCGATGATGGCCAGCTCGTCGTCCGACTTCTTCGTGTAGTCGACGACGAAGCGCGCCGGATCGCGATACTGCAGACGCACGACCTCGTCCGGATGCAGCGCGAAGATGTCGGGGATGTCGCGCGTCTCACGGTCGCCGACCTTGATGCCGAGCGCCCCCACCAGCACGAGGCCGGCGATCCGCTCGGTGCTCCGCACCGCCATCTCGGCCGCGATCCACCCACCCAGCGAGGCGCCGATCACGATGACATCGCGGCGGTCCTGCTCGGCGAGCAGGTCGAGATACAGGTAGGCCAGGTCGTCGACCGTGTCCACGGCGGGCGATTCGGGGAGTGGCCGAAGCCGGGATGCGAGGGCGCCGTCACTCGGCCGGCGCCGGCCAGCAGATCGAGGAACGGTGCCTGCGGATCGAGGCCTTCTTCACCGTGGAGCCAGAGGATCGGACGGCCCTGTCCTCGCTCCACGACCTCGAGCACCACGCCGCGAACGGTCAGCACCGCGTGACTATAGCAAACCTGTGCTACGCTCGCGGCCCGCGCAGGCGGTGGGGGAGGATCATCGATGAGACGTGTCGTCGCCGGCATCGTGGCCGTCGGAGCGTGCCTCCTCCTGCTCGGGTCGTGGCCCGGCGCGGCTCAGTCGCCGGCGCCCGTGAAGATCGGGATGCTCGTCCCGCTCACCGGGGTCTTCACCCGCAACGGGCGCGAGGCCGTCGACGGGACGCGGCTCTACTTCGACGAGATCGGCTGGAAGGTCAGCGGCCGGCCCATCGAGCTGCTCGTCGAGGATTACGAAGGCAAGCCCGACGTCGGCCTCACCAAGGCCCGGAAGCTCGTCGAGCGCGATGGCGTCCACATGCTGAAGGGCATCGTGAGCAGCGCGGTTGGTCTGGCGGTGGCCGGTTACGCGAAGGACAAGAAGATTCCCGTCATCGTGTCGGCCGACTTCGGTGTGAGCTCGCTGACCGTGCCCGGGCCGCTGCTGAACCCGTACATCTTTCGCTGGTCGCAGAGCGGCACGGGGCCGGGCCAGGCCGCGGCGGACTGGGCCTACAAGAACGCCGGATGGAGAAAAGTGGTCCTCGTCGGCTCGGACTACGTGGGCGGCCTCGAGGTCAACGGCTCGTTCACGCGCGTCTTCTGCTCGCTCGGCGGTCGCGTCGTCCAGGAGCTGTGGGCGCCGCTGGGGACTCCGGACTTCGCGCCGTTCATCACCCAGATCGATCGCTCGGCCGACGCGGTGATCGTCTTCGCGGTCGGCGCCGACGGGCTCCGCTTCGGCCGGCAGTATCCGGAGTACGGCGTCACGCTGCCGCTGATGGATCTCTACGCGCAGATCACCGACGAGTCCAATCTCGCCCAGTTCGGTGACGCCTCGCTTGGCTGGTACTCGGCGATCCACTACACGGCGCTGATCGAGACGCCCGAGAACAAGCGCTTCGTGGCGGCCTGGGAGAAGAAGCACCGCCGGGTGCCGTTCGACAACGCCGCCGACGGCTACGTCGGGGCCAAGGCGATCGTGGAGTCCATCAAGGCTGTGAACGGCAAGGTCGAGGACAAAGACGCGTTCATGGCGGCGATGCGCAAGCTCGAATTCGATTCGCCGAAGGGGGTCGTGAAGCTCGACCAGTTCCAGAACATCGTGCAGCCTCAGTACATCAGGAAGGTCGAGCGCGTGGGCAGCCAGCTCGTGAACACCCCGGTCAGGACGTATTCCAACGTGTCTCAGTTCTGGACGTGGACGCCGGAGGAGTTCCTGAAGTACCCGGCCTGGGCTGAGTTCAAGGGCAAGATGACGGACTGCACCAAGGTGCTGGGACGTTGAGGATCCTCACCACCCACGTCGGCAGCCTGCCGCGGCCCGACGATCTCCTCGCCCTGATCAGGACGCGAGAGCAGGGGGGCGCCACGGATCCGGTGGCGTTCGAGGCTCGCGTGAGCGCGGCGGTCGAGGAAGTCGTCCGGAAGCAGGTGACGGCGAGCCTCGACATCGTCAACGACGGCGAGCAGGGCAGGCCAGACTACTCGACGTACATCAAGGACCGCCTCACCGGGTTCGAAGGCGAGAGCATGCCGCCCATCGTGGGCGCCGACATGAAGGACTTTCCCGAGTTCGCGGCGCGCCGGCAGACGCCCGCCTTCGAGAAGCGTCCGACGTGCTCGGGGCCGATCGCCTGGCGTGACTTCGCGGCGGTCGAGAAGGACATCGAGAACCTCCGGCGGGCCGCCGAGAAGAGCGGCGCCGAGCGAGTCTTCATGACCGCGGTGTCGCCGGGCCAGGCCGCGCGCTTTCTCGTGAACCGCTACTACCCGAGCCACGATGCGTACATCGCGGCGCTGGCCGACGTGCTCAAGCGCGAATACGCGGCGATCGTGCGCGCGGGCTTCCTGCTCCAGCTCGACTGTCCCGATCTGGGCTCCGGCCGGAACAACCAGTTCCAGCACCTCTCGCTGCACGAGTTCAGGAAAGTCGCCGCGCTCCACGTGGCGGCGCTCAATCACGCGGTCGCCGACCTTCCGCCGGACCGGATGCGCCTGCACGTGTGCTGGGGCAACTACGAGGGGCCTCACCATCGCGACGTGCCGCTCCGCGACATCCTGGACATCCTGCTCACCGCGCGCCCGGCCGGGCTCTCCTTCGAGGGCGCCAACCCGCGGCACGCACACGAGTGGAAGCTGTTCGAGAGCGTCAAGCTGCCCGACGGCAAGGTGCTGATCCCGGGCGTGCTCGATTCCACGACGAACTTCATCGAGCATCCCGAGCTGGTCGCCCAGCGGATCGTGCAGTACGCGCGGCTGGTCGGCCGCGACAACGTCATCGCCGGCGTCGATTGCGGATTCGCGACGTTCGCCGAGCGACCGCTCCTCGATCCGAGGATCGCGTGGGCGAAGCTCGACGCCATGGTCGAGGGCGCGCGGCTGGCCTCGAAGGAGCTCGGATGACGACGCCGCACGTTGATCTTCGTCTCGCGAAGCATTAGCTTGGGTGGAGCCCGAGCGGAGGTGAAGCGATGCCAGCGATCAAAGTGACGGACCTGGCCTACGGGCGCCTGCGGGCGCCGGATCTGGACGTGATGGAAGAGTTCCTCACCCATTTCGGGATGGTGAGAGCGGACCGGACTCGGAACGCGCTCTACATGCGGGGGACGGACCCCAGCCATCACCTGCACGTGACCGAGAAGGGCGATGCCGGCTTCGTGGGCCTGGCGTACTACGCGGCGAGCCTCGACGACCTCAAGCGGCTGGGCAACGCGCCCGGCGCCTCCGGCGTCGAGGACATCGACGAGCCGGGCGGGGGCAAGCGCGTCCGCTTGAAAGAGCCCAACGGCTACCAGGTCGAGGTGGTGTACGGGATCGAGACACTCAAGCCGATCCCGGTGGAGCGTCAGGCCCTGAACTCGGGGCTCGATCCCTTGAAGCGGGCGGGCGAGCTGTACCGACTCCCCAAGGGCCCGTCACGCGTGAAGCGCATCGGCCACGGCGTGATGGCCTCACCCAGGATCACGGAGACCGTGCAGTGGTTCCGCGACACGCTCGGCTTCGTCTGCTCCGACGACGTGTACGCGGGGAGCAAGGACAACATCATCGGCTCGTTCAACCGGTGCGACCGCGGGGAGACGTACGTCGACCACCACGTCTTCTTCTGCATCAAGAACGAGCGGGCCGGCCTCAATCACCTGTCGTTCGAGGTGCAGGACATCGACGACGTCTTCATGGGCCACGA
>WNGN01001268.1_pt1 | contig 16558 bp, 8 predicted proteins | sample 5400561 | NCBI WGS metagenome assembly WNGN01 (sample SAMN13153379, study PRJNA577476) | soil metagenome | isolation source: 115 cm soil or saprolite under Garry oak tree replicate 2 | place: USA:California | collected 2016-06-15
CAAAGGGCGCGACATGCACTTTCGCCGGATCTGCACCATAGTCCTCGATAGCCGACCGTGCTGCCCATGCTGAGGAGTAAATCACCGCGCTGGCTTTCTTAAGCGCCAGAGCTTGAAGGGTATTCATCTCGTAGATCGACCTTGCCAGAAGATTTGAAAAATCAAAATTATAGTCAAACAGCAATCCATATGTGGCATCTTCTACGAGCACAATCGGGATGTTTGTCTCTAAAAAGGCTATGTCTGTGACGCCCGTTGGGGCAACGATCACATCGAAAGACTGGCCTACTAGCCTTTGAGCAGCGACCTTTGCATACCTATTAGCCAACAAAAAGCTGCAATGGTACCTAAATTTCTTTCTAAAGAAGGCCTGTGAAATTTTATTTATGACTTTTCCAACTAACATCTCCCTAAAACGAGGTATTGGACCAAGATGGAATACTTCCCCGCAGTACTTCTCAAGTGTACGAGCTATATAGTAAACAGTGCCCGACCATGATCGTCTATCATGTGTATCATATGCATGCAAAAGTGCTATTTTCATCCTACTATACCTCCATTATTACTACTTTTTTCTTCATTTATAGGTACTATTTGTCCTAGCTGTGCCAGTGAGATTTGTTGCATTGATTGTCGTCGATTCGTTGGAAGCTTCACCGTTATTGCTAGCCCGTCTTCGAGATTACTGCTGTTTTCTTCGTTCATAGGTACTATTTGTCCTAACTGTGCCAGTGAGATTTGTTGCATTGATTGTCGTCGATTCGTTGGAAGCTTCACCGTTATTGCTAGCCCGTCTTCGAGCAATACGCCAGCATAATAAGGTGGCTGAGGATTCTCGGCCAGGTCATTTGTGCTCCGACTGGAGGTTGGCTGGGCTTTCTGTCGTATTGCACGATATACTGCCTGGTAGTCTTCTCGTGGGATGACGCCAATGAGCACGGATACTCCAACATAGACAAGCATTGCAATTGGTAGAATGATAAAAATATGTAAGGTATGCAGAGGTAGAATCGCCAGGGCCATCACCAGGCTCGCAATGAGAGCTTTGAGCGCAACTCGTAGGCTCCCAAAGGGCAGCAGGTTGCGAGGTATAAAGACGACGAAGATACAGCAGATCAGCACCTCGGTAAGTGTAGAAGCGATCGCTGCACCGATATGCTGATAGAGCAGTATCAAGATGAAGTTGAGTCCTAGATTGAAGGCCAGAGCGATTGCCGAGATGATCGGAAGCTTGCGATCTTGTTTCTTGCTCAGAATGATGCTGCTCAAGGCATAACTAACGTAGGCAAAAACCACACCAGGAGCAACCGCCTGGAGCACAGGAATGCTATGCACAAATTCGTTTCGCTCATAGAGAAAGCGAATGATGTTGGGCGCGGCGACTATCATTGCTGTCGCAATAGGAATCCCACAAAAGAGCAAGAAATTCACCGATTTCTCAGCTGCCAGTTTCAGATCTGCATCCGAGACAAGCGAGAGCTTCGAGAAGATGGGAGACATAATGGTCGTTATCACGATAGCCGGTAAAAAGCTCATCGTATCAAACAGGCGATTCGCTGCACCATACCAACCTACTACAGCGCTGTTGGTCATCAGGGAGAGGAGCACCGTATCGATGCTGGCATAGCTCGTCAGGAGCATTCCATTGATGAAGAATGGTATATTCTTACGGACTATGATACGGATAAGCGCGAGGTCAACAGCGAATTTGGCTCTTACCAGGCGGAAGAACCAGACTGCTTGCCATACTCCATTGATGAGAGATCCAATCACTAGCACCGCAGCCATTGTCTGTACTCCTGCTCCAGCACTGAGTAAGAGTATGCCAATGAGGGCAGATAGCCCCTTTTCAAGAATATTGCCAACAACTGGGAAAATCGCGCGTTCTAAGGCATAGTGCTGCGATGCAAATGTGCTTGCCAGTGCATTGCAGAGTAAATCAAAGCCACATATCGCCACGAGAATGCGTACTCCTGGACTATAGCCGAGCAGCCAGGAAGCAAGGAGAACCAGAGCGTAAATGATAAACCAGGTACCTAGCCTGATGAGGAGCATGTTTGAAAGGTAGGCTGCAGCCTTCTCCGGTTTTTGTGCCACGTCACGTATAGTCTGCCTATCAAAGCCAGAGTTAACGGGGAATCCTATCAGAGCGATAAAATTAACGGCAAAATAGAGTTCGCCGAACTTAAAGGCGCCCAGGAAGTGCCCATAAGCAATGGTTAGCAGTAATGTCGATGTCCAATTTACTGCCTGCCCCAGGAATGAGATAATGGCATTATTGATGACTCGACGGAGTCTGTTCATGCTTCAGGGCCTTTCCAGGGGCGGCGTATTTCGGTATGGCCGGGTTGCTTTGGGCATAGATGAAAGGAGAAGGCTTTTCCCCGTCAGCAGGCCGTCTGCCGATTTACCCACAACGATGTCTGTTGTCTCGTTCAACGGCTCGTGCAAGGTTTTGCCTCCCACCCTCTCTCGGTTGTCCTTCGTCTGCTCGACCGCCACCGATGATCCCCGAACTTCTAACTGTTCGCTCGCTACAAGTATGGCCAGGAGCATAAAAAGTGTCTGTGTGATACCGGGATAGGTAAAATAGAGAGACGACACGTTCATGAGGTTAATAGCCACCAGGATAGCCAGTGTTGCGATAGCTACTGTGCGGACGAGACCATTGCTCTTATTTTTAATCCAACGCCAGCAGGTGGCCATCATTACTCCCATCAGCAGAAAATAACTGAATAAGTAGGGCAGACCGCCCCTGAGTAGCAGACCCAAATACTGCGTCTCCTCGGTTGGCCAGAGAGTGAGCGCAAGTGGCGCAGGACCGGCCCCAAACAGTAGGTGCTGGCTGATAGCTGGTAAAAATATTTCTTTCCAGAGCATGATTCTATAGCTAAATGTTGGAAACAACCCCTGACCTGTCCCTCCCAGCCAATCAGCGAGCCGGACTGAAATGAAAGATTGGAAGACAAGCGCTGACAAGGCGATACCAACTAGAGCAATAATTATCCACTTAGGCAAGCGCCGGAACAATATAAGGACGACAGCCGCACCGACAGCCAACCCAACATAGCCAGCGAAAGTACCGGTTAGGAGCAAGGCCATGCTGTCTAAAAGCAGTGTAGTTACCAGGAGCAGCGGAGAAATTTTCAGTCTTTTCTGGACGGTGCTGCAGGCCAGGACCACGATTAAAGTGGCAGTCAGGTAAGATGCCAGGGCAGTATAGCCCTCCATGGTAGAAGTGATCCGCGCCTCAGAAAGAGGACCAGTATATTTCCACGCAATAGGTGGGTAATAAGTTTGAATGAATGTGTGGACGGGAGTTACGAACTTCTCTGCAATCCCAATGATTGAGACAGCGATGCTTGCTACAAAGCTCAACTTCAGAGCGATTGCTATCTGCCTTTCTGAGGTGATAGTTGCCACCACAATACGGTATACTAAGTAATACTGAAGCGGGCCTAGCAAGGTTTGAAGGGGTGTTCCTGTGCCGAAAGGACCGCGACTGTTCAGATCTAGATGTTCACCGCGATAGTAAAGGGCTAGCAGTGGGAAGACAGCCTCGGATAGAAAAAAGAGTCCAAAAGCCAGGTCGATAGCCGTCAGGCGATTTTTGCCCAGAGGACCTGGCCTGGCCAGCAGAAAAAGCATAAATCCAAGCACGAGCAGCGCCTGCCCTAAGCGCAGAACTGGCACTACGGCTCCTCGAGCCAGTCCATCAGTGAGAGGCAGTATTAAGACCAGCCCATACACAATCATTACTGGTCGAGACACAACAAGTACTAGTAGCAAGAGCACCAGGGCGCTCGCCATGCCCAGGAGGGGGTTGAAGCCAGTTAAACCAACTAGCATTACTGTCAACACTATCCCAACTACCAGGGTAGGCCGAATGTTATCCATGGGACTGGCTAACGAATTATTCCAATGTTGGACCTTATTGGCGTTTTCCATTTTTAATTCCACTCATTATCAAGGAATCTGGTTTTGCCACTTGCCTATTATGCTTTGCCTATTTTCCACTTTCAGTTATCCACCAACTTCATGCTATCCACTTTTCCTGCCGTCAAGTCTCTCTGTCAGAGTTTGTGTTTCTGGCTGTAGATAGACAGATGTTGTCTTTACTGTGTTCTTGTCAGATACGTCTGACTGAGATTGCATGTCTACCTCCATAGGATGAACGGATTCTATCTTTACCGTGTTGTCAAGGAAGTCTTGTTGGGGTTGTGTCTTTGGCTTCTTCATGATATCCGGTGTGACGAGAGTGGTGTTGTGTCCATTTTTTCTACTATGACTATTGCTGCCGGTCTGCTCTTGAGCGGCATAGTAGTAGGAATAGATCGCGTTATCGCGGCTACGACGCTGCCTATTGACAACACAGCCAAGGGCGTTGGCCCCAGCCTGCTCCAGTGTTGCTTTCAGCTGCTTGAGATGTCCCTTATTGGCACGGGTAATATCGACCACGACAAGCGTGCCATCAATCTTTGATGCCAGAATGCTGGCATCTGACAAACCGAGTAAAGGAGGAGCATCGAAGACGACCACCTCGGCCCCACTACTGGCAAGCGCTGTCAAGAGATGCAGCAGCGCCTTTGAGTCAAGTAGCTCCGGAGGATTAGGTGGCAGTGGCCCAGAAGGCATAACGCAAAGGTTTGGAATGTCTGTAGCGTGGATAAAGGGATCAAGAGATGGTGTCCTGGTAACGTCGGGTATACTTGATGGCAGCGGGTGGGGCTGGTAAGCAGACGCATTAGCGTAGGACGGCATGCTAAATGCCAGGATGGCATTGCTGAAGCCCATTGTTTGAGCAGGGAGGCCAAATTGATCATGCTGTCTTGGCCGGCGCAGGTCGGCGTCGATAAGGAGGATATTTTTACCCGCCCTGGCCATAAAAATGGCCAGATTGGCCGCGACAACACTCTTGCCATCGCGAGGCGAGGCACTTGTGACTATCAGGGTACGCAGCGGCCTATCTATCGCTAAGAAGCCAATATTCGTACGCAAAATGCGATAGGGCTCGACATTGGCGTTGCGCCCGGTTGGATTAATCACATCCTCTTTAGGCTCTGCTTGCAAGATTGTAGCCAGAACGGGCAAGCCCAGTTGCTGGGTGAGAGCCTCAGGAGTGCGAACATGTGTGTCTAATTGCTCAAACAGCAGTGCTAGCAATATTCCCAACAGCAAGCCGGTAAATAGGCCAATACCAGTATTGAGGAGCTTATTGGGTTGCACAGGCAGTAAGGCAGGCTGTGCAGGTTGAGTAATGCGTAGGAAACTGCCATTCTGTGCCTGTGTCAACTCAAGTTGGGCTTGTGCGGCCTGCACCAGACTATAGTGCTGCTGCAAGCTATCCCGTTGCGCTTTCAGACTATTTATCCTGGCTGTATTTCCTTGTCCTGCTTGCAATGTGGCTATTTGGGCTGAGATAGCGTCAATTTGCTGTTGCGTTTGCTGGAGGTCTTGCTGCATCTGTTGCTGTGCCTGAACGTTGCCTTGCTGAGTCAACTGAGTTTGCTGTTTGATCAACGTCGCAGCGATATCGTTTGCGATCGCTGCCGCCCTTGTCGGACTCGGGTCCTGTACATCGATCGCAAAAAGCTGTGTATTGGTCTTAGGTGTCGTCGTCACTTCTTTCGAGAGCTGCTCGATCGAGAGCCCCGGGTAGTGTGAGGCGACCTCACGCAGTACTGGATCGCTGACCGCTAACTCTGCCTCTGTTTCAACCAGCTGATCGCTTGCAAGCAGACTATTGTAATCTGACTGATTGATATTCGAATGAATAGTAATCTGTACAAGTGCTGTCGATTGATAGATTGGCGTCATCAGTCTGCTGCCAATATATGCCGCTACCCCTAATAGTACGATGCAGATTACTATGAGCTTCCATCGTTTTACGAGCTTAACCAAGTATTGTGCAAGCGTTATATCCTGTTTTTCTTCGCTTTTTATCATCGTTCTCCTCTCCCGAAGTATGTATCGTTCCTTGACAGTGCAAGGGTATGCTCTTCGTTGTTGACAATAGCCGCTGGCAACGACTCAACCATCTGGTAGACACGCGCCTGGCCGAGCAACTGTCGCGCACGCTGCAAGCTCTGCACAACACCTGGCGGCCGTTTATGCAAGCCATGGGCGTCAGAAGCAATACAATGAATCAGCCCTTCCTTGAGCAAGCTTTCAGCAGTGCGGCGAGCCGTATTTCCCTGCATCCCGATGAGGCTACTTGCCATCATTTGGGCCAGTACCCCTTGCTGAAGCAAAGCAGTGAGTCGATGGAGGTCTTGCTGAATTGCACGATAACGCTCCGGATGAGCAATAATTGGAACAATTCCAAACGCCCTCAGTTCAAAAATCACTCGCTCAGTTTCAGGGAGCCAGGCGCTACTCCACAACTCCAGTAGGAGGTAACGACTGCCGTTGAGTGTCGCCAACCGTCCAGCCTGGATATCTTCGACCAATCCAGGCTTAATGAGCGCCTCGTGGCCGGCAAAGAGACGCAGCGGAATATTGTGGCGATCAAGCTCTTGCTGTAGATGATTGACCCGCTCCTGAATCTCTGTTGCTGAGCGAGGCAGAAATTCATCGTTATAATGGGGTGTAGCAATAGCAGTGTGAATGCCCTCTTGCACCAGCACTCGTGCCAGCTCAAGGGATTCTTGCATTGTCTCTGGTCCATCATCAACACCAGGCAAGATATGCAGATGCGTATCGATCATATTCTCCTACCTTGTAAAGGCCCAGCGGCGACCGGAAACTTATCAGCAAGCATAATTCACTCCCAGACTCATATCTTCCTCCAAGGATTGTGTGAGTGTCGCTACCTGCTTTTTGCTGGACAGCAGCCCGCCCGATTTACCTATCATCACTGCACACGATGGCAGCGTCATTTGCAGGTGCAACATCCACTGAGCACCTGCTTGCCGCTGAAGCAAGTACTGGTAATGCCAACCCTTTGCATCCTTCGTGGCCGCACCAGGTACCGTCCATACAAGGGTAATTGTGTTGACCTGACCATGGGAGAGTGTGAAAAAGCCAGCCCACACCTCATGGCCGAAGGCTTTATTCGTGCCGCGCGTCTGCCACCCATCCTGCCTCTGTAACACGCTACCGAGTGGTACATAGACACGCACATAATCTCGATACAGCTTGGAGCCGAAGACGGGACCATTTCTTACCCAAGCATAACGGATGGTCGTGTGATGAACGGCGTTGCCCTTTCCATCGATGGTCACGTGGTCATTCAATGTATTGGTGATAAAGCTGTTCGCTTTGCTTGGAGAGATGTTGGCATCCACGACAAAGAGACTGTCACCACCCGGAGCCTGGATGGCGGCATCAAGATGGTAACTGTGGAGGAGGTCTTCTGCGATGTTGGGGTTGAGATAGATCTGCACATCCTTTGAATGCAGCGAACTAGCCAGCAGTTGCAGCAACCTGGGCAGAGATGAAGGTGGAAGCTGATGGAGGCGTGCCAGAAAATGCTCTGCCAATAGAGCTGTAAAGCGTTTACGCACCGACGAAAGTCCATCTGGAGAAGGATTATCTCCGTTAGCTGTATCCCCTGACCCGACCTGGTAATAATGGATGCGATCAACCAGGTTTTGCGAGGTTATGGTCTCATGGTATTCTGGAACAGTGATGGGGCCAGTGATTCTAAGTGCCTGCTCAATCAAGGCGGGCGTAATGGCGATTACGCCCTGAATATGAAGCTTGCCGCCTTCGCGTGCATAGTTCAGTTCAGCGTAGTGGGCTGCTGTTGGAAAATCTGCATCGAGGTTGGAGTCACGAAGACCCCAACTCGGCGCCAGGTTGAACCAGGTATATGCCGATGGGAAAGGGATAACATGGCCCGCAGCATTATAAGGCTCATCAAGCAAGTACGTATCTGTGATGTGAGCGGTCGTTAGTCGTCCTCCTGAAAGAGTGGCAATGCCATAATTGCCAATAAAGCCGCCACCAGGCCTCAGTTCGGTCGAATCAAGCACCTCAATGAGATAATTGGCCGGTGTACCAATGCCGAGAAGTGTAGGGGCGACAGGGAGAAGCTGTTCTACAGTCTTAAGCCACGTTTGGAGTAGTGGTATATCCTTTCGGAGGGTGGCGAGATATTTGCCGAGGCGCGGGTCAACCTGCAAATCACCTGGCTGCAAGTGAGCGATCTGGTCAACGACCAGGATAAGCGTCGTCTTGACCTGGCGAAAATCTTTGTCTATGAAGGCGAAATCTGCCATTGTGAGGCCTTGTGCGTGGGTATTTAATGGATCATGAAACCTGGAAATGATCAAATTCAGGAGATCGCAACCAGTTACCCCTACTTGAGATAGCTCAATCGCTACAGGCAGCAAGTGTAATGCAGCACGCAAGCGACCACCATACACGGGGATGGATGCGCTTATCGCCGGCAAAGATTTTAAATCGTTATCGACCTGAACAAAGGCAGTCAATCCGGCAGCGAATTCATGTTGTGCTTGTCCAACCCTTTGGGCATCAAAAGGGTCTTTAGGCAATGCTTTCAAAAGGGTCTCAGCCATTCGCAGATGTTGCACACCCATTTGTGCTAGAGATAACTCATGTTGGTAGCTCGCATTGTACCTCTGATACCCAACAACCGAAACTCCTGAACCAACTACGCACAAGAATACAAGGGTGAGAATAAAGATATAAAACTTCTTTGACTTTTGCATTTTACCCTTCAGAAGGTTGTTTGTTTTTCATATTCCTATTGCTTGTCTTACCAGTGCAGCGTTCCACGTTTCCTGCTTCTCCAGCGCCTCCTGTGCTGCTGCCAACACCCGCACTACCTCTAAGCCAACACCGCCGTGGGCGCGTGGTTGTGTTCCCAAACGAATAGAATTAGCAAAATCTTCACACTCCAGCCGCAATGGCTCAATCCAATCAATGTGCGGAATAGTGATCTCACCAAAGCGATACGAGACCACGGGGTCAGCGTGAACATCCGCCCCTTTGTTATAAATCTTCAGCATCTCAGCCGGGTTGGTGTCATCATAAACGACCATCCGTGCATCGCCGATCACCGTCACACGGCGAATTTTACAGGGATGGAGCCAGCTCACATGGATATGTGCACTCAGTCCACCTACAAATCCAAGATCAAGATGGGCTACATCGTGGATGTGCGGCTGCAGATGGGCATGGGCTTGCACTTTGATCCGTTCCGGCTTTTTGCCTAGGAGATAGAGCAAGATTGAAATATCATGCGGAGCGAGATCCCAAATAACATTAATATCGCTACGGAATAGCCCGAGATTCACCCGCTCTGCTTCGATGCAGTAGATTTTCCCCAGGTCGCCACTCTGCACAAGTTTGCGCAACTCATTGACGGCAGGGCTGTACTCAAACGTATGTCCCACCATCAAGATACGTTGTTGCTTTTCTGCCAGTGTAACCAGTTCTTCTGCCTCTACAACATCGGCAGTGAGCGGCTTCTCGACGAGGACATGTTTGCCATGTAATAAGGCTTCTTTGGCAAGTTGATAGTGCGTTCGTACAGGCGTTGCGATGACCACTCCATCGACATCAGAACGAAATACATCCTCTGGCAGCGTCGTAGTCTTAACCCCTGATTGGTTTTTCCTCAGCGATGCCAGCCGGTATAAGTCTGCGTCTGCCACCATGGTTACCATGGCATGCGGCAAACTATCCAGATTCCGCGCAATCTTCGGACCCCAGTATCCCCAACCAATGACCCCGAAACATAGATCGGTCGGTTCCATAATGTCCCCCAACATCTGTAGCACCTAAGAGTCTCAAGTTGTATACATACCTGAGTTATTAACTTGAGACCCCCAATACGACGCTTTTCTTAACAGCATTGACAACTATTTGTCTCTGCTCAGCAGTCAGTTCCGGGTACAGGGGCAAGGAGACGATCCGATCTGATAAAGCCTCCGTCACGGGAAGCATGCCACGCACATAGCCATAGTGGGCACACGCTGGTTGTAAGTGAATAGGCATTGGATAATGGATACCTGTTGCTATTCCTTCTTGTTCCAGGACCTTACGGAAATAGTCGCGTCCTTGCACCTGAATAACATAATAACAATAAACATGAGTTCCCCATGGTTGAACGAATGGCACCGCTGTTACAACCTCTTGAAGTTGCTCTGCATAGGCCTGTGCATGTTCCTGGCGGGCAGCATTCCATTGATCGAGGTAGCGCAGCTTTACACGCAATACTGCTGCTTGTAACTCATCTAAGCGCCCATTCACTCCCAACACCTCGTGCCGGTAGCGTATGCGCGAACCGTGATCGCGCAGCATACGAAGGTTCTCCGCAAGTGCCTCGTCGTCAGTTACACAAATCCCTGCCTCGCCATACGCCCCCAGGTTTTTACTGTAGTAGAGGCTAAAACAGCCGATATCCCCAAAGCTTCCAACCTGCTGCCCCCGATAGGTGGCACCATGTGCCTGGGAAGCATCCTCAATAACTCGAAGACCATGTGAATGTGCAAACTCCAACACAGGTTGCATTTCGACTGGATGGCCATAGAGATGAACGGGGATAATAGCACGAGTGCGGGAAGTTAGTACACGATCGAGTTGCCGCCAATCCATGGTATAAGTGAGTGGATCGATATCGACAAAGACAGGGGTTGCTCCTACGAGAGCAATTGCTTCAACTGTGGCAATAAAGGTGTTGGATACAGTGATAACTTCATCGCCAGGACCAATGTTGCAGGCTCGAAGAGCCAGAGCGAGCGCGTCAGTCCCCGAAGCTACCCCCACCGCGTAATGACATCCACAATAAGCCGCAAATTCGGTCTCGAAAGCTTGCAGTTGTGGGCCGAGGAAAAGCTGCATGTTCTCGAGCACTTCTTCAAAAGCAGTCATAATCTCAGGTTTGATTGTCCGGTATTGTGAGCCTAAGTCTACCAAGGGAATATTCATGAGTAACATTACTCCTCGCCAGTATAGTATTCTAGAATACCTTATGGACTGAAAGACAGGAGGAACCACTTCCTGCGAACGACCTCTCAGCAATCATACAAACTAGTGTTTTGCTATTTGGTTCCACATTTTTTATTATAAACAGCCAATGCATCAAATATATATAAATTTCAGATGCGATGACGCAAATCTTTACAAGTATTCGAGGCAATACGTGTTGAGTTTCCCCCTCTCCCGTTCGCCTCTCGAAGAGCTTCAAAAGGCAGTGGAACCACTTTCCTTTCAGAAAAAGGGCCTCATGCTTTGCGTCAGGGAAATATAAAAAATCTGCGTCATCGCATCTATAAATTTACATACAAATATCCACACTGGTACTTTCCGGTGACTGTGTCCTTCTTAACAATAATGGATATGAGTAGAGTAATTGGTTATGGTCAGGTTAAGAAAAAATAACGATTCTTAAATTCAAGTTAAGTTTTCTTAACAACCCTGTTTTTGATACCCTCCAACGTAAGGTACACAAAAGGGAAAGCGGGGGAAAGAAGACAGAGTACTATTTTTTAGGTACTCTGTATTGTAACAAGCGATTTTTCCAGAAAAAACCGACGCTCTAATGATTACTTACATTTAATGCACGCATAATATATAACATGTGGCGTTGACTTTGTCAAGAGAACTTCTAGGTTTGATGTATTGCTGAGGCTAGTTTGTATATAATTAATGGGCCCTGTATACTTTTCTTGCTTCGGTCTGGTATCATTCTGAACGGCGAAACTCTCGACGAAGATTGACTATCTTATTATAGAACACTACGTTACGGCGTTACACAGGGCAATATCACAGGCAACACGACCTTCTTTGACACCCTTCACAGATGTGATAATATATATGCATCTTTTTCCATTTCTGATAGTTTGCTTCCCTGTATAATTGAGTTAGGATAATGCTTGCTGTGCCTCATAGGAAAGGAGAGGAGCTATATTATGAATAAAGACTTAGGACTTATCGGCAGGTATGAATTGCAACGGCCATTGGGGCGTGGGAGCTTAGCTGAGGTCTGGAAGGCTTTTGATACGCGGTTGAAGCGCTCTGTTGCCTTGAAGTTACTCCACTCCGATCTGCAGGTCGACCCTAACTTCATCACACGTTTTGAGCGCGAAATGCCGGTTATTTCCTCTCTTGGCCATCCCAACATTGTACAGATTTTTGATTACCAGGTCTTTCGCCCCAGAGGATCGGATAATCTGAAGGCTTACATCGTAATGAACTATGTCAAGGGGCGGACCCTTGCTGACTATATCCGTCACACATCGCGTGCGGGACAATTTCCTTCTGCTGCCGACATGGTTCATCTCTTCATGGCCGCCGGTGTAGCTATCGACTACGCCCATCAGCACGGAGTGATTCACGCCGACATTAAGCCCAGCAATATCTTGCTGGATAAACAATACCTGCTGCGGAATCCGATGGGCGAACCCAAGCTCACCGACTTTGGTATAGCGAAAATGTTCGCGACAAATACAGGTAAGTTCAACTCCCAGTTTAGTACACCGCTCTACATCGCGCCAGAGCAAGCTCTGCACTACCCTGCTGGCAACGAACTTAGTGATATTTACACTCTTGGTGTTATCCTCTATGAAATCTGTACCGGGAAGTTGCCTTTCGAGGGCGAGAGTGCATCCGATATCATGGAGCACCTTATCAGCAGTATGCCGCCTGCACCTGCCTCGATTAACCCAAACATCTCACAGGCCGCATCGGATGTCATTCTGCGCAGTCTGGCTAAAGATCCGGCGGAGCGCTTTGCCAGCGCCTCTGCCATGATGAGAGCGCTGGCACATGCTCTCGCTCTCCCAATCCCTGGGAACCTGGGCTGGTTCATTTCTCTGCCGGATCACAATGGTGTGTCACCTGTGCTTGATCCCCCTACCCAGAGTGAACGAGCGGATCTTGATACGTCCACCGCTTCGCTGGCGAGCATGGATGAACCAGCTGAGCAGAAGGCACCCTGGTCGTCGCCAGCCAACTGGTGGTCGTCTCGAAAATCCCAGCAGTCGGCAGTCGAACAACCTACCTCTGTCCTTGCATCCGAGCCGCCGTCTGTCGTGCGATCAAAGACATCCCAGCAGCCGGCAGTCGAACAACCTGCCCCTGTCCTTGCACTCGAGCCGCCTGCCGCGCCATCAGGAAAATCCCAGCCGCCAGCAGTCGAAGAACTCGATGTCCCAATCCCTGAGCACCTGAGCCGGTTGATCTCTCTGTTGGATCATGGTGGTGCGTCACCTATACTCCATCCCCCTACCCAGAGCGAACGAGCGGATCTCGATACGCCCACCGCTGCACTCGAGAGCACGGATGAATCAGCCGAGCAGAAGACGCTCCGGTCGCTGTCAGCCAAGTGGTGGTCGTCTCGAAAATCCCAGCCGCCAGCAGTCGAAGAACCTGCCCCTGTCCTTGCATCCGAGCCGCCGTCTGTCGTGCCATCAAAGACATCCCAGCAACCGGCAGTCGAAGAACCTACCCCCGTCCTTGCACTCGAGCCGCCTGCCGCGCCATCAGGAAAATCCCAGCCGCCAGCAGTCGAAAAGCCTACGCCCGCGCCTAAGCTGCCGCGTGCCCCCCGCTCCCGGAAACTCGGCTCCTTCCGGTCCATTGTCCGCAAGCAAGCGGCAGAGAAGCTTGTATCCGTGCTTCAGAAACACCGGCCCACGTCCGCCCGCTCGATGGCAGGAAGGGTGCATAACGTGCCAGTGGCGGTTGGCCTGAAAGGGAAGGACAAGCAAAGGATACAAGGTAAACGACAAAAAGCACGAAGGCTCTACTTTGTCGCTTGTGCTTTGTTCCTCTTACTTTTAGGTACGGCCGGTTCGCTATTCTCGCTCAATGAGTATCAGACCTATAATGCGAAATATCATGCTGATATGTCCCTGGCGCGAGAAGGGATACAACACTTGCAAAGAGGTGTGGCGCTTCTTGAAACGTTACAGCAAAATCCTCTCAATGCTCCTACTGGTCAAAAAGCTCAGCATGAGTTTACGGCTTCCTTGATGATCTTTAGCCAGTTGGACAGCGAGCTGAAGTCGCTGCCAAAGATCAGCCTATCTCTCCCGACGTATGGTGCTCGCCTGAGCGCTGCATTACATCTCTTGCCCATCGCCATCGAGGTGTCTCAAACCGGAGTGATCGCTTGCAACACGCTGGATTTGCTCATTTCGAGGTTCCACAGTCCATTGGATACGCGAGCACAGGGCCTCACGAAGGCAGATCTCAGCGTTATAAACCAGAATTTTCAGCAGATCAAGACGATACTCAACCTGGTCATTGGCCAGGTCAATCGCTTACAACCAGGAGATTTGCAACTCGACCCACGTCTTAACAAATTAGTTACCACGTTCCATAGAGATATACCAGCACTACAATCACAGCTTGATGTAGCTGAGAAGATCCTCCCACTTGCTCCGACAGTCCTCGGTATTGGTACGCCCACAAACTACCTCATCGAAGTGCTCGATTCGAACCAACTGAGTCCAGGCGGTGGCTTTATTGACAGCTACGGCACCGCCACTTTTTCAGGAGGGCAGTTAACGACTGCTCGCATTACTGATGTTGACTTGCTCGATCAACCGTTTGAAGCTGCCGGAGGTCAGATTCCTTTTCCAGCCGCCTACAGCTGGTTTGATCTGGCGCCAAGCTGGAGTTTTCGCGCTTCCAATCTCGATGCAGACTTTCCGACAGCGGCTCGCTATGCTGAGCTGACCTACAGGCAAGAAAATGGCAAAGTTCCAGTTCAGGGGGTCATCGCCATTACACCGGCATTCATGGAGAATGCCCTTGCCATTACCGGGCACATCGACGTCCCTGAGTATCACGAGACCATCACTGTCCAGAATCTGGTTGCTCGTATCCACTATTACCACTCAGGGCCGGGCAATCAAGAAAATTTGTCACAGCCTAAAACTTTTATCCAGGCGTTGGCCGATCATTTTCTGCTCCGTCTGCGCCAGCTCTCGCCGCCAACTCTCCTGAAGTTCTGGCAACTAATGATCAGTTCATTGCACTCAAAGGACGTACAGATTTATCTCAATTCAAGTGCAGCCGAGCATCTGCTCCAAAGCTATCATGTGGATGCGGCCATTCAATCACCCGCTAATGACAGCCTCTTTGTGGTAGACACGAACATGGGCGAAAATCAAGTGAATAGCCTTATCACCAATGTGTTGAATGACCAGGTAACCATTGATGGAGAAGGCAACGCTGTTCATCACACGACCCTGCGTTATGCCTGGGTACTGCCAGGGCAGAACTACGGTTCCTCCCTCTACCAAGATTACCTGCGCGTCTATGCCCCACCTGGCAGCAAATTGCAGGTGCAGGATGGGTGGGAGTCACGAGGTACGAGTGAGGCGTTCGGCCGTGAAGTGTGGGCAGGCTTTTTCACGCTCTCCCCTGGTCAGACCCGCACCATCACCCTGGTATGGACGGTCCCTGGTGCAGCAAAGAAGGGCACAGGTGGTTGGGAGTACCAGTATACGATTCAACGCCAGGCAGGTGCTCAGTGGATGTTGCACCTGCAGGTAACATTACCATCCTGTGCAGGAAGGATCACTAAGCTGGGGGGACTGGTATCCAGTAGCCCACAGGCGATGACGCTCAATCAATCATTGAATGGGGACATGAATATTGGCGTTGACTATACCTGCTAGCAGGGCAATCGCATCTAACTGGACTGGGTCAAGATGCGTTCAAGAAGGCCAGGGGCGTGACAAGCGGCCCACTAGACTTTTGTAATGCATTATAGTTACCCACTTCTATGATATAATACGTTTTGGGTAATTGAGAGATACCTGTGTGCTCTTAAATAAACCCATTTTCCTGGCCTTGCCGAGAAGCTTTTTCCACGCTGCTTCTATGCATTAACCGGTAATCAGCATGGGGATATCTAATGCATGACATGCAAACTACTTTTCGTGCAGGACACTTGATACGATGGCAATATAGGGTGATCAATCTCCTAGGCCAGGAAGCTTCTAATGCCGTCTACCTCGTCGCAGACGAACATACCACCCACCAAAAACAATTTGCCCTTAAAGAGGTGATGTATACCGTTCGCGAAGAGCGAGGTGGTTTCCCTTTCAATGCTGCGGCGCTTAAACGCCTGTACCACCCGGCGCTTCCCCGCATATATCGGCTATTCCATAGTGATGACCACGAACGGTTCTATATCCTCATGGACTACATTGAAGGATCTAGCCTGGAAGCAATACGACGGGTGATGCCAGGGAAGCGTTTTACGTTGCACGCGGCTTTGACATTGATGACACCCGTTATGGACGCTGTAAGCTATTTGCATCGGCAGCATCCTCATCTGATCCATGGTGACATCAAACCGTCCAACATCATCGTGCCAATTGCTGCCAGGTCTACTCCTTCGAAGCTCGTTGACTTCGGTGGTGTTACAAACTTGATCATAGATGCGACCGCTCAGCAGAAGACGCTCAACTTTCGAGCGCCTGAACAATTTGGCAGGAAAGCGAGTCGTCGTACGGATGTCTATGCCCTTGGCGCTATCTTCTACACCCTCTTGACAGGAACGATCCCTGCTGCCGCTTCTGAACGATTGGCGCGCGGAGGCGCGGGAGAACCTGATCCGCTCTTGCCG
>WNGN01005580.1_pt1 | contig 16551 bp, 18 predicted proteins | sample 5400561 | NCBI WGS metagenome assembly WNGN01 (sample SAMN13153379, study PRJNA577476) | soil metagenome | isolation source: 115 cm soil or saprolite under Garry oak tree replicate 2 | place: USA:California | collected 2016-06-15
GTTGCGCGACGTGCCCGGCGTACCCCCGCCGGCCCCCACGCCGACGTTGCCGGGCACGGCGGCGGCGGTCGCAAGAACAAGCGCCAGGCCCGTCGCCGCCAGCAGAAGGCGACGCTTCATTGGCTCCCTCCCAGATCGCTTTCCCTTGTCATGCCACGACGAGGAGATTGGCGACGGCTCGCGCACACGTCCGTTGCCCCGCCCAGCCGATCGTGACCTTCTGGGTCCACAGGTTCAGATGGCCGAGGGCATCGGCTCATGCAACCGGCGGTGCGCCCCAATGCCCGCCTGTTCGGCGTGTGGGGCGTGGCGTGGTCTTGCCGATGCCGGGGGCGCGGTGTCCACCACGAGGGCCAGGGCGGCTCCGGTGAGCACGTCTATCCGACACGAGATCGCACGCCACCCACCTCCTCGTGGGTCGAACGATCTGAAGCCGCGGCGCCGCTGGGTGGGTCGCGGGCGGGCCCGGGCCCGGTGGGCATGACGACCGGGCGGGTCACGTCGAGGGTGGCCGAGCGCGAGGGAGCATCGGATGGCTCATCATCGAGCATCGGCTTCCCTCCGAAGCCAGACCATCAAAGCCGACATCTTACCCTGATTGTGGTGTTCGGGATCAAGAGCTGATGTTGTTCCTGGCCCGGACAACCACTCCCCTCTTGGCCCGGGGGCCAGCGCGAGGTAGGGTTCGGGAGTCCTGGCATCGTTTGACCGGCTACCTCCACTGGTCGCTCGGCTCTTCCCCGTTCCCCTGGCGAAGACCTCCACCCCGACCGTCGACCCAGTCCGACTCCACCCTCAGGGAGGTTCGGATGAGGAAGCCATGGTTGCTCGCTGTCCTGCTCGCACTCGCGCTGACCTCGTGGAACGCGGCGGTGGCCGCGCCAGATCCCCGAGAGGGTCCGGGCGATTCCCAGACCGACGGGGCTACACCGGCGCGCGGCCATAGCCCGCGCTTGCTGTAACCGGGGCCTAACGCACGACTCTGATGGCCGGCCTCGGGCCCGCCCGAAGGCCGGCCATCCTCTGACAGGAGGGGCATGATGCGACAACGAATCTTGCTCCGCGGGCTCGTCGTGGGCGCTACGCTCGCCGCACTGCTCGCGACACCACTGGTCCCAGGCGTCGCCGCCCAGGCGGACAAGCGTCAGAACGTCCTGACAACTCGTGTTCTCCAGGCGGCGGCGGGCCTTCGTTCCACGGCCGCGGACCCGGGCGCGAGCGTGCCGGCCGGCCGCCACACGCGCCAGCTCGGGCGGCTCCACATCCCGGGCGGTCTGCACGCCGACGTGTGGGCGCACGGCAACTTCGCCTACGTCGGCACCTGGAGCGGGCCCTGCCCGGGCACCGGCGTGAAGATCATCGACGCCGCCAACCCCGCCAGCCCCAAGCTGATCGCGACGGCCGCCGGTTACCCGAACACCTCCGCCGAGGACATGGAGGTCCTGTCGGTGCGGACGTCCGCCTTCACCGGCGACCTGCTCGCGACCGGCCTGCAGGACTGCGGCCTGGAGGGCCAGGCCCCAGGGCTGACCGGCGTCGACCTGTGGGACGTGACCGACCCCCACAGCCCGAGTCACCTCGGGTTCTTCGACACCGGGGCCGCCGGCACCCACGAGGTCTCGCTCACCAGGCAGGTGCGCGGCGGCCAGGAGCGGGTGTTCGCGCTCGCGGCCGTGCCGTTCTCGGAGATCACCTCGGGCGGGACGGTCGGCGACTTCCAGCTGCTTGAGGTCACCGACCCGCGCCACCCGGTCCGCACCGACGACTGGGGTGCCGGCAAGGACGGGGGACTGCCGTTTGGGATCGCGGGCAGCGGCCTGCCGGCCCCGTTCGACTGCACGCCACCCCCGGGGCAGCAGCCGCTGTGCCGCGGCCATTTCGGGGCGGTCTTCGACCACAGCGCCTCGCCGAGCACCGACGGCATGACCGCCTACCTGGCCTACTGGGACGCCGGCGCGATCATCGTCGACATCTCCAACCCCGCCGCCATCCGTATGGTCGGCCGCACGCCCTACCCGGCGGGTAGCGAGGGCGACACGCACTCGGCCATGCCCAACGCGGCTGGGACCGTGCTGGTCACCACCGACGAGGACTTCAGCCCCGGCGAGCTCGTCGCGGCCGGAGAGCCGAAGGAGCGCGGCGACACGTGGGGTTTCGCGCGCATCTGGGGCATCGCCAACCCCGCCAGCCCGGCGCATCTGAGCGACTTCGCCACGCCGCACTCGCTCACCAACTCGACGTCGGGCTTCTACTCGGTCCACAACCCGCAGATCCGCGGGAGCACGCTCTACCTGAGCTGGTACTCCGACGGACTGCGGATCGTGGACATTGCGAACCCGCGGGTTCCGAAGGAGGTCGGCTTCTACCGGCCCAAGCCAACACTCGACCCGACCGGCGTCTTCGCCAGCTTCGGCCCGGGCGCTAAGCACCCGATCCCGTTTGTCTGGGGCGTGTACCCGCTCGGCGACCGGATCTACCTGAGCGACATCAACCTCGGGCTGTACATCGTCACCCGCACCAAGTAGCGCAAGCAGCAAAGGGCGATCGCCGGGATGGCTGGACGGATGCTGTTGCGAGCCCGGTCAGGTGCGTCGATGCGGGGAGGTCGGCACGTGCCGACCTCCCCGCATCGGCTAGCTCGGGTTGACGATAAGGAACCCGAGCCAGAAGTCGCTGGCGTAGATGTTGCCGTCCGAGCCGAAGTACGCGCCCCACGTCTCGCGGCCCTGGAAGAAGCAGTGCTGGTTGCACGCCAGGCTCTTGTTCGCGTTGGGCAGGTAGAAGGCGGTTTCGGCAGGGCTGGTCTTGTCGGTGGTGTCGACCAGCCGGATGCCCATCGTGTAGTTGGCCACCAGCAGCGTGTTCTCGCCCTTGACGTCGAGGTTATGCGCGTCCCAGGTGAAGTAGCGCTGGAACACGCCGTTGATCGCCCCGCTGCCCTGGCCGTTCGTCGCGGCGGCCTGCACCGGATGGCCGTTGATGTGCCAAAAGCCGACCTGGACAGGGTGGCAGTAGCGCGTGCCGTCGCAGTCGTGGGTGTCGAGGATGTGGACACCGCCGGTGCCACCGGTGCCGATCTCGTCCTCCTGGTAGACCCAGTTCGCCGACGGCGTCGGCGCCGCGTAGTGGGCGCAGCAGTCGCCAGGCAGGCCGGGGTAGTCGAAGGAGCCGACCTCGACCGGGTGCACCGGGTCGGTGACGTCGACGATCCGCAGCCCGCTGTCCCAGTAGCTCACGTAGTCGAGCATCCGGCCGCTGCGCGGGTGGCGCTGCAGGAAGCCCTCGTGCGGCGAGTTGAACACGTTGCACTGGGCGTCGGAGGGCTGGCAGCCTTGCGGCTCAGGTGACTGGTACGTGCCGACGACCGCGCCGGTCAGGACGTTGACCACAAAGACCTCGGTGGTCCCGAACTCGAAGGCGTTGGCGTAGGCGTAGGGGCGGCCCCGCTCGACCTCGGGATCCAGCTGGACCGTGTGGATCCCGCCTGGCAGCGCGATGCGACGCTCCAGCGTCGGCTGGTACGGGTCGGCCGCCGTGTCGTAGATCGAGATGCCGGCGAAGGCGCCCTCGTCATTCCACGGCTGATGCGAGATGGCCAGGTAGCGGCCGACCAGGTCCAGGTCGGCCGAGTCGGAAGTCAGCGCGTCGCTGGTGATGTGCGTCGAGAGGCGATTGGTCAGCACAGGGTCCGTCGGGTCGACGGTGCTGATGACCGCGACGCCCTGATCGTCGAAGGAGCCAAGGTAGGCGACGTGGCGGCTGGCGTCGGCCGCGACATTGGAGAACTGCCCGTCCTTCCACGGGTTCAACGCCCCAAGGAGCTTCATCGGGTTGCCGGCGGCCCCGGCGGACGGCACGACGCTCACGAGCGCCACGAGGAAGCCGATGCTGACTATCCACCAAGCGGCCCGCTTCATGCTTGCCCCCTCCTGACCCTATCGCCATTGACGGCGGGAGTCTTCTCCCCGGTACCGGGGCCGTCAATGCTCAGCCTCCAGCGCAGACCCTGGTGCCCTATAGATCATGGTCGAAGATTCGCATAGCATGCAGAACCGGCCTTCTGCCCGACACGCCATCGACGATCACTCCGACCGCAAGACGCGAAGGGAGAAGCGCGATGCGACGATCGTGGGCCACCATCACCGTCTTGCTCGCTGTCGTGGCGCTGCTCGGCGCCGGCACTGCCGCCAGCTCGGCGCCACAGCGCCCGCTCGGGCCTGACCAGCGCCTGGACCGCCTGGTGGACCGCCTCCAGGCGACCAGCAGCGGCCGGCCAGCCGCTGCCACGCTCGACAACTTCAAGTTCGTCGGCCACTCCGGCCTGGACGGCTTCGGCGACTACGGCGACCTGTTCGCGCACGGCAACTTCGCCTACGTGGGCAGCCGCTGCGGCGAGGGGGCCCAGGGTGGCGACGGCGTCCAGGTGGTAGACATCTCCAACCCCCAGCACCCGCAGGTGGCGAGCACACTGCCCAACCCGCCGTTCACCCGCGCGGAGGACGTGACCGTCCGCGACGTGCACACCCCGTCGTTCACCGGGGCGCTCGCCGTGGTCGGCATCCAGGCCTGCTTCGGCTCGGGCCACGAGGCCGAGGTGGTGCCCGGGCTACGCTTCTTCGACGTGACCCACCCGCGGCACCCGGTTCTGCTCGCCCATTGGGACCTGCCGCAGGGCACCATCGGCTGCCACGAGATCGACGCCGTCCAGCGCGCCGACGGCAGGGTGCTGGCCGCCTGCGCCCGCAACCTGATCGACCACATCAACACCGGCGGCGCCGTGGCCATCCACATCGTCGACGCGACCGACCCCACCGCCCCGCAGGCGATCACCAACTGGTCGCTCAACCTCGACCCGCAGGGCGGGGTAGGCTGCCTGCCGTTCCAGTTCGCCCACAGCGCCCGCTTCGAGGACCATGGCAGCTCGCTGTACGTGTCCTACTGGGACGCCGGCACCGTCCACCTCGACATCACCACCCCGACCTCGCCCGTTGTGGTGAGCCAGACCAGGATCGTCCCGCCCGACGAGGACGGCGACAACCACTCGATGACTCTTGCCAGGTGCGGCCGGTGGCTGGTGATCAACCCCGAGGACTTCTCCCCCGGCGACTGCCCCGGCGAGCCGGGGTTGGACGGCTGGGGCGAGGCCTACGTCTACGACAACAGCGACCCTGCCCACCCCAGCTTCCTTGGCACGTTCTCCACGCCTGACAGCCGCTCCACCCGCAGCGACGGCAGCTTCACTGACCACAACACCGAGGTCACCCTCGGCGACCAGTTCTTCTCCTCGTGGTACTCCGACGGCGTGGTCTGGTGGACCATGAACGACCAGGGCGTCTCCCGCCGGCTCGGCCAGTTCGTCCCGCCCGGATCGCCGCCGCTGGTGTGGGGGGTGTTCATCGACTCCACCCACGACCTGATCCTGGCCAGCGACATCACCAGCGGGCTGTGGATCGTCAGACCCAAGGGGCTCACCAACTTCTGAGCCACCGACAGCCAGCGGCGCTCGCTCGGGTTGGCCGACAGCGCCAAGACCAACCGGGGAGGCCCGACCGCGGAGGCGGGCCTCCCGGGGGGCTTGCCGCCGAACTGATGTCCAGTAGCCGCCAGCACTGTGAGGTGGGCGGCGGCTACCAGCCGCTCCCGCGGGCGACCCGGGGCCGGACCTCGCTCACCACGCCTGGGGTCGGCGATCGACCTCAACGCCGCCGCCAACCCGCAGGGCGCGCTGCCGCACCAGGATTCCCGGCTGGTCAGCTGGATGATGTCGATCCCAGGGCACGCACCGCTGGACGGGGTGTTGTAGACCAGCAGCCGGTTGTTGGCCGGGTCGGGCACGGCCGGGTCGCTGAGATCCCAGACCAGCAGCCCGCGGGTGATGTCGGACTCGTAAATGCGACCGTCGTACCACTAGTCCGACCAGTCCCCACCAAGGATGAGCTGCGTCTCCGATAGCGGCGCCGGGTCCGCGAAGCCGATCTCGCGAGCGTTGGCGCCCTGGTTGCCGGCGCACTCGCGGTAGTCCAGCAGCTGGACGGGGTTGTCGGGCTCGTGGATGTCGATGATCCGGAACCCGTCGTAGTTGCCTTGGAAGGCCAGGCGATCGCGGAACGCAAGGTCGGAGTTGGCAGTGAATGGGTTGGTGGTGTTGGCCCTTGGCGAGAAGCCCGTCGGGTGCATGTTCTGGCTGTGGGTGAAGGTGCTCGCCGCCGGGACCTCGGCGGCGACCGCGCCCGACGGCAACGCCAGCAACGCCGCGATCGAGGCCAGGAGCACTGCCATCCGCATGGTTCGTCGCACCGCTTCCTCCTTTGGAATTGGCGGTTACCGGGCCCATGACGATCGCGGGATGTTCGGCTTCCTCGACTACTTCGTCGCCGCCGGCAGGCCGTTGGCCAACACCATCGGTCTGGGGAACTGGACCGGGCTTGCCGCACTGGTGATCGTGGTGGGGCTGCTCGCGATCTCCGCCGACCGCGCCATGTGGGAACTCAAGGCCACGCGCTGGAAGCGCCTCCAGCGCCTCAACTATGCCTTGTTCGCACTGGTCGTCTTGCATGCGTTCTTCTACGGTGCGCTGTTGCGGATGACCTCGCCTTCACGCTCGTGCTGTCTGCATCGTCGTCGCGGTCTTCACGGGACATCTGGCTGTGGCGGCGTAGGATCGCTCGCACCGCAGCCAGCCTGCATGAGCGGCAGCCAGAAGACTTTCCCGGCTGACGCCTTGGATCTTGTTCTTCAGGCTCCTCCACGGCCCATGGCCTGGCTTCGCGTGTGCGCGAGTGGCATGTCTGGTGGGTGGCGTCCCAATCGGCGGCGGTGTCGCCGGCGGGGGGCCCCAGGTCAGTCTTCTTCTTCGGGGTCTTGACGGTGCAGGTGGGCGAGGACGCGCTCACGGGAGGGGACGTGCGCACCGTGTGCGCCGCCGTGGTCGCGGGCGTGGGCCTCTACCTGGGCGACGAGTTCGTCCTCGTCCTCGGCGGTAATCAGTTCGCGGCAACGCTTGCAGGTCACGCTGACGGTCATGATGTCTCCTTGGGTGTGAATGAATGTCGGTCGACTCGGCGCGATGCGCATCGAGCAGCGCTGTTGAGGGCCTGACCGTCGCCGGCCTAGGCGTCGCGGTGGTTGATCAGGACGAGCCCGACTGTGAGCGCAATCGCGGCGTAGAGGCAGAAAAGGCCCAACCCGGTCGAGGCTGGGAGGCTTTCCGCGTGGGGATGGACGATGAAGATCTGGCTGCCGGCCTCCATCGGGGTGTAGGGGCCGATCGTGGTCTGCCAGGATTGCGGCAGGAGTTGCAGGAGGATCGGCGGCACGAACAGCAGGCCGAACAGCGCGGCGATCGCGCCGGCGCTGACTCGGATGATCGCGCCGAGGCCCAGGCCGAGCAGTCCAAGGACCGTCAGGTACAGACCGCCTCCGGTGACCGCCCGAACCACTCCCGGATCGCCGATCGAGGAGCGCAGGCTGTTGTCGGAGAGGAACGCCTGGAAGACGAAGTAGGCGGCGAAGCTGGAGAGGATCCCGACGACCAGGGCGGTCACGGCGAACACGATCGCCTTCGCCGCAAGCACTAGACGGCGCTGTGGCACGGCGCTGAGGGTGGCGCGGATCATGCCCGTGCCGTATTCGCTGGTGATGACGAGCACGCCCAGCACGCCGAAGGCGATCTGCGACAAGTGGATCCCAGCGAGGCTGAGCCGGATCACATCCACGTTGGCCTTCTCCTGGGCGCTGAGCGCACCGGGGATCAAGATGGCGCCAAGCGCCGCCAGTGCCACGTTGAAGACCAATGCCGCCACCAGCGTCCAGAAGGTCGAGCGGACCGAGTGGAGCTTGCAGGACTCCGATCGGATGATGTTGGCGAAGCCCGACAGCGGGCTGGAGGAGGTCTGCTGGGTTGCGATGGCTGCCATGACCGGCCTCAGTTGGACTCTGGGGCCGGGGCGCGCGCGCTCTCGGCCGTGCGGTAGTCGGCGGCGTCGCTGGTGAGCTCCATGTATCGCTGCTCCAGTGACGCCTGCTGCGCAGAGAGTTCCTGCAGGGTCACGCCGTTGGCCCTGGCGAGCTCGCCGACGACTTCAGGGGTGGTGCCGGTGATGCGCAGCGTGCAGTCGGCCTGGCGGGCGACCGCGGCGCCTTGTGCCTCGAGGAGTGTCGCCAGCGTGTCGCTCTGGGGTGAGCGGACCCGCACGAAGCTGCCCGACCCATCCTTCAGCAGGTCTTCGACGGTCGTCTGGGCGATCAGGCGGCCGCGCCCGATGATGATCAGCCGGTCGGCGGTGATCGCCATCTCGCTCATCAGGTGGCTGGAGACCAACACGGTGCGGCCCTCGGCGGCCAGCGACTTCAGCAGGTTGCGGATCCACAGGACGCCCTCGGGGTCCAGGCCGTTGACCGGCTCATCGAACATCAGCACCCGTGGATCGCCGAGCAGCGCCGCGGCGATGCCCAGCCGCTGTGCCATGCCGAGCGAGAAGCCGCCGGCGCGCTTGCGGGCGACGCTGCGCAGCCCGACCAGCTCGAGCACCTGGTCGACCCGGGCCCGGCCGATCCCGTTGCTGAGCGCGAGGCAGCGGAGGTGGTTGTAGGCGCTGCGGCCGCCGTGGAACGTCTTGGCCTCCAGCAGCCCGCCGACCTCAAAGAGCGGGCGGCGGTAGGCGGTGTAGGGGCGGCCGTTGACGGTCACCAACCCCGAGGTCGGCGCATCGAGGCCCAGGATCAGGCGCATGGTCGTCGACTTCCCGGCCCCGTTCGGGCCCAGGAACCCGGTCACCTGGCCCGGCGGCACGGTGAACGACAGGTCGTCGACCGCCAAGGTGGCGCCGTAGCGCTTGCTGAGGCCGGTCGCCTCGATCATCAGCCGACTCCCATCTAATGGGCACCCGGGCCGATGACGCCGGTCACGTGCAAGGCGGCAAGCAGCACGACCACGACGATGGCGATGATGATCCCCACCACGGTCACCCAGCGTGGCGTCCCGGTGGTCGGTCCGCGGCCGGGCTCCCTGCCAGCGTTGTTGTCGGTGTCGGGATGGGAGGGCAAATCAGCCATGCGCCGCTCCTGTGTCGCGGGTTGGTCGCCAAGGCTCTCATGAGGGCTCAGTTTACGAGACACTCTGTCGCTGTCAAATCGTAGTGTCGAGGGATCGTCGTCGCGTAAACTTGGGTGGTGCCCAGGCTGTGGAACGAGACGATCCAGGCGCATCGCGCTGCGGTGCGCGACGCGATCCTGGACGCCACCGCGGCACTGGTGGCCCACCACGGGCTGACCTCGGTGACGATGTCGGCGATCGCCGAGCAGACCAGCATCGGACGGGCAACGCTGTACAAGTACTTCCCAGACGTCGAGGCGATCCTGCTCGCCTGGCACGAACGCCAGATCAGCGGCCACCTCCAACAGCTCGCCGAAGTCCGAGACCACGCCGGCGACCCTGGGCAGCGACTCAAGGCGGTGCTGGACGCCTACGCGCTCATCTCGCATGAGTCTCACGGGCACCGCGACACCGAACTGGGGGCGTTCCTGCATCGCGACGGGCAAGTCGCCCGAGCCGAGCAGCAGCTCCACGGCATGATCCGAGAGCTGCTGACCGAGGCCGCAAAGACCGGCGACGTCCGCGATGATGTCGCACCTGACGAGCTCGCGAGCTACAGTCTCCACGCTCTCACCGCGGCCAGCGGCCTGCCGTCCAAGACCGCGGTCCGCCGGCTCGTCATGGTCACCCTGGCTGGGTTGCGCCGCCCGCGCTGATTCGTGTCGTGCCTAGCCGGTGGGGCGGCTGTAGCCGACGATCTCGCCCTGGAAGGCCGACTGGAGCTTGACCGTGCTGCCGCTGTGGGTGGCGGCCACCTGCATACCGTTGCCGACGTACATGGCCACATGCGAGATGGGGCTGTATCGGAAGATGAGGTCACCGGGTTGCAGCTCGGAGCGGGTGACGTGACGGCCGACGGTGTACTGGGCGGCTGCCGAGTGGGGCAGGCTGATCCCGGCCTGCCGCCAGGCCATCATCGTCAGGCCGGAGCAGTCGAACGAGCCGGGCCCGTCCGCGCCCCACACGTACGGCTTGCCGACCTGCGCCTCGGCGTAGCGGACCACGGCGGCGACACTGCCCGACGGTGCCGGCGCCGAGCCGGCTGGCAGGCCTGGATCCACGCCGCTGCTCGCGGTGGCGGCCTGACGTGACGCCGCACTCGCGCGGAGCTGGCCGAGCAGGCGTTCAGTCTGGTCGACGAGCTGCTGGACCTGGGCCTTGCGGGTGGCCAGCCGGTGGAGCTCGGCTGCCTGCTGGCGCTGGACCTTGGTGAGGGCAGCAAGCCCCTGCTGGTAGACCTGCTCCGCCGCGCGGAGGTCGGCGAGCCGGTCGCTGTTCTGCTGGGCAAGCACGCTCAAGGTCTGCATCCGGTCAAAGGCCACGTTGGGGTCCCCGGCACCTAGGACCGAGGCGAGCCCGGCGCCAGCACCGTTCACATAGGTGTCGGCGGCCTGCGCGGCGATCACAGCGCTGAGTCGGTCGCGTTCCTTGCGGGCGTCGGCCGCGCGGCGCTGGAGGCCCGCGGCGGAGCGTTGCGTTTGCTGCAGCGCGAGCTTTGCCTGCAGATACTGCTCCACCGCCTGGTCTGTCTGGGCGTTGAGTCGGGTGAGCCGCTCGTGGAGGCTGCTGGGCGTTGGGGCGGCAGACGCGACCGATCCGGCCAGCAGGACCAGGCACAGCGCCAACGCGGGGGCGCCGAGCGTGCGGAGGGTTCCTCGGTGGTGGGGGGACCATCGAGTGCGCAACAACCGGATCTTCTCCTTTCGGGCGCGCCAAGACGGGCGGCCGGGCGGTCAGATCTCGCTGGGGAGCGCCTTCGGTGGGGGGGACCGCAGCGCTCCCCAGCGACGATCGAAAGGTGCGCCATGGAGCGGGCCGCATCCTACTCGGTGTAGTTGTTGAAGTCCAACCTGCATGCTGACGACCGGATAGCCGGGGCTGACCAGCCGGCCTTCAGGTCGACTCGAGGGTCAGGCCAGCTTCTGTGCCCACATGCCAGCCGAGCGACAATGGTTTAGCCGCCCCAATGCCGCCCAGTGTGTCCTCCTAGCCTCGTGCAGGCTACGACCACGCCTGCTTCCACGTGGCCATCTGCTGGATCTCCCGCTGCTGGGCTTTGGTGATCTGCTGCGCGAGCCGCTTCACCTCGCCCAGGGACCCGGCCCCAAGCTCGGTGGTCGCCATCTCGATCGCCCCTTGATGGTGGCGCGTCATCATGTCCACGAAGGCCAGATCGAATCTGGTGCCCTTGAGGCCCATCAGCTCATCCATCTCGGCCTGGCCCATCATGCCGGGCATCGGCGAGGCGCCGTGGTCCATCTCGCCCATGCCGCTGGATGGCTTGCCCCAAGCCTGGAGCCAGCCCTGCATCTTGCTGACCTCCGCGCTTTGCGTGGTGGTGACGTCCTTGGCGAGCTTGGTCAGCTCTGGACGGTGGGTGCGACCGTCGATGAGTCCGGCCATCTCGATGGCCTGCTGGTGGTGCGGGATCATGCCCTGCACGAAGGCCACGTCGGCCGGGTTGGGTTGGGAGCTGGCCGGCGCCCCGGAGTCGTTGTCGGCCGCCTTGCCGCAAGCGGCGAGCAGCCCCATGGCGGCGACCACCAGCGCGATGCGTCGCATCGTCGGTGTCCTCCTCAAGATGTTCGCTAAGTCGGATCTAGTCCTGGCCACCGACTCATCTCCGGGACACGCAGAGCTCCACTGGTGCTCGTGCCCGTGGGAGGTCGCGGTGATGGCGTGGCGCCGCTGCCTCGACCGGTAAGCGCGGCGGCCGGATCCTGCGTCTGAATGAGGCACCGAGCACCAGCGTGCTGACGATCGCGAGGCAGCTTGCCAGCATGTCCACCGCCCGCTCCAAGCCGCGCAGCTCCGCGCCCATTCCCTGCCGATGCGCCGTCGCAACGCCCTGGTGGCTCGCCGCTTCGAGCGGCGCCAACGGCCCGTGCGCCTGGTGGCTGTGGCCGCTGAGCATGTAGAGGTGCAGGGCCAGCGCCAACGCGACTCCAGCGATGATCCAGCGTACGACACGCCGTAGCATCAAAGCCTCGGTAACGCGGACAAGGGGTGACCGGACGCTCGCACGGTCCGCCTCACTGGTCGCGGCCTCCTCGTCAGCCCATCGCTCCAACGCACAGCGCAGCACCGCCGCGCTCCGCCGGACCAGCGGCACCGCGCCGAGCGTGTGCTCCACGACGCTGGCGACCAACAGGTGACGCTGGTGATGGTGACGGAGATGGGTGGCTTCATGCCGCAGCACGGCGGCCAGCTCGTGCTCCGCGAGCGTGCCCACCAACCCGTCGGAGACCACCACTTGGCTGGGCTGACCGGCGATGCCGTAGGCGAAGAGCCGCCGGCTCGGCAGCACGACCAGGTCGTGGCCCTCACCTGCCCGGTGCCGGCCGAGCCTGGGCTCCACCCGCACGGCACGCCGGGTCCGGCGCGCCCGCAGCATCTGGCGAGTTGCCATGCTGGCGAGCAGGACCGCCGCGGCAGCGGCGGCCAGACCACTGAGCGCCCCACCCGGCAACGCCGTACCGAGCATCCGCTCGCAAAGATCGGCGAACGCATGCACGCCTGCCAGATCGAGCACGCTGGTAAGGCCGATCACCAGCAGCGCAACCTCGACAGCGGTCGCGCCGACCGCCAGCAGGACAATGCACAGCCGCGCCCACTCCGCCGGGGGCAGCCGCCGACCGAGCGAACGGGCAAGCGCGGGGAGCAGCAGCGCCCCAATGGCGCTCAAGAGCAAGACAAGCGTCATCAGCCCTGATGGCCCCTGAGGAGACGCCGGAGCTGAACCCGATCGGCGGGGCCGAGCGCGTCCAGGAAGTGGCCCAGTGCCGCCGAGCGGTCCCGGGCCGCGTCCAGCACCTCCTCCATCCTGGCAGCGACGTACTGCTCCCGGGTGATCACCGGGTGGTAGGCGTAGGCACGGCCGTCACGCTGCCGCCGGACCCGCTCCTTCTGCCACAACCGGACCAGCACCGTCATCACCGTCGTGTAGGCCAGCTCGTAGCCCTGCTGCTCGAGAGCGGCGTGGACCTCGCCAGGAGTCAGCCACCCGCCCCGCTCCCACAGCGCGTCCATGACCGCACCCTCGAGCTCCCCCATCGGGCGCTTGGCCATCCCTAGTCTCCCTCTCCCCGACCTGCCTGCTACACGGGATCGTACACAACCCGCCGTGCGAGCCAACTCCGGCTTGGCCGGCCGCGCGTCCAGCAGGCTCAGACCTGGACGTACACGCTGCCGTCCGGCTCGACGGTCACGGGCACCTGCGGCAGAGGTCGAGGGCTGGGCCGCTCACCACCGCGGCGCCGTGGCCAGGATCAAACTCTGCACCGTGGCAGGGGCAGGTGATCAGGCCTCGGCCGGGGTCGAAGCTCACGATGCACTGGGCGTGGGTGCAGCCCGCGCGGTAGGCGACGACGCGGTGGTCCGACAGGCGGACCGCGATCACCGGATCACCCTGGCCAGTGGACGGGAGAGGGCGTGGCCGACTGGGAGCTGCGCCAGGCTGCCAATCCGCTCGGTGGTCGTGCCGCGTGGACCGCGCCCGGGGCTGGCACCGACCAGCGGGACAACGGACGCGCTGGTGACCAAGACACCTAGCGCGATCCTGCCCGCCTGCGCCAGACCGGCAAGGAAGGCCCGCCGGGACGCATCCGGCGCAGTGTCTGATTTCGCCTCGGCTTCGGCCTGTGCGCGTTGCAGCAGCCTGCGGTCAAGGCCGGGTAGGTCGCTCGGGTTGGCGAGCAGTAGCGCCAGCCAGCAGACCGCAAATGGCAGGTCCGCCCCGTAGAAGAACGGGCGCACGTGCCAGCTCGCAGTCAGAAAGAACAGCAGCGACAACGCCAATCCCCCGGCCGCAGCCACGCGCGAGGCAAGCCCAATCAGCGCAAGCACGCCTACGGTCAATTCCACGACCGCGAGCAACAGCGCGAACAGGTACGGGTGCGCCAGCACCACCGAACGAACCATCCCGCCGATTGGGCTACCGCGGGCAAAGCCTCGAGCCAGACTGGCGAACCCCTCCGACCCCGACCCGAAGTACGCCGACGACAGCAGCTTGCCCACACCAGCGTCAACAAAGGTGAGTCCGAGGAAGAGCCTGAGTGGCAAGAGCGCCCACGCCCTGGGCACCACCAACCGAGCCACGGCGCCCGACGGCTCGACGCCACCGGCGCATGCCGCCTCCCATCCGCCGAGGCTCCCCCGGGGCTAGCGATCCTTTGGTAGGGCGATTCGAACGATCGTCATGAGTTTGATGTGTGTGGAGATGTTTGTGAGAGCCGGGCAGATCAGGCTGCCGTGCGCAGGCGGGCGTGGGTGAGGCGCTGGCTGACTGCCCGGTCGATGGCATGGAGGGCGGCGCGGAGTTCGGGCGGGGCGTGGGGCTGGGTTTGGGTGGCGAGCAGCGGTCTGAGGACCCGGTCGTGGACCTTGGTGTAGAAGACCGCGAACCCGATGCCGTCGGGGGTCAGGGTGTACTGGTTGTGGCCGGGGATGCGGGTGATCAGGCCGTTGCGGTGTAGCCGGGCCAGGTCGTAGCTGGCCTGGTTCATGCTGTAGGGGGTGCCGAGCAGTCCGGCCATCAAGGCGCGCAGGCGCTTGTTGGTGATGGCGGTGACGGCGAACAGCAGGTTGGCCAGGGCGCCGGCCAGGGCCTGGACCCGAAGGTCGCCGAACCGTAAGGCCGGGGCCCTGCTGCCATCGTCGGTGACGGTGGACTGTGCGATCCGCGCAAGGCTGGACTCGCAAGGACCGTGCCCTGGCCGACCCGTTCAGTGTCCAGCAGCCGCTGGTTGATCGCACGGGCCTTGGCCTGCAGGTCGTCGAGGTTGGGCAGCAGCCGCTGGCAGCCGAGGTCGTCGGCGTCGTTGATCACGGTTTCGATGCGCATCGCGCGGCCGTCCTTGAGGTACTGCTTGACCCGGGAGTGCTTGTAGAACACGTTGACGGTCACGCCCTCGGCGTGCCGGTTGATCGCGGTCTTGAAGGTGCCGTCGGCCTTTCGTCCGCGCGGGTCGCGTTTGAAGATGAGCTCGACACTTTCGGGGCGGCCCAGGTCGAGGTTGTCGGCCACCAGGGCTTCGAAGAAGGCCCGGGCGTGGCGGGGAGCGTCCAGCACGATGGTGCGGGAGGTCTCCACTTGCCGCATGGTCAGGTCCCACCAGAACCCGCCGTCGCGGTCGGCGGTCGAAAGCGGCAGCGGCAGCCGCGAGGTCCACCGTTCGAAGAACACCCGGATCGTGCCAGGCCGAGCCGGTCGCAGATCGCTTGCAAGCCGGCGGGATCGTCGGCCGCGGCGAACCCGTTGGACAGCTCGGCAAAGCCGATCCCGGCCTTGGTGGCCTGCCGCTTGGCCCACTCGTGGCCGTTGACCCAGACCTTGATCGGGTAGGGGAAGTAGGCGCAGAGCTTGATGAATGCGGGGCCGAAGTCGTCGTCCCACACGTCCACGTAGAAGACCGTGACCCGGCGCTGCTGCTTGGTGAAAGAGAACTGTGGCGGTTTGGCCGGGTCGGTGTCGCGTTTGCGGGCGGTCCACACCGGGGCGAACTCCTGGGCCACCCCGATCGCGGCGACCTGCGACCGGCCGGTCCTGGCCGCCCGATCCAGGTGTGGCCCCATCACCTCGACTTTGCGGTCATCGCGCCCAAACCGCACCACCGGGATGTGGTTGTCCTCGGCGAAGCGCCGCATGCCGTCACGGAACCGGCTGCCGATCTGGTCGAACACCGCCGGCGACGCGATCGGCATGCCGCGGTGCTGGTGCAGGAAGTACACGACCCCGCCGGGGTTTGCAGGCGCTGCACGAACCCCGACAGGTAGAGCCGATCCAGGCACGACAGGTCCAGCACCGTGTGCCCGTCCAGCACGTCGTTGACCGTCACCACGCGCTCGCCCATGACCGCCCACCTCCACACCGACGGCTATGGAGCAAGGATGCGACCGCCGCGAGGGAAAGGACCAGCTCAGTCACCCGTCTGGGCGGTCCGAGGCGAAGCCTCTCTGGCTGGTTGGTCGCCAGATGCTATGACAGCGCGTCGTAGATTGCTCGGACGGGGTTGAGCGCGCCGCCTGCAGCGCTGCAGATGGGTGCGGGTTATGCGCGCCTGGGTTGGCGGCGCGTTGGACACAGATCTGCTCGACGATGAACGCGGCGTCGTGTCGCACGAAGCCGATCAGCGACGAGCCGCGCGAGTGCTGGTTGTGCGTGCCCAGGAAGTACAGGCCGGGGGCCGGGGTCGCGCCGCGCCGATGGATCGGCGCGCCATGCTCGTCGACGGCCTCGGTCACACAGATCCACGAGTAGTCAGAGTGGAAACCGGTTGCCCACACGACCGCCTCCACCTGCCCGTGGCAGATCGCACGGTCCGGCCCTTCGCGTCGCCAGCGCGCTGATCGCCCTGGCCAACGGCTTCACCATCGAACGCCTCGCCGACCCAGAGGCCGCCCCTGACGAGCTGTTCGTCCACGCCATCGTGGCCACCCTCCGCGGCTTCTCACGCCCT
>WNGN01001875.1_pt1 | contig 16549 bp, 14 predicted proteins | sample 5400561 | NCBI WGS metagenome assembly WNGN01 (sample SAMN13153379, study PRJNA577476) | soil metagenome | isolation source: 115 cm soil or saprolite under Garry oak tree replicate 2 | place: USA:California | collected 2016-06-15
GCCTGGAAAATATGCCTTTCATGCCGGAGATGTTCGCATTCTGCGGCCAGCGTTTTCGTGTCTACAAACGGGCGCACAAAACATGCGATACCGTCTTTCCCGTTCGCGGGCGCCGGGTCAACGCTGCGGTCCATCTCGAAACGCGTTGTGATGGACAAGCACACGGCGGGTGCCAGGCCCGGTGCATGATCTTCTGGAAAGAGGCTTGGCTGAAACCTATCAACTGCAATTCATCCGGCGATGCTGCCCCGCGCGTCGAGGCCCTTTCTGGGAACGTCAGTGCCACGTCAACTGCGGGATGCACGGAATCTGACATCTGGGCGCGCGCGCAGTTGTCCGACGCAAATGGCGGAGCGCTCGTGTATACATGCCAGGCCACGCAGCTACCGTACGCGACGACCCACCTTGCCTGGTGGGATATTCGTCAGTATGTCGAGGACTACTGGTCAGGAAACGTAAGTCTCTGGCGCATTCTCTGTGGCCTAGTTTATTCGATGTACTACAACTTAAGCCAAGCCGGTATCGGATTGGGCCCCGCGATGCGGTGGTTCTTCGACAAGTTCCATGTGCTCTGGCGCGGGACGCAGTTTCCCCGGAAGGCAGGAACTATACCCGAGGGCCAGCCAACACCGAGGGCGACTCTTAATCTGCAACCGGGTGAACTCGTGCGCGTGAAGTCACATGAGGAAATCCTCCGAACCCTGACCACAAGCGGCATGAATCGGGGCATGACGTGGGATGCCGAATTGGTTCCCTACTGCGGCGGAACCTACAAAGTCCTCAAGCGCGTCACCAAAATCATTCATGAGAAGACGGGAAGGATGCAGGAAATGAAGAACCCTTGCATCATCTTAGAATCGGTCGTGTGTCAGGCCCGCTACAGCAATTGCCGCATGTTCTGTCCCAGGAGCATCTATCCGTACTGGCGGGAGATTTGGCTGGAGAGAATTGCATCAAATTCCTCTGACGGCGGAAAATCAAAGATAAGCCAGTCCTCGTGCTAACATCCTTGCGCATTCAAGCGCGAACATCTCCGGCATCTTGGTACAAGATGCGGAAGTCGGGCATACCCACGATGAACACTCGCAGGACACGCAGGCAGAAGTTCCGCACGATCATGCGGCAAGGATGCGTTATGATTATCATTGATAAACAATACTCGGAGGTGACCGCAGTTTGGAGTCCCTTCCAAGCTGCCTAGTTCTGACTGCAGATTATGTGTGGCACGGTGTGCATTGCGACGAAGAATGAATTTGTGACTGACGCCCTACGACAATTTGTGCGTTCCTGGCTAGTCTTTGCATTGGCTGCGGTTGTCGGCTGCGGCGGAGCTTACAGCCCAAATGGAGGCGGGAATCCTCCCCCAGCACCAAGCATCACGAGTCTGAATCCGACGTCGGGAGTAGCCGGTACGTCGGTGACGATTACGGGGACGTACTTCGGCGCGACGCAGGGAGCGAGCACCGTGAAGTTCAACGGGACGGCCGCCGCGCCGACGAGTTGGAGTGCGACAAGCATCGTTGTACCGGTGCCGGCAGGAGCCACAACGGGCAACGTCGTGGTAACGGTTGGCGGCGTAGCGAGCAATGGCGTGAACTTCGCAATGACGGCTCCGGCGCCAAGCATCACGAGTCTGAATCCGACGTCGGGACTTGTAGGCACGTCGGTGACGATCGCGGGTGCGAACTTTGGCGCCACGCAGGGAACGAGTACCGTGAAGTTCAACGGCACGACGGGGACGCCGACAAGTTGGAGCGCGACGAGCATCGTCGTGCCGGTGCCCACGGGCGCGACGACGGGCAACGTGGTGGTAACGGTTGGCGGCGTAGCGAGCAACGGCGTGAGCTTCACAGTGACCGCTCCGGCGCCAAGCATCACGAGCCTGAATCCGACGTCGGGGGTAGTGGGCACTTCGGTGACGATCACGGGTGCGAACTTTGGCGCCACGCAGGGGACGAGCACGGTCACGTTCAACGGCACGACGGCGACGCCGACAAGTTGGAGCGCGACAAGCATCGTTGTACGGGTTCCGGTAGGAGCGACGACGGGCAACGTCGTGGTGATGGTTGGCGGAGTGGCGAGCAACGGTGTGGGCTTCACGGTCGTTGCGGACACCACAGCCCCGGTGGTGAACATCACGGCCCCTGCAAATGGAGCGACGGTATCAGCAACGATCACGCTGACAGCAACAGCGACGGACCCGGATAGCGCAGTGTCGTTCGTGCAATTCCAGGTGGATGGGGCGAACACGGGAGCACAACTGACGACAGCGCCGTATTCGATTTCACTGGACACCACCACGCTTTCCAATGCGACTCACACATTGACAGCCGTCGCGCAGGACCCAAGCGGGAACAAAGGCACAAGTTCGGCGGTAATGATCACGGTCTCGAATACGACGAACCCGCCGATGGGGCCCCTGAAGAAGAGCACGATGAACACGCGGTACTTTGTGGACCCGGCGGGGAATGCGGTGTTTTTGTCCGGTTCGCACACTTGGAATGATGTCCAGGATACCAGTCAGAGTTCGTCACCTGCCGCGTTCCCTTTCGCAAATTATGTGAGCATGCTGAAAGCTGATGGGCAGAACGCAACGATTCTGTGGCGCAAAGACATGCCACGCGAATGCGGTTGGAACTCTAGCACTTGGAATTTGCAACCGCAGCCGTGGCTTAGAAGCACTACCTCCGGCGCATCGGATGGCGGCAATAAATTCGATTTGACGCAATTCAACCAGCAGTTCTTCGACCGCATGCATTCCGAGGCGCTGACCCTCCAGCAGAACGGCATCTACGCGATCGTGGAGCTTTTCGACGGAAGCAACGTGGCGGGCTACCGTTGCGGAACAATCTCACCGAACGGCGACGGATACCCGCTCACGAGTGTCAACAATATCAACGGTGTGGACGACGGCTACGTGTCGGGAAGCGGCGGCGAGGGTTCATTCATCATGCAGACGAACAACGCCGTCAGCAACGCCGAAGATGCCTATGTCAAAAAGATGCTGGACACCATGAACGACCTCCAGAACGTGGTCTACGAACTCGCCGAGGAGCAGCCCATCGAAACTTCGACCTTCTGGATTCCCCATATGTATGGACTCATTAAGACCTACGAGGCGGGCGGAACATGGGAAGGAACGACCTATCCCGGCAAGTTACTCCAGCACCTTGTCGGCGTTGGGGCATTTTCCTGCACCGGTAATGACCCTACACTTTACGCGAGCAACGTAGACTGGATTGCGCCTACAGTGACGGCCTGCAATGCGGCATTTCCGTCGAACGTTGCGACCACCAATCAAGGGAAGATAGTCATCAATGATTCGGATCACGCGCTCGGCTTCGCCGCATTCGTGAACTCCTCGACTGGTGCGATCAATGACGCTCTTCTTCGGGGTTACATCTGGGAGAACATTACGAGCGGAGCCGCAGGCCTCATCTTCATGGACCCTTACATTGTTTCTTGGACGACAGGGCAGCGGAATCCTTGCTCGCCCGCCGTCGCCGGCATCTGCGGCTCGCCGATGACTAAATATGATCCGTTCCGGCAAGCGATGGGATTTGCGCAGGGGTACGTGAATGCGAAGATGGATTTGCTGAAGGCCACTCCACAAGGCAGCCTATCGTCAACGGGTTTCTGCTTGGCAGATAACGCCGCGACCGGAGCGGAGTTTTTGGTGTATGCGCCGAACGGCGGAACATTCACGGTGAACCTCTCGGCGACGACCAGGATGCTCAACGTGGAGTGGTTCAACCCGGCTACTGGAGTACCCACTTCGGGAGGGACGGTGACCGGAGGTAATACTGCCCAACCCTTCACCCCACCGTTCGGCGGCGATGCCGTGCTGTACATCGTCGACGCCGCCGGACACAACTGAGTTTTCCTTTCTGTCCCTTGCAGCGCAGCATCAGGCATCGGATAACAACGCGGCGCCGTTCGAGCGGTGGCAGTCCGCGATGACCAGCTCACGATCCAGAAACGATTGTTTGAAACGCCTGAGCAGAACAGCGTTATCAAAGTGCGGCGGTTGACTTTTGGAAGAGCCAGAACCGAGTAACTCTACAGCACGAGCTTCCTGCAATAGAAGGCTTCTGCGTACTTATCGGGGGCATTGCACTCGACGCCCCGAAGTCGCTGCAGCGCCAAAAAAGTGTCTGCTTCAAACCACTGCTTCGTCCGCTGAGACGCGAACGAGTCGCAGACGTATTTCGCCTTTCGCTCGCACGTCTCGCGATCCAATCCTACGAAAAAATTTGGCGCCCCCAAATCGCCATCGTACTTGGGGATTTCGTATTCCAGGATGAGGTGATTTCGAAAGGTGTTCCAGGTCAGTTCGCAGATCACCCTATGATCCTGGTGCAGATCGTGTCGGTAATGTGTCAGGATCAAGTCCGGAACAAATTCTTTCTTCAGTTTCTCAAACTCCATCTTAATCCGCGCATGAAGCGTCGGGAAAAAGCTGTCGCGGTAGTTTCGGACCGCGACCTTCTTGGACTTGGCGCTTTCAAGGAACAGGCGCGCCCCTTTTATCGCTTCCCGTTTTCTCACAGGATCTGAGCTGAACACCTGCCAATAGATCTCCCGTTCCGGGTCCTCCTGCAACAACCGCAAGATCGTCCCGCCACATCCGATTTCGATGTCGTCGCAATGCGCGCCCAGGCATAGAATGCGGCGAGGGGGCTTGCCGAGCTCACCGAGAGTAAGTCTTAGCATAGGTGTTTTTGGCCTATGTGGCGTCGACCCCGCCGGTCCCGGTCACAGGGACCGCAGCCTCTTCAGGTTGTGGCGAACTTTTCCAGAGCTCCCAAGGTGCCTCGCCTCGAGCGTATAGGTCATCCAACTGCTGCTTGTCCTTAAAAGTGTCCATGGAAGCATAGAAGCCGTCGTATCGATAGGCCATCAACTGCTTTTGCTGAATCAACCGCTGGAAAGGCTCCAGGACGAGTTCTTCTCCGTTCCGGAGGTATTTGAAGATTTCCTGCTTGAGAACGAAGTACCCGCAGTTGATGCGAAGATCCGAATCGCGAATGGCTTTGATTTCGCTGACCACGCCGTCCGAGCCTGCAGAAACGGCGTGGTACGTCAAGTTGGGCTTCGCAGAAACAAAGGTAGCGATCCTGCCGTGATTCCTGGAGAACTCGATGAGATTGGGAAGGGGGAGATCCGTCAGGCCATCCGCGTAATTTGCGAGGAAGACCTCTTCTCCGGCCAGGTATTTCTCCACCGCTCTCAGTCTCTGGCCGATATTGGAATGCATCCCAGTCTCGGCAAAGGTGATGTTCCAATCATGGATGTCGCTGTTGAAGAGCTGCAGATCCTTCCCTCCCTTTGAGAGCGAGAAGTCGTTGGAGACACACTCGTCGTAATGGAGGAAGTACTGCTTAATGGCATCGGCGCGGTAGCCCAGGCATAAGATGAAGTCCTTGTGGCCGAAATGCGCGTAATACTTCATGACGTGCCACAAAACCGGCCTGTAGCCAATGGGGACCATGGGCTTGGGGACATTATCAGCATACTCCCGCAAGCGCATTCCGAGTCCGCCGCAAAAGATAACGACTTTCATCTGCGTTACTCCTTACTTAGCCCTGAAGCAGGGACATGCAGCCATTTGTCAGAAACTCGGGAACAGCCGCCATCTGCTCTCCCCGCGCTCATTCCAGCCAAACGAACATTACTCATGGATCTGTACCTCGGGAATGGGAACGACGAACTTGCCGCCCCACTCGCGAATAAAGGCGTTCTGCTTGATGATTTCATCCTTCAAATTCCACGGCAGAATCAGCAAAAAGTCCGGCTTGGTCTCCTGGATCCGGTCCGGCGGAAAGATCGGGACGTGCGTGCCCGGCAAAAACCGGCCGTGTTTGTAAGGATTGCGGTCCACGGTATAGTCCAGAAAATCGCTTCGAATGGCGCAATAATTCAGTAAGGTATTGCCCTTGCCGGGTGCGCCGTAGCCGGCGATTTTTTTTCCGCTGCGCTTCGCTTGAATCAGGAATTCGAGCAGCTTTCTCTTTGTCTCCTTGACTTGCTCGGCAAAACGCGAATACGTTTCCAACCGCGTGTAGCCGACCGCTTCCTCACGCTGGCGCAGTCCGGTGACCCGCGCGCTGACCGGGTTCGAGGAATCTTCCTTGTGCCGGCCGTAGATTCGCAGCGAACCTCCGTGGGTCGGAAGTTCTTCCACATCAAAGAGCGTCAATGCATGCGCCGCGAAGATCTTCTCCGCCGTGAGGAACGAAAAATAGGAAAAGTGTTCGTGATAAATCGTGTCGAACTGGTTTTCCTCCATCAATCGCTGCAGATGAGGAAACTCCATGGTGATAATGCCCAAGGGTTTCAGGAGAATCTTCATTCCGGCAACGAAATCATTCAAATCCGGCACTTGCGCGAGCACGTTGTTACCCAGAAGCAGGTCCGCTTGCTTTCCTGCGGCGGCTAGCTCGCACGCCGTTTCCCGGCCAAAGAATTTCACGAGCGTGGCCACGCCCTTCTTCTTGGCCACTTCCGCCACGTTCGCCGCAGGCTCGATGCCCAGCACCGGAACGCGCTTCTCGACAAAATACTGAAGCAGGTAGCCATCATTGCTCGCCAGTTCGACCACGAGGCTGTTTGCGCCGAGGCCAAATCGCTCCACCATCTGATCGGTGTACTTTTTCGCGTGTGCGAGCCACGAATCCGAGTACGACGAAAAATACGCGTAATCGCTGAAGATGTCCTCCGGCGTCACATAGGCCTGCAGCTGCACCAGGAAGCAGTTCCCACACACCTGAGCATGCAACGGATAAAACGGCTCCATCTCGTTCAAGTGATCCCCGGGAAGAAAGCTCTCGCACAAGGGAGACATCCCCAGGTCTACGAACGTGTGTTCGAGCTTGGACCCGCAAAATCGGCAGCTGACTTGGTTCGTCTGACTCATCAATGGTCCTAAGAAACCTTTTCGGCTTTCGAATAATCAGCTTGCGTGGACCGACGCGGCCGCCTCAAACTCCTCCGCCTTTCTGATCGGCGGCTGGGCCTGATACGACGAAAAATATTCCTGAGAAATATGCGCCAGATCGCTTCCGCGCAAGTAATCGCCCATTGTGGTGCCGGTGCAAGCTGAGTCCACGTTTGGTGCGCCGCGGCGCGCGGCAACGTCGTCGATATTCACGGTCCGGAAATCGATGCTGAACCTCGTGCGTCCCGAGTTATTCGGCACACTAGAATGCATTTGCGCCGCAGAGAAAAGCAGAATGCCGCCCGGCGGCGCGATCACCCGGATTTGCGGGTCGAGTTCCATCGGCTCTTCCGGCTTGGGCTGCACTCTCGTATCTTGCTTGACGAATTGCGACGCGTTGTGACGGCTGGTGCGATTCCATTCGTCGTAGTTGTATCCGGTCGAGCCGTTGCGTACAGCCTTGCTCCAATAGCGCGGGTGAAAAGCCATGGCGTTTTCCGCAACGATCGGATAAATCGGCATCCACCAGTTGATCTGACACATCGGCGCGGAGTACCAGGTGTCGCGATGCGGATGGAACGCGTAAGCAATTCCGGAAGTCAAATAGTCGTCGCTTGTCGACGTGCGCATCCGCGGTACATCAAAGTAGGTTTTCTCCGGGTCTGCTCCGATTTCGCGCAACATGCCTTGGATGCACTTTTTCGATTCGGGAGCGTGGATGAATTTCGGTTTCATCTCCGCCAGAATCGCCGCATAGCGCTCGACGGGAACATGATATTGCGCGGTTTCCGGATCGTGGGGATGAAACGCCTCTTCGGCCATCTTGCGCGCGAATTCAACAAGGGCCAGCGAGCTTCGCGTCGGCGAATAAACGAGCAACTGCCCGCGATACAGCAGTTCGCGCCGCTTTTCGTCGGTCGCCGGTGCATCGATAATGATCGAATTCATTCCAATTGTCCTTTCCGCAGGCTCAACGAGCCGCCTGCGGCACTGATTTGAAATCCTTCCGCAAAAGGTCATGTTCCTCGAGAGCGCGGGCTGCCTTCTGAATCGAATCGAAACTCAGCCCCGAGCGTTCGGCAATATCCAGCAAAGAATTCTTTCCGTCCGATTGATTGAGAACCCACAGCATGGCCATCTCGCTGAGCCCCGCATCGGCCGACCCTCCCACCATGCGGTATAAACCACGCTTGCCGAGTTGCGGCTCACACTTGGGGTTCAAGTTCATGTACGTCAGGTTGTTTTCCAGGAGGGAAAAAATCGTCAGGCATGCCGTCAATGCATCCCCCAGTTTTTCCGGGTGAACGAATTCCAGGTTGTCCGCCGACGTGTGGTATTCCGGAAAAGTGCCGTGGGGAGTGCGCGAAAGCCTTCCGGCCGGAAGATTGATCCCCGGCGAGCAATACTGCCGCTCGTCGTAACCGTAAGGCGAAAATTCCAGAATTTTGTGCGGCTGCCCGGAATGCTGCAACACATGCGCAACCGCGCGGTCGATCTCTGCATTCCCGCGGCGGCTTTTCTTGTAATGCAACTCTCCGGAATCGCCCACGCCGGTCAGCACCAGACCATGCTTGATGTGCGGAATCTTGTCCTCGTTCCGTGCGAGCCAGGTAATCGCGCCGATCGTTCCGGGAATGAACAAGAAACGGTATGAATAACGGCGCGGCGCGACTGCCAGCGCGCGCGCCAGAGAAGCTGCAAGGGCGATTCCAGACAGATTGTCGTTGCACAGGGATGGGTGGCAGGTGTGGCAGGAGATCAGCACTTCGTCCCGAATCTCTCCTGGCAGAAAGTACTCGCCATAAGTCAAATGGCCGTCTTCCAGAGTCGAGTCAATACAAACTTCATATTCAGCATCTTTCAGGGTCGAAAGTTGCCGTTGAGAAATGCAAAATCCCCAGCTTTCTTTGTAGTAGGAAGTCCGGTAAGGAATCCAATCGGGATGTGCTGGAAGCGCGAACAGATGGTCTTTCAACTCCGCGAATGGCATCCGGCGATTCACAGGCACGCTGTAATTCACCACGTGTAAATTCGATTTCTCGAAATCTACGACACGCTCGCCTTGAGCGTTCTTTACGTAAGCGTCGCGGATATTCCATTCCTTCGGCACCGTCCAATCGAATACCTGCGTGCCGGTGGGAACTTCGCTCAGTTCGAGCCGAATCTGCTCCTGGAGCCGGCGAAGAGTCTGGCGAAGCCCGTCCCCTGTGATGCTGCGGCAAATGGGATAGAGCTCCGAGATCAAGCGGTACATCGCTTGGCCCTCGGTCAGGGAATCCAATCCGTTCTGGAGTGCGCTTGCGTTCAAGATCTTTGCGCCATTTTCACGCAACAAAGTCTGGATAATTCCGGTCTCTCTCAGTGATGATTCGTTCGTCCGCGGGCCATTCGATTCCGAACGCGGGATCGTTCCAGCGGACGCCGCGTGCATGTTCCGCGGAGAACATTTGTGACATCTGGTAGAAGACTTCTGTGTCGTCCTCCAGCGTCTGGAATCCGTGGGCCATATTCTCTGGGATGTACAGCATTCGCTGGTTCGCTGCCGAAAGCTCGACGGCAAAGTGCTGCTTGAACGTTCTGGACGCAGGCCGCAAGTCAATGATGACGTCATAAATCGATCCCGATGTACATCGCACGAGCTTGGCTTCAGCAAACGGAACGGCCTGAAAATGCATCCCTCGCAATGTGCCTTTCCGTTTATTGAACGAAGTGTTGCACTGCACGACCTGCGAGTTCAGCCCGTGGGCTTCAAACTCCTCCCTGCAAAACGTTCGGCCAAAAAACCCGCGCTGGTCTTCGCGCTTCTCCACTTCGATCACATATGCACCAGGCAGCTTCGTCTCCGTAAAAATCAAGTTTTACCCGCCGCCAAAACGGTTCAGGAACCCTTGGCTTGCAGCGCGGGCTCGGTTTCGACCGTCTGCCAGCGAAGGTCCGGATTCAACCGGCCCGAGGCCAGTAATCCCTGGATATGGTCGATGCGCTTATAGCGCGGCCCCTCGAAGTCCTCGACCTTCAGTCCCACCTTCTTGTAGGTCTCGTAGAGTTCGCGCGCGCCGCGCCGGGCATCCCATTTCGGCCGAAACGCTGGAAGCGTCTTTGCGATACGGCTGAAATCCGCCCGGTAGCAACGCTTGTCCGGCCCCGCGTCGGCGGCAAATTCGATGCCGCAGCCGGGCACGGTTTCCTTCACAATTTCCGCGAGGTCGCGAATCTGGTAATTCTCCTCGGTGCGTCCCACGTTGAAAGCCTGATTGTGAATCACGTCAACCGGTGCGTTCAGGGCCGCAAGGAAAGCGCGAGAAATATCTTCGATGTGCACGATCGGGCGCCACGGAGTGCCATCGCTCTTGATGAACACTCGGCCCGTCGTCAGAGCCCACGCGGTCAGATTGTTAAGCACAAGGTCAAATCGGAGTCGTGGCGAAACGCCGTAAGCCGTGGCGTTGCGGAGGAAAGTAGGGCTAAAGTTTGACCCTGCCAGTTTTGCTACTTCCTGCTCGACAAGAACCTTGGAGCGGCCATAAGGCGTAACGGGATTGAAGTCGGCAGTCTCATCCAAAATCTTGTCGCCCGCTGCGCCGTACGTGCTGCAGGAAGAGGAAAACAGGAATCGTTTGACTCCCACCTCTTTGGCCACACGTGCGAGACGGACAGAGGCATTGTGATTGATGTCGTAGGTCAAGTCAGGGTTTAGGTTGCCGAGCGGATCGTTGGAAAGTCCGGCAAGATGAATCACAGCATCAAACCCTTCCAGGTCCGAATGTTCGATGTCGCGGAGGTCTTTTCGGATGGAGGGGAACTCCCTCGGGGCCTCGCCAAATGTGCACTGCTCGAAAAGATCACTGTCCAGTCCGACCACATGGTGGCCCGCATCGGCGATCATGGGCGCCATGACGGTGCCAATGTAGCCTTTATGCCCAGTAACTAGAACTCGCACGATTTCACTCCTGAACGTACTCCCGCGATTCGCGGCGTTTCGTATGACTGATCAACACTTTTCGATCCCAATCTTCTCTATCCTACAGGGAAAAAGGGACTTGCTAGAAAGCTGCGCTCGCCAACAGACACTCTAGAGTTTAGCAAGCAATTTGCCATGTTCAGTGCGACGTCCGGACCATAAATAGCTGAAAACGAATGGGTTATCTAAACCGCCGCGCCTTAAGAGGCAAAGCGGGCAGAGAAAATGCTCACAACTTACCTAATAGTGGCATAGCTTTTCACCGCGCGACTAGTTCCCGAACGACTCCGATAGCGGTTCTCCTTAACGAGAACCGCCTCGCCAGTCTCAATAAGCCGACGCGACTATCCACGCGTGGCCTGCAATCGAGCGACGTCCCGACTTCAGTCACTAAGACGGTGATGCCTAGCAGAGCCTCGGAATCTCGTGAAGATAGAAAGTCGAGGCGACCTGTTTTCGCTCTTCGTTAAGCTCATGTAAGTACATGAAAATACGTTGTTTGACGTTATTCTTGTCGAGACGTGGTGCTTGTGTGCAATCTTGGAAACCTATTGTCAATTATTGGCAACGCTTTTCACCTTTCGCCTCAGGATTCCTTGCACGGAGGCCTCGATCTTCAGTTGATTTAACTCACGGCAAACAAGTCTCGAATTATCAATGAGTTGGTCAATGGATCCACCGCGCCATGCGGCAGCTTCCCAAGCCACCGTATGGCAGGTTGATTGCGAGCAAGGGAGTGGCTGGCAGTGTGAGCCTATCGCACCAGCCTAGTCAGATGACGTCATCAGCATCTTTCCGACGCTGTCGTCGAGAGGGAGCTCCCAAGCCAAGATGAACATCCAGCCCTGCGGTGACCGGTGGTATGCACTCCAACTGAGAACTCGTTGGGAGGGTTCGACGGCGGCTTTGCTTTCCGGCAAAGGATATCAAACCTTTCTTCCAACTTGTAAAACGCTCAAGCAAATGTGTGGCAGGTCAACGGAAGTAAGTGCTCCGTTGTTCCCGGGGTATGTGTTCTGCCGTTTTGACGCACACAATCGTCTCCCTATCCTAGTGACTCCGGGCGTGATCTCTGTAGTCGGGAGAGGCCGCATCCCTATTCCCGTAGAGGATTACGAAATTCAAGCCATCCAGAAGGCGGTCTTCACGGGGCTCCCGGTTGAACCTTGGCCTTATCTGGAAGTAGGTCAGCAGGTCAGGATTGAACATGGGGCGTTGTGCGGTGTCGAAGGAATTTTGATCGGTTTCAAGGGAGTTAGTCGGATTGTACTTTCAGTTTCGTTGCTTCGCCGGTCTGTGGCGCTGGAAATTGACAGGTCCCTGGTCTCCGCGATGCACCCGGTGCGAACGGCCGCAGTTCAACCACTCCCGATTTTGCCTTTGCTCGAACCGGCGTTGGCGTAGTTTATCGGCCTTTGACCCCTTAACCAAGCTAAGTGTAACGTTTGCAAGAGGATGGAACGCAGATGGGAAACGGCTACTTGAGAATTTCGGCCATCGGGGAACAGAGTGAGCGTCGTTCCCCAGGTCAAAAGGTTATGTCTGCTTTCGAATCCTTCGTTGCCAGGCGAGCGGAGATCTTGCCAGAAGACACGTTCCACACCATGCTGACGCTTGAGCGCCGGAGGGCGGAGCGCTCTCGACAACCATTTGTTTTGATGCTGCTGGACGCAAGTGAATTTGGCGAAGGCGAAGCAGCCGACCGCTTCATGGCGCAGGTGACGTCAGTTCTTTTGAAATCCACCCGCGAGACTGATCTCGTGGGCTGGTATACGAATGGCGTCATTCTCGGCGTTATCTTCACCGAAATCAGTCCGGAGCTCAAAAATCCGATCACTGAGATCCTGCATTCAAAGATCATGAACGCTCTTCACGATGAGCTGAGCCGGGAAGTCATCTCGAATTTGGTTGTCACAATTCATCTTTTCCCTGAGAGCCGGAATGGAAATGGCGCCCATCCAGTTGCAGACACTAGATTGTATCCGGATCTCTCCAAGGGAGGTTCAAGAAAGCGTCTTCCTCGAGTGGCGAAGCGTGTGATTGATGTCCTGGGAAGTGCCAGCTTGCTGCTTCTCAGCAGTCCGCTGCTCGTTGCAGTAGCAATTGCAATTAGGCTGACGTCCAAGGGTGACGTGATTTTCCAGCAAGAACGGCTTGGACAATTTGGAACTCGCTTTAAGTGTCTGAAGTTCCGGACGATGTATGCGGAGAATGACTCAAAAATCCACCAAGAGTACGTCCAACGTTTTATTGCTGGACAGGCGGATAGCGAGAAAATTGAACCAGGGGAGCCGGCCGTTTACAAGATCAAGAATGATTCCCGCGTGACACCACTCGGTAGATTGCTTCGGAAGACAAGCTTGGATGAGCTTCCGCAGTTCTGGAACGTTTTGAGAGGCGAAATGTCTCTGGTTGGGCCGCGTCCACCGATGCCCTATGAATTTGAAGTCTACGACGTCTGGCACCGCCGGCGAGTTCTTGAAGTCAAGCCCGGTATTACTGGGCTATGGCAGGTTAGCGGCCGGAGCCGGATGTGCTTCGATGACATGGTCCGATTGGATCTCCGTTACTCGCAATCCTGGTCACTCTGGCTCGACCTAAAAATTCTCGCTGCGACTCCAATTGCTGTCTTGAGTGGTGAAGGCGCCTATTAGAGCGTCCTTGCGAGCGTCACGCCTGTCTTTCACACCCAGCAAATTCCAAGGACTCAGCTCAGGTCGCCCAAGAGGCTGCACACGAGTAATCTACGGCAAGCGCGCGCCGTTCTGGGCCTGTGGAGACGTAAAATGAGAGATTCAGATGCAAATGCCTGAGCACGAACAAGACACGAACGTCTCGCAGCACGCCGGAAAAAACACAGTTGCGACAGCTGGGACAACCGCGTTGAGTAGCTCCAATAAAGCCGCCACGAAACGGTGGTTGTTGTTCGGCGGTTGGATTGTTCTCTCCTTCTTACTTTTTAGCAGCCCCTTGGTCGCTTTCGTCCGGATGTCTCTTTCGAACAACGATGCCTCCTACCTTGTGCTTATTCCATTCATCAGCGCCTGGGTGTTCTTCGCAGAAGCTCACCAGATTTTTCGGAATCTCTCTTACCATGTAACACTCGGCGGCAGTTTCCTCTTTTTTTCCTCTTTTTGGCTGGCTGTGTAGGGCTCACCTTGCTTCTTGCGGGTGGTGGCTCATTGCTCGGTCTGCAACTCTCCGGCTATATTCTGTCGCTCGTATTATTTTGGGTGGCGGGTTTCGTTCTTCTGTTTGGAAAAGCTGCTTTCAAAGCGGGCTACTTCCCTCTTCTCTTCCTCTTCCTGATGGTCCCGCTGCCCAAATTCCTCCTCGAACATGTCATCCATCTTCTTCAGACGGGCTCCGCCTGGATCACGGGAGCCCTCTTCGATCTCTTGGGTGTCCCTGTATTACGGGAAGGTTTTGTTCTTCATCTTGCGCGAGTCAATATCGAAGTCGCAGAGGAGTGCAGCGGCATCCGTTCAAGCATGGCATTGCTCATCCTGGCATTATTGGTCACTCATTTTCGCCTTAGGAGTTTTTGGAAGAAAGTCTTGTTCCTGGCCTGCGGACTCTTCATGATGATCTTGAAGAACGGCATTCGCATCGTCAGCTTGACTCTCCTCGCCGTGCACGTTGATCCCAGCTTCCTTTACGGAAAACTACATCACGAAGGTGGCATCATCTTCTTCCTCCTCAGTCTGTTACTCCTCGCGCCTCTTCTATGGTTGCTCCAACGTGGTGAAACCTTGCCTCCAAAGGATACTTACGTGCCGTCTGTTCAGTCCGCAGACAAACTTCCAAGCATTTGAAATCCTATCAACCTCTGGAATGCAGCATTTCACACGGTAACACGCTCAAATGTGCGTCCGAGATGAAACCCAGCTTCCTGCGAAAGAGCGCATGGACCGGGCCAAGAATTATATACGGTCAAACCGCTTTCGTAGGGAGAATTGGAGTGGTCCCGCCCCCGTCGACGACAAGAATAAGGGAGCAATGATTCTACGATGGCGTATGACCGCCCCAATAGCGCCTCAAGTTCCTTGGTGGCTGGACCGGACAATTATGCTGCCGATTTTATACACGCTATTCGGCGCAGGTTTGGGCTTTGCAGCTAGTCGATTGAAAGATTGGCTTGACGAGAGAAAAGCGCGGAAGTCTTTCTTGGCAGCGGTTCGCGTCGAATTGGCGACCATCTCCGAGCACCTAGACGGAACACTGAAAGATGCTACGGCATGCAAGGAAGCTCTCGACAAAGGAGAGCAACAAGTTTTGCATCTTGCTACAACCTTCCAAACGGCAATTTATACTTCGCAAATCGGCAAATTAAAAAGTGTGTTGTGGCAACGTGAATTTGTCACCCTAACGGCAACATAAAACTGTCACCCCGCTGGTAGTGCTGAGTGTTGCAAGCGGGTCTGGCCGTGGTAGAGCGAGACGCGCCCATCAAGAGCTTGATAGATCTGCACTTTGGCTCCGGCGAAGCTGAAGCGGCGAGCCTGCTGGGGGATCTGGAAGCGGCGGCCCTGCCACTGCACGACGTTGTCGTTGCTGACGATGCGTTCATGCACGAAGCAGCAGATACGGTCGAGATTATCCGGAGCCGGGCGCCATGCGGGTTGGCTTTGGCGAGGCGGCCGGGCGAAGCGGCGGTTGTAGTCGGTGATGAACTGGCGCAGCACGGCGTTGGCGGAGTCGAGGTCCTGGGCTTGGGCGAGGCGCAGTTCGCTGGTGAGGCGATCCTGGAGCACGCCCCAGAGACGCTCGACGCGGCCTTTGGCTTGCGGGCTGTTGGCAGCGATGAAGGAGATGCCGAGTTGCGCGAAGGCGCGGCCGAACTGGGTGGGCTGGCGTTTACCGGCGAGCTGTTCTTCGACGGTCCAGTAGTCGTCGTTGCGGACGAAGATGCCGTTGTGGTCGCCGTAAAGCGGCTGGCGTGTGCCAGGGCCGCCTCCCCGTCTTCGCGCAAACGCTTGTTCAAGCGTTTGATTTGGCGCTCGCTCAGACCCAGGAGTCCGGCGGCCCTGGCACACGCCAACTCCCCCTTCACGCATCTGGAAATCACCGCCACTCGTTGTAGCTCTTTCTGGCTCAATGCAAATGTCTCCCTGTTCATAGGGTGACATTTTCACGTTGCCGTTAAGGGGTGACAGAATTATGGAGCTAAGACAGCTCGCTCGAACCTGCATGGAAATCGCGGCCCCTCTATGCCACAATGTATATATGTCGGCTCTTGCCACGGACGCCCGGGACATTGAACGCCACGCGTTGCCCAACGGCCTCGTGGTCATCACGGAGACCATGTCGCATGTCCGCTCCGTCTCCATCGGCGTCTGGGTCCGCAATGGCTCCCGCCGCGAGGTTCCCGAGGAAAATGGCCTCGCCCACTTTATGGAGCACATGGTTTTCAAAGGCACCGAGCGCCGTTCTGCCGAGGACATTGCCCGCGAGATGGATTCGGTCGGGGGCATGCTGGACGCCTTCACCTCCAAAGAGCAGATCTGTTTCAATGCCAAGGTTCTGGACGAGCACCTGCCCATCGCCTTTGACGTCATCGCCGATCTTGTTCTCCGCCCCAAGTTCGACTCCGACGACGTCAGGAAAGAGCGCCAGGTTGTCCTCGAAGAGATCAAGATGGACTTGGACAA
>WNGN01009807.1_pt1 | contig 16547 bp, 13 predicted proteins | sample 5400561 | NCBI WGS metagenome assembly WNGN01 (sample SAMN13153379, study PRJNA577476) | soil metagenome | isolation source: 115 cm soil or saprolite under Garry oak tree replicate 2 | place: USA:California | collected 2016-06-15
TCGTCGTGCTCGTGCCTTGCTCAGTTATAAGGTGAATTTTGTCCCCGTGGTCTTCCTGACCAAAGACAAAGTTCCAGGTGAAGTCGGCCATTAAGCCGATGTGGCAGGTAACGCGGAATTCCAAACCGGCGCCGATCTGTCCGAGCGCTCTAACGTGATTGTTGTTAACCGGATCGACGGTCCAGAATTCGTGTTCATTCGTGACGACACCGTTTGCGATGACAGGCTTCTCATTGAAAAACTTGTAGAGCGTCGCTCCACCATCAATGAAGCCGATGCCACCGGTCACATACGGAGCAAAACGTCCGAACGGGTAGCGTCCGGTCAATGTAAGCAAGCCGCCTCCGGCGAAATTCGTTTTCGCAGCAAGCCCGACACCTTCAATGCCCACGCCAAAGTACCGGCTCCAGAAATATTTCACATCGGCACCGCCGCCCCAGGCATCGTCTCGGGCAAATAACTGGTTCTTGCTGACCTGACCGATATTAACCCGCTCGCGCGGATTGAAGTTCGCCGGCTCAGTGGTTGAGGAACTGATTGTAGTGCCAAATATGGCCAACACGCTCGTGTTGGTCACGTCTTCGTCCGGAAAGAACGGATCGTCGTTCGGCACGTTGAATTGGCCGGTATCGGCTGCGAACGCGTACGCGCCCCAAATGCTGAGATCCCATTCATGAGCGCGATAAAAATCGCACACAGGCGGGGCCGGCTGCATCACTTCTTTTTCTTTGCTGGAAGGTTCCGGGCCGTCGGCATAAAGAGCCGGCGCCACTACAACGAGTGCGAACAATGCACAAAAGGTTAAGGTCAGTTTTTTCATAACTTGGCTATGCGTTTAGGGTTTCTTCAGAAGTTCGTCAATAAAAAAATATATTGTTTTTTAGAGGCTGTTTCAGGGCTTAATCGAAGCTGAATTTCAATGCACCCGTGGTTTTAACACGAAACTGACGCCTAGCGTCAAGCACCGAATTTTAGCCCAATTTCCCCCAGGGCAGCGGTTCTAACAAAATGGCAACATCGGGTCAACCCGGAAATGCCGCCTCCCGACTTCGCTTGGGCCGGCGGACCCAGCCCAGCAGCCGCGCCATTTGAGTCAAAAATTGACTGCTTCGCCGCGCCGCGTCGAATCGATCGAGAACCTACGATTTTAGCTCCGCGCCTGTGTTCGCGTCGGTGACGATAAATTTTTCGTGATGATAAGTCGGATCGCCGCGAAACATCAATCGGCCGGCGTAACGCCGTTCGAGCTCAATCAACAATTCTTCGTCCTCTTCCTTCAATCTCTTCAGCACGTCCGGATTCAAGATGACGCGAAAATCGTGCACGTTGTCCTGATATTTACGCATCACAGTATTGAGCGTCCGATGCAGTTCCACACTGGTGGTCATTGAAGTTTTGACGACGCCGCGACCGCCGCAGTAAGGGCAATTTTCGTAAATCGTATCGCTTAGACTTTCCTGCGCGCGTTGCCGCGTCATTTCCATCAGACCGAGCTGCGAAATGGGCAGTACGTGCGTTTTGGCTTTGTCGCGTCTGAGCCGTTCCTTCATCAAATTGAAAACGGCCTGTTGATCTTTCCGGCCCTTCATGTCGATGAAATCGGCAATGATGAGGCCGCCAATGTTACGCAAACGCAATTGCCGCGCGATTTCGTCCGCCGCCTCCAGATTGGTTTGCAAGATCGTCTTCTCGACATCGCGGCCGCCTTTGTTTCGGCCGGTGTTTACGTCCACCGCCACCAGCGCTTCGGTCTCGTCGATCACGATGTAACCACCACAACGCAGCCAAACCTGCCGATGAAATGCGTCGTCGATTTGTTTTTGAATGCCGAGCGCTTCAAAAATAGGCGTGGCGCCGTCGTAGAACTTCAAACGATTCCGCGCCCGACGTGAAATTTTTTCGACGAGCTGGTTCATTCGTTCCACGGCTTCCCGATCATCACACAGGACCTCGTCGATCTCTTCGGTTAAAAAATCGCGCACCGTTCGCTCGACCAGGTCCGGTTCTTCAAAAATGCGACAGGGCGCGGGCTGGTCCCGAATCAGCCGCTCAACTTCGGCCCACTGATCGAGAAGAAATCGCAGATCCCGCACGAAGTAGCGTGCCCGCTGGCCCTCGCCTACTGTGCGAATAATGACGCCGATCCCCTCCGGGATATCGAGCTCACGCAAAATTTTCCGGAGACGGTTGCGCTCTTTCGGGTCTTCGATCTTGCGCGAGATTCCGCTGCGATCGCTGAACGGCATAAGAACGAGGTAGCGCCCGGCAAAACTCAAATTGGTCGTCACTCGCGGACCCTTTGTTCCGATCGGCCCTTTTGTGACCTGAACGATGACCTCCGAACCGACCGGATAAATGTTCGGGATATCTTTCGCTGTGATTCGCTTGCGTTGTTTCTTTGATGGCCGGTCGACTTCTTCAATTCCGCTGTCGAGCGCGGCCGGAAGCGCGTCCCAAAAATGGAGAAAGGCATTTTTGTCGAGGCCGATGTCGACGAACATCGCCTTCAAACCCATCTCGATGTTTTTAACGCGGCCTTTGTAAACGCTGCCGACTATTTGGCGCGAGCCACTACGCTCGACGCTGTACTCTTCGAGGCGGCCATTCTCGAGCAACGCCACGCGGCGCTCGAGTTTCTCCACACTGACTACCAATTTGTTGCCGGTCTTGCGTGACGTAAGACCTAAAATTTTCTTCACTCTGTCTAACATAAATTTCTAAAGGTTGCGCGATCGAGAGCCGAAACCCGGCCAAGGAATTGTTCATTGCTCGTTGGATCGACATTGATTGTTAAAAACGACGGCGGACCGGAGTCGGCGCGGGTTGCGGCGCGGGCCGTTTGCCTCCGAAAAGACGTTCAAAAAAGTTCGGCTGACGAGGCGGCGGTGCCGGAGCCGCACGGACTACGCGAGGCCGTTTGGAAACCTGCCCCTGCGCATCAGCCTCCGGCTCGACATCGGGCGAGGCGTTGTCGCTCGCCATTTGTACATCGGCGCTGGAAGCATCGGCGCTTTCCTCGTCGCCGGCGCCAAGATTACCGCCCGCATAACTGACGTCTTTGAACATCGAAAATGGGTTCGCGTGATGCGCTGGCGGCGTCCACGCCACTTGCATGTCGAAATTGCCTTCGTCCATCGCCAAAGTCCGTTCCAGAATTCGCGTCGCCACCGGTCCGGCCACACTGCCGCCGTGCTCACCGCCTTGCACCATTACCGCGACCACATACTTCGGATGATCGAAAGGCGCAAAGCAGGCAAACCATGCCACCGTATCTTTGTGCCCACGGTCGGTCGCTTGCGCAGTTCCTGTTTTGCCCGCGACCTGCACGTTCTTAAGTCGCCCACGACCGCCAGTGCCGCCGTCTTCATTCACTACTCTCCATAAACCTTTCCGCACCAGTTCGATCTGGTCGGGCGTAACTTCTCTTCGCAAATCCGAGCGCATTCGCGGTGTCTGCGGCACTGCGACTTTGCCATGCTCGTCCAGAACCGGTGAACCATCCTGATTCAAAACCTTATCGACCAGCCGCGGATAAAAACAGGTGCCGCCGTTGGCGATCGTCACGTAGGCCATTGCCAATTGCAACGGCGAGACAAGCGTGTACCCCTGCCCAATCGACACGTTCGCGGTTTGCGCTTGCGACCATCGCTCCTGCGGATGATGCACCTGCATCCACTCCGGCCCAGGCAGATTGCCAACCTGCTCTCCCGTCAACTGCAAGCCCGATTCTTCCCCGATGCCCAGCATTTTTCCGACCGTATCGATCGATTGAATGCCGGCCGCATTTCCGAACTGATAGAAAAATGAGTCGCACGAAACTTTGATCGCTTCGGACAAGCCGATGTTGCCGTGGGTGTAATGTTTTTCATTCACCCAGCACTGAAAAAAGTGATCGCCATAACTGACACCACCTCCGCAATTGTAATGCGCGTTAGTCAGATTTTTTCGTAACCCCGCAAGCGATGTGATCAATTTGAATGTCGATCCCGGCGGAAGCGCGCTCACTGCGCGGTTCACCAATGGATCGCCTTCATCTTTGCGCAACGCCTGCCAGTCTTTTGCTTTGATGCTCGGAATAAATGTGTTCGGATCGAATGATGGCACCGACGCCATCGCAAGAATGTTGCCATTGTTTGGATCGACAACGACCGCCCCGGCGCGGCTCACCGCGCGCAAAGCTTCATCCGTGATCGCCTGAATCCGCGCATCGATCGTTAGAAAAACATTCGCGCCCTGTTGCGGCGGCTCTTCGCGCAACACGCCGTCGATTGTGCCCTTCGCATTGCGACGCAGATAACGCACGCCCGGTTTGCCGCGCAGATAATCGTCCATCGCTTTCTCGATGTTTGATTTCCCGTCCACATCGCCTTGATAGAACGTGAACTTGCGCGCTTCTTCCTTGTTGGTGTCATCCGGAGCGCCGACGTAGCCAAGTATGTGCGCCGCCAGCGCGCCGTAAACATACGAGCGCACCGGTTTGATCGCGATGTCTACCCCGGGAAGTCCGACATCGTGCTCGGAGAACTTCGCCATCGTCGGAAAATCGATGTCTTTGATGTAGGAATACGGGACTTCCGTGTCGTTCCGATAATGCCGCTCGAGGTCTTTCGAATTGTAATCGCGCGCAAGATCTAGATCGTTCAAACGCGGAACAATTCCGTCGTTAACGATCCTGATAATGTCCGCCTCCTTCACGTCCTTCGGCATGCCGCTGATGATGGCGCGATGCTCGGCCAGCGGCGGCGGGCCGAAGCGTTCGCGGTAGCCTTTCACCATTTCCGGAAGGTAAAAATCCACTTCGTAACTGGCGCGGTTTTGCACCAGCGTCAGACCGTTCCGATCTTTGATCTCGCCGCGGACCGACGGAATTCGGACCGTCGCTTGGGAGCTGCCCCGGATTTGCGCCGTCCATTCCGCGCCGTGTGCCACTTGGATCCACCAAAGCCGCAACCCAAGCGCGGTCATGCCGAGCAGCATCAACAATCCTAAAAATTGAATTCTTAAACGTGGACTAAGCCGGCGCCGATTCATTCGAAACTCCTCTCAGGCAAATAGGGATAACGCGTCACGCGCGCGACCCAGTTCAACATCCAAAAAATTACCGGCGCCATCAGCATTGCCATCAAACCCGGCCCGCCGATTTGCCACCAAACTTCGCGGGTGAAGAAAAACGAACCGCGCCGGAAAGTGATCATGAGATATTGCGCCAAAATAATTGCGGACGTGCAGATGCCGGTCAGAACACAATGAACTTCCCAGCGGCCGCGGATGAACATAGGCCTTAAGCCATGCATAATTCCCGCCAGCACAGCGTAGAGAAGTATCGACCAGCCGAGCGAGATTTCAACTTTGGACCCGATCACCTGCACGGTCAGCGCGTCGAGTAAAACGCCCGCGAACAGCGCCAGCGCCAGCATCAACGGAAACGGCAGCGCCATCGCGCCGTAAAACACCAATACCGGCGCAATGTAAATGTGCGCGTGATACATCCAGTCAAGCGGCGGGATGAAGAATTCCGCGATTTGAGCCACGACCACCAGAACAAGTAATATGAAAAAGAAAATCATTTCCGTCCCGTGACCACGAACACGTCCTCCAGGTGGGACAGATCCACTGCCGGCGCCAGTTTCGCCTGACCGTCCAGTTCGCGAGCGCGAAAGCTTTTCACTGTCCCAATGAACAAACCGGACGGAAAAACTCCGCCGACACCGGACGTGTAAGCTTTCTGTCCCGGCTGGAGGTTCGCTTGTTTCGTCAAAAAATTCAGGTCGAGCAGCGGCGCCAATCCGCCAGAGACGCGCTCACCCGAAACAATTCCCTGCTCGCGTGTGCCTTCAACCGACGCGGCGACTTTGCAATTTTCGTCCGTAACCAGAAGCACAATCGAGATGGTATTGCTGACGGTCGTTGTCTTTCCCACTAAACCTTCGTCCGTCACCACCGGCATATCGGTCTCGATGTGATCTTCTTTGCCGCGATTGATCGTCACTGTGTGCCACCAAGTCGATGCATCCCGCGTCACCACTTCGGCCGGAATCAATTTGAAGACCGAGCGCTCGCGATAATTGAGCGCGTGGCGCAGGCGATTGACTTCATGTTCCACATCGCGCAGCGCCGAATTGGTCGCGCGCAGTTGGCGATTATCGACCCGCAGCGAAGCGTTCTCCTTTTCCAGTTCTTCCAACGATTTCAATCCGGTTCGGACCGACGTGATTTGTTTTTGCAAACCGGAACCGGTGGTGAAGAACGGAGCCAGTATTTGATAAATTTTCGCCTGAAATTTACGCGTCGTATCCGCTCCGAAACTCAGGAAGTAACCCAAAATGGCGCCGAAAATCAGAAGCGCGATGATACTCGTCCGACTCATACCGATGTCGGATACCGGATACCGGACAGCGGATAGAAAAGAGTTATCCGCGAATCAGAAGTCTTTCCGGTTTCCGCTTTCCGCTTTCCGCTCTTGTCAGCGCCACTGGCGATCTGCCGCAGCCACTTGACGCAAAAATTTAAGTTCATTCAGACATTTGCCCGTTCCTTCGGCCACGGCGCTGAGCGGATCTTCCGCAACATGGACAGGCAAACCAGTCTCCTCGCTCAAAAGTTGTCGAACCCACGCAGGAGCGCCCCCCCGCCTGCCAAAACCAGACCGCGATCCACCAGGTCGGCCGATAGCTCGGGCGGACAACGCTCCAATGTAATCCGGACCGAATCGACAATCGTCGAAATCGGTTCCAGTAAGGCTTCCCGCACTTCCTGCGACGTGATCATCAACGTCTTCGGCAATCCGGCCACCAGATCGCGTCCCTTCACTTCCACGCTCGTTTCTTTTTCACTTGGATAGGCCGAACCGATTTTGATTTTGATTTCTTCAGCGGTGCGCTCGCCCACCATCAAATTGTAGGCACGCTTCATGTATTGAACGATCGCTTCGTCCAATTCGTCGCCCGCCACCCGCACGCTGCGGCTGAAAACAATTCCCGAAAGCGAAATCAACGCGACTTCGGTCGTGCCGCCGCCGATGTCGATGATCATATTGCCCGCCGGATCCTGCACTGGCAGTCCGACGCCAATCGCCGCCGCCATCGGCTCCTCGATCAAATAAACTTCACGCGCGCCGGCGTGCGTCGCCGATTCGCGCACCGCACGCTTTTCGACTTCGGTGATCCCGGAGGGAACCGCAATCACGACGCGCGGCCTCGCCCGCACCCGACGGTTGTGCACTTTCGAAATAAAATGACGCAGCATCGCTTCGGTCACTTCGAAGTCCGCGATCACGCCGTCTTTCAGCGGGCGGACTGCGACGATGTTCGATGGCGTCCGGCCGAGCATGCGCTTCGCTTCATCGCCGACCGCTAGCACTTTGTTGGTGCCGGCCTGCACGGCCACCACCGACGGCTCGCGCAAGACGATCCCCTGATCTTTGACGTAAACCAAGGTATTGGCCGTGCCGAGATCGATCCCGATGTCGTTCGATAAAAAGCCGAAAAGTCCGTTGAACATGAGTTTATTTTCCCAGCCCGCTCGGAAACGCTGACCTTTGAAGCAAGTGGTGCGCCTCGGAGCGCGATTCTAACCGGCTGAAACGCGGTAACATGAAACGCCGTGTCCCGCCGTCAAGCTCTTAATATATATAGAGCGGCCTCACCCAAGTCCCAAATCCCAATGCCCAATCTCCAAACCTCTAATTGAGCGTTGAACGTTGGGCGCTTGCCACGCCGTAGCCCTTGCGAAGGCGGGTTGAGCGTTGAACGTTTGCTTTAATGCCGAAAATTCTCGTCGCTCCATCTATCCTGGCCGCGGACTTCTCAAATCTGGCTGGGGAAGTTCGCAAAGTTGAGTCGGCCGGGGCCGATTGGGTCCATTGCGACATCATGGACGGCCATTTCGTCGACAACATTTCGTTCGGCCCGATGGTCGTCGAAGTCGTCCGCAAACAAACGAAGCTCCCCCTCGATGTGCATTTGATGATTGAGCACGCTGACCATTACGTGCCGCGTTTTGTCGATGCCGGCGCGAACTCAATTACTGTTCACGTCGAACCCGAAGCGAGACACGACGTCGCCAAAACCTTGCAACAAATTCGCGACGCCGGCTGTCGCGCCGGCCTGACTTTGAATCCAGCCACGTCGTTCGATTTACTCGAGCCGTTTCTGGACAAGATCGACATGTTGCTGGTCATGACGGTTCATCCTGGATTCGGCGGCCAATCATTCCGCCCCGAGCAAATGGAAAAAGTGAAACGCGCCGCAGAATGGAACAAAACACGCGACCGCAAGATCGACATCGAAGTCGATGGCGGAATCAATCCTGAGACGGCACGCGTCTCGATTCAAAACGGCGCCAACGTTCTCGTTGCCGGGACTTCGATTTTCCGCAGCCGCGATTACGCGAAAACGATCCGCGACCTGCGCGGAGACTGATTAGCGCTGCACCACCGGCTCGGCGTCTTCGGTCGTTTCCGCCATCACTTCGTCGGTTTGGGTGACGCGAACAACTTCTTCGATCGTCGTATTCCCTTTCGCGACGCGACGCCAGCCATCCTGGCGCAAAGTTTCCATGCCTTCGGCAATGGCGCATTGCTTTAGCTCGCCGCCATCTTTCTTTTGCATGATCAGTTTCCGCAACGGCTCCGTCACGACGCAAATTTCGTAAATGGCCGCGCGGCCTTGATAGCCGGTGTGCCGGCATTGTTCGCAACCTTTGCCCCGCATGAATGCGGTGCCAAGCTCTTTTAGCGGGAACGCGATCTCCGCCAAATACTCGCTCGGATATTCGACTTTCTCGGCGCACTCCGGGCAAATCGTGCGCACCAGTCGTTGCGCGATGAACGACTTTACAACTGACGCAAGCAGGAACGGCTCCACGTCCATGTCGAGTAACCGGGTGATGCCACCGACGGCGTCGTTCGTGTGCAGCGTACTAAAAACAAGGTGGCCGGTCATCGCTGCACGAATCGCGATGTCCGCTGTTTCGACATCGCGGATTTCGCCAACCATGACCACGTTTGGGTCCTGCCGCAGGATATGACGCAGGCCGCGCGCGAACGTGAAATCGATCTCCGGTTTCACGTCCATCTGCAAAACGCCCGGCAATTTGTATTCGACCGGTTCCTCGATCGTGATGATGCGGCGCGATACCGAATTGATCGTGCTCAAATAGCAATACAACGATGTCGATTTTCCGCAGCCGGTCGGGCCGGTAAGCAAAATGATTCCGTTCGGCTGCGCCAGCAAATGCCGAATCGTCTTCTCCTGCTTCTTGCTCATGTCCAATCGGTCGAATCCGAACTGCTGCCCGCCGCGGCTGAGCAATCGCAAGCTGATCGATTCGCCGTTGACGGTCGGAATTGTCGAAACGCGAACGTCGATCTCCTGATTACTTGCCTGCAAATTCATGCGCCCGTCCTGGGGCAAGCGCCGTTCGGCAATGTCCATGTGCGACATCACTTTCAATCGTGAAATGATGGCCGAGTGCAGCACGCGCAACTGCGGCGGCACTGCCACTTCGTGGAGGATGCCGTCGATCCGGTAACGAATGCGAATGTCGCTCTCGAGCGGCTCGACGTGAATATCGGTCGCGCGCTCGACGATTGCTTCGCGAATAATCTGGTTTACGAATTTCACCACCGACGCTTCCGGATCGTCTGAACTGATGTCGGTTGCGGTTTCGCCCTCCTGCAAAATTTCGAAATCGCGCTTCGATTTAAGAATTTCGTCGAACGTTTCCGCGCCGACGCCGTAAAGTGTTTTCATTGCGCGCAACAATTGCGCGCGCGGGACCAGCACCCATTCCGCCGGCTTTTTCAGAAGCTGGCCGGCGAGCTGACGGCCTAACGAGTTGAACAGGTCGTAAGTCGCGAGCACAACCGAGGTTTCCTTCACTTCGATTGGCAGAATGTGATGTTGGAAAACGAAACGGCTTGGCAAGATCGACAATGTCTCGCGCTCGATTGTTTTCGGATCGATCGAGATGACGGGAACGCGGAAAAAATTTCCGATCACGCTGAGAAAACGCTGCTCGTCAACCTTTCCAGAATCGAGCACCTGCGCCGTCCAGGAGCCTCCGTTCATGTTTTGGGCGAGCTGGAGCGCTTCCTCACGCGAAGGCACACCGCTCGCGAGCAAAAGATTGACAACTGACTGGCTGGCCGTCTGATTCACCGCGCTAGTTTACCCCACATTAGGGTAAATGCAGCACACGCCGGACCGGAATGGTCAAGGTCCCTGTTACCTGCTGCGAATAGTTTTTCTGCAAAGTCGCGATCGAAGCCCTTACGCCGTCCGAAAAAAAGCCGTCAATCGGTCCACAATAATAACCCAGCCGCTTCAGGTCCCGCTGCAATGCCCCGACGTAGGCCGGGTCTTTGATCAGCTGACTTCCCGACATCGAATAATAGGCCGCTCGACAAGTATAGCGCGGCGCGAAATCCGTTTCGTAAACAGTCGTCCGGCTTTGATGAAGAAGGCCCCAGTCGTCGCGCGGCGCCAGGACATCATTCGAGTGAAAAAACGGCATGTAAAAAAACGGATCGTGATCGTCTGCGCCCAACACCAGGTCCGTGGCCTGCGCAAAACTCCAACCAAACGCGAGTCCGACTGCAATCAGAATGCTCTTTTTCATAATTGGTTTACTTGGATTTTATCGGTTCTCTTCCAAATGGCAGATCCGGCGGCTTGATCAATTTCCGGACCGAAATGGGTGTGATCTTCGATTTTTTGGCGCAACTTGTGAACATCGAGGTTGGTCATCGTGACTTCCGGACACATCAAAATAATTAATTCACTGCGCATCCTGTTCTCCACAGTACTGCGGAAAAGGGCACCGACGTACGGAATGCGATCCAGAATTGGGATTCCGGTAGTGTTTTTTTGTTTGCTATCGGTGATTAAACCGCCCAGAACGATTGTCGACCCACTCGGTGCGGAAACATTCGTTCGAACATAACGCGTGGCGATGTTTGGAATTGCGTTTCCGCTGACAAGCGTCGTGCCGGCGACACTGTCGAGTTTCTGCAGAATATCGAGCGACACTTCCCTCTCTGAGTTGATTAGCGGCACAACCTCTAGCTGTAAGGCGACACGTTTGAACTCGATACTCGATTGCTGTCCAACGTTTGTTCCGGTGACAGTATTATTTGCGGTGACGAGCGAAGATAGCGTGCTCACCGGCACCGGAATCTCGGTTCCGGAGGCGATAATCGCTTTCTTATTGTTGCTCGTGAAAACGACCGGCCGATTAATGACGCGGAATCGTCCCGTACCTTCCAGCGCGTGCACTATCGTCGCCAGATAGTTGCCAGCTGCGACGTACACGTTCGTGCCCGTCATAACATTTTGAATAGCTTGACTAAAATTAATCAAATGAGCTGGATCGACAACGCCACTTCCGGCAATCGGCGTGCCCATTGCATTCACAGTTGCGCCCGGGATAGGAATTGGCGCACCGGTGTTTCGCGAAATGCCGACGATTTTCCTGTCGTACTTGGCGAAATAATCGACCCCGAATTCTTCGTTGTTATTGAGCGTCAATTCGCCGATGACCGTGCTCAGGGCGACCTGCGGCGCTTTTACGTCCATCTCGTCCAAAATCTTTTGGACTTTGACCACGATTTCCTGATTGCCGAGCATGATGATCGTGTTCGCGCGCTGATCGGCGATGATCTTGGCATTACCGATCACAACTGCTTTCGGCGTTGTGTCGACCGGCTGAGTCGAGAGTTCTTCGGAAATGTTAAGCGTTCCGCCGCCGCTGGTCCCACCCAAGCCCGTGCCGGTCGTCGATGTCGATGTTGTCGCGAGGCCACCGCTGGTGGCGGTAGCGGTTGTCGTCCGGCGCGGCTGACCCGGGCTCGCTCCCGGTTGGGGAGCACCGCCTTCCGCACCCGCGCCCGTTTGCTGCCCCGGCTCGCTCAGCGCTTGCACGATTACCGGCAACACATCCGCCGCCGAAATGTAATTGAGCGCGCGGGTGACCGGTTTGGCGAATTCCACATTGGCATCGAACTCGGAAATAAGTTTGCGAACAAACGGCATATTGACCGGGCGGGTGATGACGTGGATCCGATTCGTGCGCACGTCGGCTGACAATTTTATTTTGCCGACCACAACCGATTCCTCGGTCAGCGCAGTCAAACCACCGACTTCGCTGACTTCCGCCACCGGCGCCGGCACATTGCCTGCACCGACTGGTCGGACACCGCCGCGATAACCAGGTTGACCTGGCTGCGTGCCAGTTTTTTCGCCCTTCTCGAAAATGTCTTTGAGCATGTCCACCACTTTGCTCGCGTCCGCACGCTCCAATTTGATGAACTCGCTCACCACCTCCGCCGGCGGCACGTCCACCTGGTTAATGATGCGGGTCAGGGTCCGAATCACACTTGAGTTCTCCGTTACCAGAATCGCACCTGCCTTTGGCAGCGCCAGAAACGACGTGTACGGCTGCGGCGGGGAAAGATATTGCCCGAGCGCCTGCTGCAATTCTGTCGGATCGGCATAGCGAAGCTTAAACAGGTAACTGATGACGTGATCGCCATCCGGGATCTCGGTTTCGTCGGAAACGATCGGCACTCCGGTCGTGCGCGGATTTTTCCCTGTCCCGATGACTTTAACAATGTCGGTGTCTTCCGCGGGGATGAGCGAATAGCCGTTGAGGAGCAGATTCATCTCGATGATCTTGATCGCTTCCTCGCGCGGCACTTCTTTGGCGATGAAGATGCTGACCTTGCCCTGAACAAAATTGTCCATTACCAACTTTTTGCCGGTGAGCTGCTCGTAAAGGCGGAGCACGTCGCCGACGTCGCTGTTTGGAAATTGCAGTCGTACCATTTGCGGCGCGCCAGGCTGGGGACTTGCAGGCGCGGCCGGAGCCGGCGTCTGGGCAGCGCGGGCGGGGGTCGAAATTACTCGCGGAACGGATGGCGCCGGACGCGCGGGCTGGGGAGCCGCGGCTTGGAGTGGCGGCGTCTTGGCAGGCTGCGGCGCGACTGGCGCAACTTGAGCAAAGCTCGAACTGGTCGCGACAAGCAACAGAACCGATCGATGCACGGATTTAATGGTGGCGAGAATGCTACCAGATGCGCGGGAGCGGGTCAATTTCCTTCGGCTTTACCGCCGGGGCGAAGAAAAGTCAGCGCCGAACTGGACACCACCCGCGATCTCATATTAAGAATGTTTCGAAACATTACGTTCCCCGGTCTATGAAAAATTTTCTTCAAATTTTACCAATCGCTCTCTGCGGACTCGCCGGAACGGCTTTCGCTGACGATTTCAAAAGCATGGTTATTACGAGTGGTATGTCGGCAGATCTTCCCCCGATCCATGGCGATCAGTTCATGGTGATTCGTAATTTCACGCAAGACGATGGAAGTCCGCGAGGTGTCGTCACTGTGACCAAGCCGCCCAATGGTGGCACATCGGTAAATGTTCTAGCCGCGGCCGTTCTCGATGCGTCCCCGCCAGACGTGATTAATAGCGTGGTGATCGCCGGCCCTGCGGATGTCTCCGTCACATGCGGGACTACGACCGGAAATTGTTTCATCAGCTACAGAAAAGATAGCAATTAAACTTCGGACGCGATCCGAGCGTTGGAGACGGACAATAAATGAAGAATGCGGCGTCGCTGCTGATTTTCGTTTGCGCGCTCGGCGCTGTCGCTATCGCCTCCAGTTTCAAAACTGTAGTGATCACGAACTCCACCTTGAGCATTAATGTTCCTGATCACCACTTCCTGCGAATCTATAACTTCACGCAGGAAGGCGGTAGCACGCGAGGCGTTGTGATTGCAGCAGCGGCCACACCAACAGCGACTCCAACTCCTACACCAACTCCAAGTGCGACGCCGACACCCACCGGAACGCCGACCGCAACTCCGACACCGACAGCGACGCCTACGCCAACGCCCACGCCACCTCCAAGAGCAGTGTTGACGGCGACAATGATCGATTCCACAGCGCCACCGGAATTTATCCAACCGGTGGTCATCGATGGTCCTGCACGCGTAACAGTCGAGCCGGTGCCTAGCGCCAAGCTTGTTTTGACTTACAGAAAATTCTCGGAACCGACGCCGACGCCAACGCCGTAATGCGTCTGACGTTCCTCGCTTTTTCTATCGCGGCGGTTGCGATCTTCTGGGTTGCACCGGCCGAATTAGCCGCTGCTCGAACAGACACCGCTTCTGAAATTCGAATTGTTTTGCAATCGCAGCAGGACGCGTGGAATCGCGGCGACATCGATACGTTCATGAACGGTTACTCGCGCTCCGAGGACACGGTGTTCGTTTCCGGCGACGAAGTCACGCGCGGGTGGCAGAAAGTTCTGGATCGTTACAAAAAGAAATATTCGGACCGCGCGAAAATGGGAACGTTGACGTTTTCAGATCTTGAAATCACGCCGTTAAATAACGATTCCGCTGTCGTGCTTGGTAGTTGGGAACTCAAACACGCGAGCGACAAGCCTCACGGCCGTTTCACACTAATTTTTCACCGTTTTCCCGAAGGCTGGCGAATCATTCACGACCACACATCGGCGGCCGAAAAATAAATCTGCCTAGTAACAACGATCTGAAATTGAAATCAGAAAAGTGGTGGCTGGCGGCGGCACTTAGCGTTGCTGCATTCTATAGCGTTCTTGCTCTGCGATTGGCATTTCGGATCCCCAACCTCGTTCAGGACGATGCGCGCCAGCATATCTTCTGGATGCGGCGTTTCATCGACCCAGCGGTTTTTCCAAATGATCTGATCGCAAACTATTTTCAATCAGTCGGACCCGCAGGTTACAAATTGCTTTACTGGATTTTTGCGAAGGCAGGAGTCGATCCGATGTTTCTTGCGAAATTGTTGCCGGGGACGATTCTCGCACCCCTCTGCGTTTACCTTTGCTTTCGCGTTTTCATGCGATTAATGCCGGACCCGCGCGGCGCCTTTGTCTCCAGCGTTCTGCTCTGCCAGGTGCTCTGGTGGAAAGACGATGTGATATCAGCCACGCCTCGCGCCTTCGCTTATCCGCTCTTTCTCTTGTTTCTGCTCCTTTTGCTGCGCCGACGATTGATCCTGTGCCTAGTCGCGATCGCGTTGGAAGGTCTGTTCTTCCCGCCGGCAATGCTCGTTTCAATTGGGATCATCTTTTTGTGTCTGATTCAAAAAAAAACGGAGGGCTTCCGTCTTTCGCGCGAACGAAATGATTACATCTTCTGCGGATGCGCCCTCATCATTGCGGTTTTGATTTCGTTCGCATACGAGAGAACGATCGCGCCTTACGGACCAGTCATGACTGCAGCGGCAGCGCGGCCGTTACCTGAATTCCAACCCAGAGGACGCCTGCCCTTCTTCGTGCGCGGCTACCATTTTTGGCTGGACTCGCCCTGGAGTGGCTTCTTCCCTTTAACTTTCGAATCGCTTCACGTGGCCGCGCTGCTCTTTCCACTTCTTTGTTTAATAGAAAGGTTCACGACCCGTGAACGTTGCGGTAACGCGTTAACATTCTTGTTCCGCGTTGTTGTAGTTTCGTGCGCGTTCTGGGCCATCGCGCACGCGGTTCTTTTCAAACTTTATCTGCCAAGCCGGTATTCGTGGTGGGTCTGGTACACTATTGAACCGATCGCGGCCGGAGTGACGATCACGCTCCTTTTCAATATTTTTGATCGATTCCATTCAGTTCGGCTGATGAGATGGTTGCCCTATGCCGCGGCTTTAGTTCTTCTGATTTATCCACATTGGCGGACGACCATTCCGCAAGACACTTATGTAAAAGGCAGCTCGGCTGGTCTTTACAATTTCTTACAGGCACAACCGAAAGATTCGATCATCGCGGTCTTGGGACCGGAAGCCAACATGATCCCAACATTCGCTCAACGTTCCGTGCTCGCGGGCTCCGAATGCGCGAGCCCTTTTCATCAAGGTTATTACCGCCAAATTCGCGAACGCGGTCAGGATTTAGTTCGAGCTGAGTACAGTCCGCGCCTGGATGAAGTGCGCGCATTTATTCGCAAGTATCATGTCGATTTTTGGATCATCGATCGCAGAGATTTTCAACCGGGTTATCTTTCTCACGTGCTCTGGTTCAGAGACCTCGGCGACACTGTGGAAATCGAACGCTCGCTCGCGCAAGGCCAGGAACCGGTCCTGTTGAAATTGATCCCGACGTGCGGAATCTGGCAGAGCACGAGAAACGTGGTGCTTGATGCACATCGCGTTGAATACGTGGATCCGAATCTGATCGAGTAGGCAACTGCCCGACCCTTTAATCTTCCAACTTCTTCAACAGCTTTTCGTGAATGTCGTCGAATCCGCCGTTGCTGAAAACGGCGACAATGTCCCTCTCTTTCAATAGGGGCACAATTCGATCGACAATTGCATCAGCGTTTTTTTCATAAAACGCCGGACGTCCGTCCTCGGAAATTTCCTTTACCATCTCTTCCGGATTTAAACGCTCCGCTTCCGGGATTTGCTCAAGCCGCGCCACTTGGGCAATGAAAACGCCGTCCGCCACTTTGAGCGCCTCCGGCAGTTCTTTCTGAAAAACCGCGCGCCGGGTCGTGTTCGAGCGCGGCTC
>WNGN01006671.1_pt1 | contig 16544 bp, 14 predicted proteins | sample 5400561 | NCBI WGS metagenome assembly WNGN01 (sample SAMN13153379, study PRJNA577476) | soil metagenome | isolation source: 115 cm soil or saprolite under Garry oak tree replicate 2 | place: USA:California | collected 2016-06-15
TAGAAGATTCTTCTGAGATCCGAATGTCCAAGGTTCGTTCCTTGACTCGGGATTTTCCCTGACGCGTAGCATTGACCAGACTGTGTAGAGCGATAATGTTAGAAAGACAATTACGGACGCTGTTAAGGGCTGTCCGACCACCACAAAGCCCACGTAATAGAGGAGTAACAAGAAAACATCGATTACAAACCTCAGGTTGCCTTCACGCGGAAACTTCTGCGTGACTGCATGGTAGCGAATCCAGCTTCCCATCACTACCAAGTAAATGCTCAACGTATCGATGATTGAAATCGAATCCCCGGTACGGAGCCATGAGAAGAATCCATTGTTGGACGAGAAAAAAAGAAAGCCTTGAGACAGCACTATTGCAAACATGATATCGATTAGATTCGAATAGATCTGTCCTAGCTTCGCCTTATCGTCAAGAATTGCGATTTGTTTGGACAATACGCATGATCCGCCAGAGCATGGGGACAATTCTTAGTGATGGAAAGAACTGTCGTAACTTCTTAGACGATGAACCAGTTACCTCTTAGCTTCTTTCCCTAGACGTTTTGGTGAAAGAGAATAGGTAGGTGGATCAGATCACTCGGTCTTGAGGCCAGCCGGCGTGTCAAGCATCACGAAGCGTGCTGATCGAGTTTCTCAGCGATCTGCTGCTCTAGCCTCTCCATTCTCTTGATGAGCTGAGGAATAACCGTGTCTTTCTTCGAAAGTTCATCCTTCAAGGCAGTGATCTGTAGCTCCTGCGCACCCAGCTTCTTCTCAAGTTCACCAACCTCGTTGCTGACCACTGCCTGTTCAGACAGGTCAAGAAACTTGTACGTTTGACTGTAGAGGTCTCTCAACTCGTCGATATCTCGCGATGTGTAGGACCTTCTCACACCCGAGCTGTGGCCCTCTATCTGCCACTTCTTGTCCCTGTCCATACCTACACGGTCAAGACAAGCCTCGAAAAATTTCCGGAATCCGTACGACGGCTTGACATCGCTCTTGATCCCAGCTTTGGTCCTAGCTAGGACTAGGACCTTAGTGATGGTTCGATACGCGAAGGGAAAGAGCTTCGCGTCAGCGGCTGTTCCGATCTTTCCAGCGTTAATGGAGTGTTAGGTCCAAGAAAGGATCGGCCTGGAGCCTTCTTCCGATTGTACCGTTCGTCTTCGAATCGTATGTGCACGTACTTCTGTCCTTCTTCGAAATCCTGCTTGACGTGACCGTATCGGACGTAGAGTAAGTCGTTTGGTCGTAGCCCGCTGTCCTTCGCAGCGAGTGCGTAGAGCTTCCAAAGGGGATTGTTGAGGTAGCCGATCAGCCTCTGGCATTCGTCTCGCTTGTAGCCTTCAGTGAATCTCACAGTCGACTCCCAGTCAATCTTTGGAAGGTCACGATATCCGTTCCTGTTGAGGAAGGATCGAACCGCGGCGGTGGCAATATGGGCGTTGCTCTTGGTCTTGCCCTCAACATACTGGTCGATAAGATCCTGTACGGTGATCCCGTCAGGCTGTGACTTGGCCCAGGCGAGAAACTGCTCTGGAGTTGAAACCTGCACCTCGTTTGCCGTCCATTCCAAGAACTTCTCGAAACGGCTGAGATACTCCGCCTTCGTCGCCCGCTGCCGTTTTCTGAGCCAGCGTTGAATGAGCGGCGAGGATAAGAGTTTGGGGAAGTGGACTTCGATGTTGTAATAGCCGCCCTTTCTGCCAAGTCCTTCCAAGCCCCCGAGATGACTGTAGGATTGCGATGGACTTTCGACAGGAGTTGGGACGACAATTTGGGCCATGCAGACTTGCCTCAATCTCTGATTTAAGACTGTCAGAGTTAGGTAATAAACGTTGCTAATTCTGCCCTATGTAGGGCATAGAATTAACGTTTGGTGAAACCTTCGGCTCAAAGACCCAAGAACAAGAACACGGCAGTTGCTGTGGCCGTCACAGAGACACAAATCCGTCATTGACTAGTTTGGAAGTTCCCTCAAAATACCATTAACCGAGCGGATCGACAGCGAGTAGCTGATCCGTGCAAAGATTAATCCCAGCATTCCGCCCAGGAAGAATGACAATTGGAGAGAGAAAGGCAGCAAGAGAAAAATTCTCGCGAGCAGCAGGAAGAGAAGGGGCAGGGACATCAACAGCATCAATACGACTCCCAGAAACGCTCCTATGATCGACCCGATTATCGTCACAAAACGCGGCCGAGGTCCATCTGAAAAATCAGGATAGCGGCTACCTATCGCAACGCCGAGACTCGCTTCCGCTAGCACAAGCGTAATGCCCACCGCAATGAACGTTAGCGCGTCTAGAATCGAGACCTGGAAAAAGAATACCGTAAGGCCAAGCCCGAGAACTAACCCGATTGTGGAGATCAGTGATGTGAAGAGAACCTTGCTCGTCACAATCGTCCCCGCTTCAAGAGGCAAAGAGCTCAGGTTCCACAGTCTCTTCCCCTCTTGACCTATCGATGTCATCCCGAGGAACAGCGTCCCGAGGCCGACTCCGAAGAGAAGTGGAACGGCTAGGAATAATGGGCTGATCAGGCCCGATGCCGCACTCGTGGTTGGGGCGGGGGAGAAGAGTGCCGGGAAAGAGATCATCACCGGGAGAATTATTGGAATCGCCATCAATCGAACCACCTCCTTTCTCCGCGTGGCAGAACGAATCTCGCGCCTCACAAGCGCCAGTGAAATCACGCTGACTCCGATCTTCCTCAGTCGACTGACACCAGATATCCTTCCAGTGTTTGAGAAATGAAAAGATGGAGGAGTGGCGACCCAGAACCTGGACCGAAGGGCGAGCGCTATGGAAGCCAGGGCTACGAGAAATCCTAAACTGAGCGTTAAGAAGTACACCGAACTCAACGCGTCCGACCTCAGAATGCTTGTAATGCTTAGGGTCGGCCAGAGCAATGGCACGAGAATGGTTGCAGCATTCGCGGCCGCGACGGAGTTAATGATTCGAATGATGAGGAAGCCGCTGAACAGGGTTTGAGTGAACAGTAGGATCAGTATTACTCCGAGAATTCGTAGGAGGATCATCGAGCGTCCGCCGACCTTGTTGAAAGCTGTACTAGCACGAGCAAGCAGGGATCTTAGAATTTCTACCGTGACCGAGCCGATGAACGCTCCAACGACGCTAGCCACAACCAGTACGAAGAATGCTGACATGTTGCCGGTCAAGATCCCGATGGGCAGACTGAAGCCGACAGTGACTAGTACCAAAGGTGAGTAGGTGTAGCTGGTCGAGAGTGTAGAAGCTAGAACGTACTCCGATGGCGAGATTGGCAACCAGTTTATCGAATCAGCTGACTCGGACTCCGAGGAGGCGTTTAGCTCCCAGAGGAGACCCATCGTGAAGAAGAAGCCTATCAGAAAGATTGGGATTCCACCGAATATCGTCTCGACAATCTGGCCAATGTCCGCAGGACTCGCACCTGCTCCTCTCAGGAAGGAGACCGTGGCAGTTCCGAACCCAACCCCGGCGGCGAACATTATCGAGCCGATCAGCGCGATGAGAATAGGCCTGTTGGTAATGCTGTTCGAGAGAAAGCTCCGTCGGGTATTGCGGAGCCGCGAGAGCATTAGAATCTTGGCAAACTTGAGCAGTACCCGGATTCTCATCTCCGAAGAGCCTCAACAATATCTTCGACTCCCTTGGCTCCGGTCAGTTTGAGAAAGACATCCTCAAGCCCGGAACGGGACAGCCCGGCCTTTTCTCGCAACTCTTGCGCCGTGCCCTCTGCAAGGACGCGGCCGTTCTGGAGTATTGTCAGACGATCACAGATCGCCTCGGCAATCTCAAGCACATGAGTACTGAAGATCGTCGTAACCCCGTCTCGCGCAAGACTATGGATCAGCTCCTTAACCACCCGCGCAGACTTCGGATCAAGCCCGTTCAGAGGCTCATCCATCAACAGTATTTTCGGATGGTGAAGAATAGCTCCCATTATGGCAACCTTCTGCTTCATGCCTTGCGAATAGCCGGTTATCGTCTCGCCTTGCTTTCCTTCTAAGTCGAGCGACTCGATGAGTCGAGTAATTCGCTCCTTCTTCTCTTCGTAAACAAGGCCTCGAACATCCGCAACAAAATCTAGATACTCTGTCGCAGTCAGAAACTCATACAGCCTCGGCGACTCCGGGACATACCCGACCAGCCGTCGGATTTCCATGGGAGCCTTCTGCACTTCAACGCCGAGCACCTTCACCCGACCCGATGATGGATGGATCAAGCCTAGCAGGGTCTTCAGAAGTGTTGATTTTCCGGACCCATTCTGTCCCAAGAGTCCTCGCACTTCTCCCATAGCCACACTTAGCGAGAGATCGCTCAGAGCAAGAACTTGTCCGTAGAACTTGCTAAGATGCTCCGCTTCTATTGCTGGGTTGGCAGAATGCATATTCCCAAGCCTGAGGTCGTCGGGGGAAGTTTAGCCTGTTGTCTCCGGACCGAATGAAAAAAGGGAAAAGAAAATGGATAGACTGTTGGCCTATTCTGTCGGGCCGGGTGGGCCCGTGACCGGGCCGGGTGGCTGGTTTGGAGCTGGACCGACAATTCCTGTCATTGCTATGCTCACAGTGCGTCTGCGTCTGAAGAGGAACGCGAAGACTCCCCCCACACATGCCGCAACCGCTACTGCGATAAATATCGCGGTCAGGAATCCGACGTTGCTGGCCGGCTGGTAGTACGCGGTGTACGCGGGGTCATTCACGATCTTGTATCCGCCCCAAGTTGGGTAGCTGATAATGTACAGGTAATTGGCGAGCGTGAAACGTGCCATGCCCGTCCTAGCTGCTTGGAAGAGCGAAGGGTCGACGTGGTAGACGAATAGCGGTAGGAAGCCCATGAAGACGTTCTGGATCCCGTAGACCGGGTTGCCGCCCCAAGCGGGCCGATTAGCAGTTCTCGCGGTCAAGTTGTAGTTGGTCTGGCTACCACTCGTGTAGTTGTATAATTGGTAGCTTGATTTGGCTCCGAAGTCGGTTCTGAAGACCTTTTCATCATCACTTGCAACCGTGTTAACGCTGCTATGGGTGACGTCGGATTCGTTGTTGTTATCGACGCTTGAGCCAGAGTCAATTATGTCGCTAGTGGTAGTGCTGGCGAGAACGGCCATGTGGGACTGAACGATCGACAACTTGTATCCGTTCTGCGCCAAGTACTGATAGATTGTCTGCGCACCGCGCAATATCCCGTTAAGGTCGTAAGTTCCTGTAGCGTTCAAATGCAACACTCGAGGAGTGGTAGTCAAAAGATAGAGGTCTGTCATCCTTCCCACAGTATAACTCGTGGTTAGGGTCGCGGTCTCAGCAGAGGGATCAATTGCCAGCTCGTAGTTGAATGACAGTTGGGAGTACTGGGCAAATGCTCTAGGCGTCGATGAGTCCCAGAGTGAGGACATGGGATCTGGATAGATTCTCCACCAGATCGCGTTGAGATTAGTATAGTTGAGGCCCCAAGTCCAGTGGTTGTTGTCTGTCGAGGTCAGTGGAATAATCTGGCTGCCAGCGACGTAAGTTGGAACTGGATGAGTCCCGAAAGCAGAGAGAGTGTATCCGAGGCTCAAGGAGGCGTAGACCGAATCGCCTCGGTCTGGAGAGTTGGGGAAGACGTCGGTAGTACCATTCTCTCTGAAAGCTACTAGAGAGAGGAAGGAGGAGGCAGTTATCGCGTCCTTGCCCTGTGGTGTCTTGAAGTGTTCGAAGACTGTCTGCATTGGGATGGTGACGTTCATGTTGTTATGGGTTACGTTGAGGAGACCCGCGTAGAATAGCTGGAAGCCTCCTACGTTGATGTAGGTAGTGTAGATGTACGCGTGTTGGTTCTGGATCGAAGTAATGTTGTAGCCGTTAGCGGCCGCATATTGGCGAACGTAGTCGTAGTAATCGACAGTTTTCGAGAAGCTCTGGGCTTGGAAATCGGTTCCTTGAAGGCTTGTGGCGGCGTAAGTGTTCTTGGGAATAACTGTAGCGAGCATGAAAGCTCCGAGGACGAGTAGAGAGAGTGCTCTGAATCTTCGAAAGTAGAATCTGGTCATTTTTCATCCTGTATGCCGCCCCATTCAACAAGCCGGACATAGAACTCGCGTAACCCAGCACGTCACATGCTAGAAACATGACTCGGCCTGGAAACCGACGCGATCTTCGAGGTTTGCTTGTTTAGTCGCACATTATGCGAACGTTAGTTGTCCTCGCCGCCACCGTCATCCCCGCCACCCCAATCGTCATCCTCTCCCCACTCGTCCTCGCCACCCCAGTCTTCGTCTTCACCCCATTCCTCGCTCGCAGTAATGGGCCAGAGAATATTGGTCATGTGAAAACTGGGTTCGCGCGAAACGGTGGCTACTTAAAAGCCTTCCCAGAAGCTAACCTTTTACTCGTGTCCCGAACATTTTCGCCGTCGACTCGTCAACCGTTCTGGCAGCCCAACACAAGTTACGAGTATTATGGCCGACAGCATATCGACCGTAGCGATCAAGAGCAATCAGACCTGTTCCCACCCCCAACGTCCTAGATGAATGACGGATGGCCATTGTCGCTGCTGAGACGGCATTTCTATGTCTCATCAGATCGCACGCCGCTTTCGAGATAACTAGCCTCATAGCTTGCTCTCCGATACCGGTCGCTGTCGCTGCTCCGGACTTATTGTCCGCGTAGAGACCCGCACCAAGAATCGCGCTGTCACCAATTCTTCCGGGAAGCTTGAGAGAGACTCCGCCCGTGGAACACGCCGCGGCCAAGTTTCCATGACGATCGAGACCTAGGGCACCAACCGTATCAGAGGATTTAGCGAGAAAATGCTTGATGATCTCGGCACTCGTTCCCGACAAGTACGGAAATCCGTTGCCTCTCAGCTTGCGGATTCCTTCCCTCCACGCTTTCACTCTCTTGGGGACTCGCAAGTCCGCCTTCACTAGTCCGTTTGCTAATGCTATGTCCCTAACCGCTACACCTGCGATGAGAACGTGGTTAGTCTTGTCGAAGACGATTCTTGCTGCCTTGATAGGATTCCTGATGTCTCTTAGGAGTGCGACCCCGGCACCGCGGAGGGTGTTGCCATCCATGATGGCTGCATCAGTTTCAATCTCGCCAACAAGGTTGAGTGATGAGCCTCTCCCCGCATTGAATACCGGGTTGTTTTCCATCGTGACAATCGCGGCTTGAACCGCGTCTAGGGCAGAACCGTCTCGGGATAGGATTCGGAAGCCACGATCAGCAGCGATCCTTACTCCATGCAATCCTTGCTTGTGGAGTTCTGAAGGCCAGTCGCCTGCTCCTCCGTGAACTACGATGACTGGTTTGGAAGGTTTCATCTTCGGGTCGGCACCGTCGATGTATTGGATATAAGCGTCGTTCATTACTGAGGCACGGCCCCCGAATGACTAGGCTCGTTGGAATGAGCATTGGCGATATCAAGGAAGCTGCGGAGCTCGTTCTAGCGGGACGGCTCATCGCCTATCCAACCGACACTGTATACGGGCTCGGCTGCAACCCATTCGACGCGGATGCGGTCGAACGACTTGTTAAGGCCAAAGAACGCGTCAAAGGCTCGCTACCAATTCTCGTAGGCTCTCTCAAAGATGCGGGGAGACTCGGAGAGATGAGTGGTGTGGCTGCAGTACTAGCGAACAAGTTCTGGCCAGGACCCCTAACGCTGGTCGTCGGGGCACGCAGCAGTTTCCCAGCAAAAGTCACCGGTGATTCTCTCCTAGTCGGTCTGCGAATTCCCAACCAAGAAACGGCCATAAGACTGATTCAAGAATCGGGTGGAGCTCTCATCGGCACGAGCGCAAACATCTCGGGTCACCCTTCACCGAGAACAGCGCGGGATGTCGTCAGGGAGTTGGAAGGTCGGATTGATCTCATAATAGATGGGGGTCCTTCTCCGCTCGGCAGAGAATCAACGGTTGTGAGAGTCATCGGAGACGAAATCACCGTGCTTAGAGAAGGAGCGATTTCCCGTGATGATATTCTTAAGGCGCCACCCATGACGTGGGCAAGTTAGCCCTCGAGACGCGACTCTTGATTCACGACTTCAACCTTCTCCTATCCAGCGCCAGGGGCAATGAGAGAGAGGCGAACCACGAGATTCGATACTTGCTCAGAGAGCTTGGAGACGCGTCTCCCAAGACAGACTTTGCGCTTGTCAGCGGGCTAACCGTCGCGAAAACTTCCCTAGATCCGGTGAAATTAGTGTCGAAGCTCCGGCCAGTTCTCAAATATCGGCCTTGGCAGTTCAGATACATTCTCAAGGTGAAACCTGTGGAGGAGGTAGTTCCGTGTGACATTCCCAGCATTGGCGCAGCGGTTGTCAACCGCGCGAGACAAGTGGGTGTTGATGAGACGTTCAGGGTCTCGCTGGAGAAACGTCGCAGCCGGGTGTCTTCGAAAGAGATCATAGACGCGGTCGCCTCGAAGGTTCCTCGAAAGGTTGAGCTGCGGAATCCGGACAAGATAGTCTTGATCGAAGTGATCGGAGATGTCGCAGGAGTATCGATCATCTCGCCGCGTGGAATTCTAGGTATTGAGAAGGAGAAGAGGCGTCTCTAGTCTTGAATGTCCAGTAGCGCCGAACGTTCAATTATCAATTGTTTCAGAACTGAAGAATCGGTCTCTCCTTCAAACCTAGCCGCTTCCATCGCCCTATTAGTGATGCCGTAGGACTGCTGCAGTTTCGCCACTCTCTGTTTTGATTGGATCTCGATTAGATCTTCGTCTGGTTCGCCGCCGACGATCGATTGTGCATCTCGGGCTAGCTCTTCTAGAGCCGCTTTTGACTCGGACAATGCGACAATAGCGATTTGGGAATCCTTTGAGTCGACTCCCAAGAATTTGATGGCTTTCGCGATCTGACGTTGGCAGCTGATGTAGAGTAAGAGTTCCATTGCCAGGCTCTTCGATCTCGCCCGGACTGTGGATGGGACTTTTGTCCGGTTGTCTTTGAATCGTTTCGAGATGAGATGAATCGCCTCTAGCCGTTCCCATGGAAAGATGATCCACTTCCGAGTCGTGCGCGAGTAATAGTCTGGCCGGTAGATGCTCTGCGGCTTCATGTAGATCGTGCAGACCCTGAGTTCTTTGACCGGCTTTCGCCGTAGATGGTTTGCCACAACTCTGAGGCTATGTCCCGTGTCTGATACGTCGTCGACGACGAGGATTCGTTTTCCCATGACTTCCATTGTCACTGGCTGGGTAATGCGTGGCTGCTTGTTGCGAACTCCAATGTCTTTGTAAAATTCAACTTTCATATTTGCTAGGTTAGGGTTCCGTAGGAGGTCGCTCATGACTCGTGCTGGGGGCCAGCCTCCGCGTGAGACCCCGACGATAACTTTCGGCTTGTACTCATCCTTCTTGATCTGCTGCGCTAGATCAAGAAGCATCTGGTAGATCTCATCCCAGCCAGGAGCCTCATACTTGGGATTCGACGTTTCGACGACCTAGCTTCGCGACTATAGTCGATATCTCATTAAGGCTTTTGAGAACAGATGTATCCGGAGAGCTGTAGAATCATTGATTTGAAGGGTCAAGCCAATATAATAGAATCCTAGTGTTTTTGGATGGCGTTCCAAAAGCTTCGGGCTGGTTGAACGCCTATGATGTGGACTGACCTGCACAGAGGGCCACCTCGCCCAGATGAAGAAATGCATCTCCACTGACAATTCGACGAGCTTGGCCGCCGATCTCACAGGATCGGATGATTCCTAATGATGTAATCAACAGAGTATCCTGTGATATCCACAGAAAGGATGTGAGTAATGAGAGGTAATAGAGTATTGCTGGTTGACTATTCTTTTATGCGGTCGGATGTTCGGTTCGTATGGATATGTTATGGAAGGGAGTAGGAGAAGTGTCTCCCGACCTCGTCCACTGCCGTTACGGACCGCAAGGGACTCCATGTTCGAAGCAATCCTGAAGCACAGGATTCTGCTGGTCTGGCTGCGCTAGGAAACGAACGTTTCTCCGGCCGAACGAACCGGAGTGTCGCGCTGCTTTTCCCGAGAGTGACCCGTTCATCGGAGATTTCGGTAGTTTTAGGCAAACTACTTCTAAGTTGGGTAGGAACCGGAGACAGAGAGCGGCTCCGCGCATTCCGATTCTAAGCCGACTGGGTTCTAGTGAGACCAGTGGGACATTGAGATTACGGGAATAATGGTCGACGTGTCCTCTATTCCCGAAATGCCTTCGATGCGCGATAGGAGGAACCAGTAAATGTTATGTGAGTCAGGTTCCAATAACTTCCGCTCGACTTCAGCTACGGCTAGGATGTCATACTTTCCTGGGACGATGTGAACCTCCTTGATCTCGGGAATTCTCCAGAGATCTTCTGCGACTGATTTTTCTTTGCCGAGTTTTGTTGCTAAATAGATGAAGGCTCGTACGTATCTCTTCATCTCATCTTTCGGGTGATAGTGTTCCATCGTGATCAGCTTCGAATTAGTGTGCAGTTGATTCACTTTGTTATAAGCTCATTAGACTTGTGGTAGTCGATTGCAAGTAACGACGCCTGCAAGATTACGGTATCGCTCTTGTCATTAGTTCTAGTGTGAGGCTGAACTCTGCGTCGATCGTCAAGATTAGGTGACTGAGCTGGCTATTTCCCCGACAGAAAGACATTCACGATTTCATCTACCAAGTTCGCTTCAATTACTTCTCGCTCCTGGGATCCGCGGGCATACGCTGCTCTTCATGGGCGTTTTGAGTTTCCTGTTCGGAGCTTCGTATATCGGCCGAGCTCTCGGAATCGCGAGCACATGGACTGTCGTGTTCGTTATCGGAGCAAGTGCTTCAGCGACTTATCTGGTTCTTGCGCCGTTAGCGCTTTCGGAAAAATTCAGAACCACTATCCTCTTCACGAATATGAAACGCCGCGTTGTCATTCTTGCGACAGTGTTTGGTCCGGTAGTCGCGGGAATCTCGTACTGGATTTACCAAGAGGGATCTGCAGAGGCTTTACCTGTCTTCCCATATTTCATAGCGATATTCTACGCATGGATTCTCTCTCAAGCATACTTCATCGCGAATCCTGTTACGCATGCGATGCTCAAGTTCGAAGAGGGTGTAGTCGGAAAGGGCTTCGTCAAGAGGATGATGAGAACTTTTGGAATGACGGTTCTCTTTCTACCGATCGCGCCGTTGACTTTCGGTGTCTGGGAGATTTCGAGCTGGGCGAACCAGAACTACGCGAATGTCAGAGGAGCGAGCACTGACATACTTGTGTGGACGATGATCGTGACACTCGCTCTAGTGGCCACGTATTTCTTGACGGTCATGTGGGGATGGAAGAGCATCAAGAACGGTAGACCCCAAGCGGCCATCTTCGCAGGCGGGACATTCCTAGTGGTGTGGGGTTATCTTCTCTATCGAGCGACGACGCTGCTCATGGGTCTTGTCTCGCAGAATGAGCCGTCGAACGCGATCATTGACGCAGGACTGATGGTAGTCTCGATCTTAGGTGCTATGCAGACTTTTGCTCGAAAGACGGTCAACCGCGCGGACCGTCGATGGAGCCAGGTTCTGCCGTTTCTAGTGTTCTCCTTCGGGGCCGTCTACGCTGTCGCACAGTTCTACTTCATTCTTCAAGGGTCCCTAACAAGAGCGGGTCTCTCGATCCTCGTCAACGGTATCGTATTCGCTGTCGGAACCCTTACTCTCATGCTTCTTCTTAGAAGCCATCTCAAGATTCCGAGCAGCGCCATGTTAGGCGCAACGAGTTTGCCCGCTGCAAACAACGCGAATGTGCCTCCTACAGGCACTGAAGAGTCCAACGCCTCCCAAGTTCCGGAGTCCGAGCCCGAGAGTCAGCCCGTTGAAGCGTCCGGAGAATCTCAAGATGACCAAGCTGCGTCAGGGGTCGAGAACATGGAACAATCAGACAATGATACAGGCGCAAGTTCCAAGCCTGAGAACTAGTACTTTCGGTCTGTCATAGAAGATTCTTCTACCAGCCTTCCGTACTTCACAACGTTATGTCGACAGTTCAGCTTGCGCAAATCAAGACTGACGAGAAGACCAGCGCGAGCCAGTCCGAACTGAGAATCGGCCAGCACAGAATACCGCTACCGAACAGATTCCCAATAAGCCCCGAACGCAACGCGCTCAAACCCGCTGGCGTCAAAGAACCTCTGCCGGGCGAGATCGCTGTCCTAGCTCGTCTTGCACCTCCCGAGACGGTCAAGAAGATTCTGACCCAGGAGGACGCTCTGAAATCGATGGCTCGATTCCTGTCCAAGGAAACAGCGCCCGACGCAATTCGAATGCTGTACCTCGCGTTCAAGGGCGGCGCGGCTGTTACAAAGACTGAGGATCTGAAAACCTTGCTCGATCTCCAGTATCTTGCAGGGTTAGACATCATCACAGTCCAGCACTCACTAGACTTCTCACTAGAAGACTATGAAAGTCATCTTCGTTTTGCTGAGAGATGGATGGAAGAGCGGGGCGTCGACAAGCCGTTGATGCCGGTCATCCAGGCTACCGAGAACAAGGAGACGTCGGCCAAATTGCTGGCTCTTGTGGAGAAGCATGAGCCTTCGATGATCGGTTTTGATCTGCGCGGAGGATTCTACTACCACGCGCTACGCGGTGTGGAGGAGTTCAAGAAGCGGAAGCCGGAGGTCTGGGTCCACGCGCTGCAGACTCCGCCCAAGGTCCGGTTTGGACGTGGATTGTTAACGTGTAGCGAGGGCATGATTCTTCCGATGTTCGGGATTGACAGTTTCTCGCGGTGGATTGTGCCTCCGCCGCCGACCCCGTTGACGAAGGAGGTCATCAACGTGTTTGATCGTAAGGGCTGGGGGAGTATGAAGAAGAAGGACTACGAGGCGGTCCGGAATAACAATACTAATTGCGACTGCGCGGTCTGTCAGGGTAAGGATCTGGAACCGTTCTATGAGGGAAAGGTGTTGGATGTTCTTGCGAAGGCGAAGGTCCACGATCATCTGGCGCAGAGGAAGGAGTTAGAGGGTGCCAGAGAGTCGATTAGGAAGGGAAGGTTCCTCTCCCTGCTGAACACGAAAGAGTATCCGAGAGAATTCCTCAAACAACTACCCGCAAGAGACGATGAAAATAGGCAGTCGAAGGATTAGGACCCTGCCTAATCCCAAACAGCACTCTCACGTCGGCAGAAAAAAATTTCGGCCCCCTTTTTTTCAGAGGGCTCTCGCCAGTTGAAACTGAAATAGGCGAGTCTCGAAATTCAGGGCGCAGAATAGAACGGTCGACTGTTTTTCCAGAGTGGAAATCAAGCGTATAGCTCATCGTGAAAATCTCAGGATCTAGAAACGCCTGCCCAGATTTCTGATCAGGGCTTATTCCGGGCGATTTTTGGAGTGAGTATTCTGTAAAGTGTGGAGTTTTTGTGATCAGACATACCCCCCCGGGGGGGTCGAGGAAAAGATAACAGAAAAACAATAGTTAACGGAAAAAGAAAAGGTAACGGACCAGAGCGAGTTCCACAAATAGAACTCTATTAGAATAGTCTTGTGCGGCTAGAAGCTTCCCTTCCCGGACTTTTGGGGGGGTCTTGTTGCCGGGTAGAACGTTCCTGTGATCGTACCGATTGGCTCAATTATCAGCCCGCTACGCCTATGACTGATGCAAGTGTCGAAAAAGACCTCGGACCCCGCCGACGCGGTCTTGCGCGAGATCGAGGAGATGGGCAAGAAATCCTTCATACCCTCAATCGGCCCGGTCAAAGGAAAGATTCTCGCTGAGGTCGTCCGGAAGCACAAGCCCCGGAAGATCTTGGAAGTAGGATCTCTCTACGGATACTCTGCGATCCTCATTGCCAAAAATAGCCCGGCCAGAGCGGAGATAACGACGGTCGAGAAGAACCCGGAACACGCTCGGATAACTGAACAGAACGTCGAACGCGCCAGGCTAGAGGGTCAGGTCAAGGTCATTCAGGGAGATGCCCTGGAGATTCTTCCGACGCTTCCTGGACCCTTCGACCTTGTCTTTCTAGACGCGGAGAAGATCCAGTATCTCGACTATCTGAAAGCCGTCGAGAATAAGCTCCACCAGGGAAGCGTCGTAGTCGCAGACAACGTAGGAGTTTTTGAGGACCAGATGCAGAACTTTCTGCACTATGTCAGGAATACTGGTCGATACCGGAGCCGGACGGTCGATACCTTTCTAGAATTCTCGGAGACGACCAAGGACGCGATGGAGATCAGCGAGAAGCGCTATTGATACTCAACCCCTAATGGAGCATTATCGTGACACATACTAATGTCCAAACTAGGATACTTTCCAGTTCTTGGATTTCGAAATGGAAGCAGCGGGCTTCTAACGGATCTTGCCTTTCTTCGGGCCTTCTCTGCCGGACATCTTCTTCTTTTTCTTCTGCCACTCCTTACGTGTCATTTCTGACCTAGGCGGGACTCTCAGGCAGAGTATTTAATCGATAAAGACGGAAGTGCGACTCAGCCACGAGAGAGTAATTCGTGACTGCAACCAGCCACCCCTCTTACAACCTACTTGCAAGAACGATCCTTCTGGTCGCCTTCTCCCTTAGCCCAGCCATATTCCCCCAGGCCCACACAGCTGCTCCCGTGAAAGCCCTTCTCACCGGCCTCAACTTTCCCGTCTCGCTAAGGTTCGCCCCGGATGGCCGCATCTTCTACACCGAAAAGAACACGGGCAACATTCGCATCATTCAACCGAACGGAACACTTCTTCCTACTCCCTTTGAAACAATCACTCCCATTTTTACCGGCGGCGAAGCCGGCCTTCTAGGCATTGCTCTTGACCCCGATTTCTCGTCAAACAACTATGTCTACGTCTATTACACGTACCGCGACAGCGGGTCCTTCACTCACGGCCATATCGTGCGCTACACCGCTAACGGCAACACTGGCACCAGTCCAAAGGATATCTTCGATGTGACGAGCAGCGCACCGAATACCGTCTACCACAATGGTGGCTACATCAAATTTGGACCGGATGGTAAGTTGTACGCTATGGTCGGGGAGTTCCATCAAGACCAGCAGGCTCAGAACCAGGGTTCAATGACTGGGAAGATGCTCCGGATCAACCCGGACGGCTCGATCCCCAGTGACAATCCGATTACTGGAAGCTTGGACTATGCGTGGGGAATACGGAACAGTTTCGGCTTCGACTTTGACTTGTCGAATAATCGTCTAATCGCCACCATGCCGGGATTGACCAGTGATGACAAGATCCTAATCATCATACGAAACGGCAACTATGGTTGGCCCATGTGCGTAGGCATCTGCAACGATCCCCGTTTCATCGACCCGATCGTCGACTTCAACCCGGTCGTCACACCCACCGGCATCGCCACCGTCGCCCCGAACAGCTACATATTCGGCGAATACAACTCCAGAAACCTGGTCCAGCTTCAGCTCAACGCGACCGGCTCAGTCCTCTCCATGACCCTGCTCTACACTGCACCGGGCGGAATCATCGCAGTCGAACTAGGGCCCAACAACAAACTCTACTTCACTACACCCGACACCATCTACACTTACGACCTGCCGGCTAGGCCAGCCGCAAACGCCACAGATCCTTCACTGGTGATACTAGGAATTGTTGCAATAATAGCAGCAGCAATACTCGTAGTCTACACGGCAATACACTATCGAAGCAAACGCATACGAACACATCAACAGGCTGAAACAGAAATGTTCAAACAATGAGCGAGTCAAGCCGCCCGACAGGTGCGCCACCTAAGCTCAACAGCTTGTCGTGGAATGTTCTAATCGGCTCGTCAGGGTGAGCCTGGAAGAATCTCTCTCGCGCTTTCTTGATGAACAGTTTCCCGAGTGTGTAGCCGTAGTATGAGTGGTCGAAGGTTCCGCGCAAGGCCTCGCGCTCGGCAGGTCCCGCTTCCATAAGCGCATTCTTCATGATGAACTGTCGTGCTTCGTCTAGGCTCATTCCTTGTGTGTGCATTTTGAAGGAGACAATGAAGCGGCAGTCCCTCAACAACGCCTCCTTCAGCTGAATGAACCGTAGTCGTTCAACCCCGTATCCTTCGTCTAGCGTCATCTCTTCGCAATAGTGTGCCCAGCCCTCGCCGAACGCGTAGTTCCAGCAGGCCTTCCGCGTCATCGAAGTTCCGTACTCCTTCTGGAAGACGCGGTGTGTGTAGTGTCCTGGCCAGACCTCGTGAATCGCAATTTCCTTCAACGTCACACGGTTCAGATGCCGCAGCCATTCCTCGGTTCTCTTCGCGTCCCATCCCTCCTCTGGAGGAGTCACGTAGTACAGTCCCTCCAGGCCTTCCTTCTCGAAAGGACCTGGCGACGACATCGCTGCGGTGGTCGTGGCTCGCATGTGTGACGGAGTAGGAACCACTCGAACCCGGGTCCCTGCGGGAATACGAACAAGTTCTCTCTCCCTCAACCATCCTTCAAGATCATGTAATCCCTCAGCCGCATCATCTAACAGCAGCTTGGCTGTTGGATGGTCTTGCTGAATCTCCTCAAGAATGGTTTCGACTGTCGCGCCCGGCCTAATTCTCTCAGTAACCTCTCTCAATGCTTTCGTGTTCGCTTCAAGGTCTCGAAGCGCTAATTCCAACACTTCTTCCACTGGT
>WNGN01002284.1_pt1 | contig 16537 bp, 11 predicted proteins | sample 5400561 | NCBI WGS metagenome assembly WNGN01 (sample SAMN13153379, study PRJNA577476) | soil metagenome | isolation source: 115 cm soil or saprolite under Garry oak tree replicate 2 | place: USA:California | collected 2016-06-15
GAGCGGACCTACCACCGCCGGCGGCGTCAGCGCGCCCTCGGTAAGCTCACCCCGATCGAGTTTGAGACTGTTCATGAGGTCGCCCATGCGGCCTGAAGGCTCTCAACCTCGCGAGTCAACCGAAGTGGGGGCAGTCCCACCCGCTACGGAATGCCCTGCAGTTTCTCTCGTACAACGGGCTGTGCTTCACCCGATGTCCGCACGGCCGACTTCGGGGCGACGGATCCAGCCTTGGGGGTCGACCCCATCGATTCCGTTTGGTGGCAGCACACCGTTCAAGGAGTTTCAGCAGCGGAATCCGATCTCCAGCCATCAGGACCGCGTCCTTACGGCTGGTGCGATTCTTCCAGCGCCGGAGCCCTGATTGAGGGCCATGGGAGCAGCCCGCGGGTCGCCTCCGCCGCGTGGCGGGCCCAGCAACGCACTGGATGTGGCGACGACGGTAGAGCAGGACGAGAGCATTGCCAGGCCCTGACAAATTTCTTCTTGCCCTGCTCGCGGTGGCAGGCTTGAGGATAAGGGTAAGTGTCTGGCTGCTCCGTTCGAGGCGCCCGAGGGCGCTGAGATCACCTGGGATTCATAATGAGAGGCGACGCGACCCGGTTGCGAGGTGACGCCGATTGCCGGCCGGCTTGTTGGATGGCGGTTGCGTGCTCAGAGTGGCGAGGTCGCTGTCACAATAACGCCATGAGTGCAGTGAAGATGGAGGATTGATCCGTGCGGTTCCGTGCCGAATCTAGGCGTCTTCACAGGATCCTACCGATTGTTCTGCTTGTCTTGGTCTCCTGTGTGAGGACCGTCACCCCTTCCAACAGTCCTGTCACGCCTTCAAGCGGTCACCACGATGTCTTCTTCGTTGCTCCTTCTGGCAAGGACTCCAATCCCGGAACCTTCGCCAAGCCCTGGCGGAGCTTCACGGCTTCTCTCCCGAGACTGCGATGTGGCGACACGTTGATCGCTCGAGGGGGCTTCTATGTCGAGAACGTGATCGGGATCGACATCCAAGCCTGTGGGGCCACTTCTGGCATCCTCGTGACGAATGCCCGTGGGGAACGCCCGGTCATCCAGGGACTTCTTTGGCTCCACCGTCCCAGCCGATGGACGGTCGACGGCATCGACGTCACATGGAATCCACTGAACGACTCACAACAGCACATGGTGAAGTTCACCGACGGGGTTGGTTGGTCGTTCAGCGATGCGGAGGTATGGGGGGCACATTCATATGCGGCGGTCTACGTGGCCTCCACGCTGTCCGGAGAGCCTGCTGACTGGACCATCTCCGGCAACTGCATCCACGACGCTCTCCCCGCGAATGGCGTCAACCAGGACCATCTGATCTACGTCAACAGCCATGACACGCCAGGGGGCGTGATCGAACGGAACATCCTGTTCGACGCTGCGAATGGAGAAGGGGTAAAGCTGGGCGGATCTTCGCCCTCGGAGCAGGGTCCCAATGCCGTGGTGGTCCGCTACAACACGATTTACAGAACCCTTCAGAACATCCTGGTGGCCGGGTCGGCGACGAATAACGATATCTACCGGAACATCGTTGACAAGGTGGACCTCGATGCCAGCCCGCTCTATGGGAATATCAGAGGCTACCAGCTTACAGGCCGGAATAACGTGGCCCACGACAACCTGGGAGAAGGGGCAAATAGTCTCATCTACAACGACCCCGGATATGTCGGGATTTATTCCACCGGCGGAAATGTGTTCCCCCGTCCTCCGCTCTTCGATTCGATCTCCTGTGACGGATTCCACCCTAAGGACGGGGTCGCTCTTCATTTCGGCCGCTATGCGACACCGTGATCGACCTAGGGCATCACAGCCAGAAGGGCGATGGTGACGTTCTGAGATTGACCCACTCGAGCGTGCATCCTCACCGTGCATTGCGTCGGACGGGGAACGGGGAAGGGCAAGGAATCGGCGAGGCTCCTTTCGCCCTGCGCTGACCCCTCGGTCGTTGCGGTGGTGGAGCCGGCCGTGCAGGCTAAGACCCAGTCGACGCTCAACTTTGCTGGTCCCTGAACTTGGAAAGCGAGTTGCTGTCCCTCCGATACTGAGGTCGCAAACGTAACCAAGACGTCACCCGAGCCCGAACTGCTCGCAATCACCTGCGCCTGGCCAGGGAGGGCGAAACTGGGCTGTCCTTGCGGCTGGTTGGTTCCAGTCGAAGCACTGCGGGGATCCAGAGCATGCGCGTTCCTCGGAGTCGGTTGTGCAGTTCCGGGCAGATGGCGATGGTCGCCCTCCAAGCCTCGATCACCCAACTGGGGAAGCCACGCCAGGAACAAGGCGACCACCGCCAGTGAGATGATCGCAATCGCAATGGACAGCCAGCGACGTCGGAGCCTTCTCCGCTTCTCATCCGAGGCACCCCAAACCGGGTCCGGGGATCGACGGGTCGTCCTGTAGGCGGCGGAGGGAGAGGAGATCGCTAAGCGCAGATCATCGATCCTCAGGAGCCGCAACGAGAGGGGGGGCTTCCTCTGAATGGTCAAGGAGGTCGTGGCGATGGGGCTCGACGCTAGCCACTCCCACATCACGTTACATCGGCAACGTGGGAGGAACTTCTTAACCACACTTGACTAGGCATCGACTGCACCCTCTGATCCCCCGATCTATACTTGCGCGCCCTCGTCGAGCCACGCCGACCGCCACATGGCCTCAGGCTTTTCCAACAAGGGCATCCCCCCTCAGTTAGTACTTAGGCCTGTTTCATGCATGTCTCGGGTACTCAAATGGTGCTTTGGGACGGTTTGGAATCAAGGCGCGATGCCTTCGGCCGATACAACTGTCGGAGGGCACCAAGAATGAAACTTTTCCGCTGCACACGCTCTTTGTCCCCGGTCCTGGTGGTTGCCTTGATTGGCGGTGTTGCGGCTGGTGTGATCGCGCGGTCCGCTCACGCCTCCGGAAGCGTCTATTACGTGGCCACCAGCGGATCAGACTCCAATCCCGGTACCCTATCTAGCCCGTGGCGCACCGTGCAGAGGGGGTTGACCCCGCTGCTGCCCGGCGATACCCTGTACGTGCGGGGAGGCACCTATGTGGAGCGCATCCAGAACCCCCCCATCACTGCTGGATCGACGGCATCGACGTAACCTGGGACCTCGCCACCGGCCAGCCTTCGGAGCACATGGTGAAATTCACCAACGGAGTCGGGTGGACCTTCAAGGACGCTGAGGTGTGGGGGGCGCATTCCTACGCTGGCATATACGTGGCTTCAACAGTGATCGGGGAGCCTTCGGGCTGGACTATCGCCTACAACTGTGTTCACGACACCTACCAGTCGAACGGCGACAACCAAGACCACCTCCTCTATGTCGACTCAGGTGTCGGGTCGACCTCTGGGACCGTCACTCGCAACATCCTGTTCAATGCTCTCAACGGGGAGGGCGTGAAGTTGGCAGGCGGCACGGTTACCACCGGATCGGCGCATGTCTCGGTCAGCTACAACACCGTCTACATGACGAAGAAAAACGTCCTCGTCGGCTGGGAGTCGCACGACAATGACGTATACGGAAACATCCTGGACCAGTCGAACGATGGCCAGACATTCCGTGGATACCAACTGGACCCGATCCTTGGCGTCAACAACACAGTGCATGAAAACGTATGGTTTGGAGCGAGCTCCCTGATTTACAATGACCCGGCCCCCTATCAGCCCATCAATGACACAGGTAAGGAGATCAACGCGGATCCTCAGTTCGACAGTGTTGCCGACTGTGAAGGCTTCCATCCGAACAATACCGCCGTTCAGGGGTACGGACGCTACGCGCCGGAAGGGACCCCGTCACGATCCACCCTCGGGGATCCTTCCCGGTGATTTCTTGGTGGCCGTCATCGATGTGCGAGGCGCGCCGATCATCACCTCTCCTCCGAACTGGACATCGATCCGGACCGACGTGAACGGATACGTCATGGTAGAGGCCAGCTTCTATCACTTCGTCGGGTCCTCGGAGCCTGCATCGTATGTCTGGACGTTCTCAAGCTCGCAGTCGGCCGCAGGCGGCATCCTTGCCTACAGGGGGGTCTCGAGCCAAACGCCGGTCGGCGCCTCGAGCGGACTGATCAACACGACGTGGGATTCCGCAATGATCGTGGCGCCCTCTGTGACGACTTCTGTCCAGGATGCAGTGGTGGTCGGCCTCTTCGGCATCGCAAAGAACACCTCGGTCGCGCCCCCTCCGAGCCTCCAGGAGCGACTCGATGTGGCAAACAGTGGCGGCCGGTACAAAATCGGGTTCGAGGAGTCCGATTTCGTGGAGGTGTTGGGAGCAGCGACGGGAGACGAAATCGCCACGTCGGCCCGAGCTGGCGCCAACATCGGTCAACTCGTGCTATTGATGCCTGCTTCGGCGTGAACAGAAAGCCTTGGGGGAGAGAGCTGTTCCCGCAGCTGAGAGATTGATAACCTCGCCTCGTGTAGTATTTTGTCTTCCGCCATGAGTGAGGGTGGGCCAGGTTTTCGGTGCCTCACTCCACGGCAGCTGGGATTCCATCCTTAGGACTGGGAGGAGAGTTGCGATATCTGATCACTGGAGGCGCAGGGTTCATCGGGTCTCATCTGGCAGACGCATTGGTGGCAAGAGGGGATTCGCTCGTCCTCTTGGATAACTTGTCGACCGGCAGACAAGAGAACATCAGGCATCTCTTGAAGGGCGAATACGCTCCCGCCGTCGAATTCCGCGTCGGCTCCCTCCTAGATGTGCCGCTGGTCCAAGATCTGGTTGCGGAAGTTGATTCGGTCGTTCACCTGGCCGCTTCAGTTGGTGTCCAGTTGATCGTCAGCAAGCCGTTGGAAACCTTGCTTAACAATGTCCGTGGGACCGAGATAGTCTTGGAGGCTGCGGCGAGCTCGGGGGCCAAAGTGCTGATTGCCTCGACATCCGAGATCTACGGCAAGAATGCCGCCGGGCGTCTTCACGAGGACTCGGATCGGATCCTCGGTTCCCTTTCCAAGTCGCGATGGGCGTATGCTACTTCAAAGGAGGTCGACGAGATACTCGCGTATGGGTATTGGCGGGTCCGAGGCCTCCCAACCATAGTCACCAGGCTGTTCAATTGCGTGGGTCCCCGCCAGAGCGGGGCCTATGGGATGGTGATTCCTCGCCTGGTTCGGCAGGCGCTTGCAGGAGAGGATCTCACCGTATTCGGCGACGGCACGCAATCCCGTTGTTTCTGTCATGTCGCTGACACGGTTCGAGGGCTGATCAGTCTGCTCGATCAAGGGGATGCCGTGGGAGATGTGTTCAACGTAGGGGCACAGAACGAGATCAGCATTCGGGCCCTCGCCGAGCTGACCGCGGAGTTGGTAGGAACATCGTCCAAAATCCGCTTCATCCCTTACAGCGAAGCCTATGAACCGGGGTTCGAGGACATGGAGCGTAGGCTCCCGGACATCAGCAAGATCACCAAGATGACCGGCTGGACGCCCACTCTTTCCCTCCATGACATTCTTCGGGATGTGATTGCTTACGAGATGGAGATGTCCTCGAGAACCCGGGACTCAAAGTGACCCCTGGAGAGACTCCGGCGGAAGCCCGGAGCTTGGACGCTCGAGCCGATGGAGGCGTGCAGGAAGCGCATGTCCGGGCCCTTCGGGAAGAAATCAACGACCGTACAGCGACAGTTGGGATCGTCGGTCTCGGCTATGTGGGACTGCCTCTCCTCGTGGCTGCCTCGGAGATGGGATTCCCCGTGCTGGGAGTGGACACTGATGAAGGGCGAATACGGGCTCTCCTGGAGGGGCGGTCATACATCACCGATGTTCTCGATGCTCACGTCAAGAAACTTGGGCGAACGCGGTTCACTGTGGACAGCAGCATCCTTCGAGACGCTCGAATCATTGTCATCGCTGTCCCGACGCCACTCACTGAGGGGGTCCCTGACCTCTCTCCCGTGAGGCAGGCGACGGCTGATGTGTCGCGATCCCTGGAGGTGGGAACGCTGGTAGTCCTCGAGTCCACGACGTATCCCGGCACCACCCAGGAAGTGGTACAGCCGATACTAGAAGGATCTGGCCTCAGGGCAGGGCGGGATTTCTTTCTGGCCTACTCACCGGAGCGGATCGACCCGGGAAGCTCCTGGGGGCTGAAGGACACTCCGAAGCTCGTATCGGGTATCGGTCCGGACGATACCGAATTGGCCGAGTTCTTCTATAGTCAATTCGCCGCGCAGGTCATCAGGACTCCCAGTCCTCGTGAAGCCGAGATGGCGAAGCTCATCGAGAACACCTTCCGCCAAGTCAACATAGCTCTGGTGAACGAGTTGGCCACTCTGGCACCGGACCTCGGTGTCGACATCTGGGCGTCCATTGAAGCGGCTGCAACCAAGCCGTTCGGGTTCATGCCGTTCTGGCCGGGGCCGGGTGTGGGCGGACACTGCATAGCTATTGATCCAAGCTATCTCTCATGGAGGGTGGGGCAGCGACTCGGATTCGGCATCGGATTCGTGGAGCACGCGAAGGAAGTCAACAACCGGATGCCGGCCTATGTTGCATCCCGTATAGGGGAGGCCCTGAATGACGTCGCGAAGCCGATACGGGGATCCCGGGTCCTGGCCCTCGGACTAAGCTACAAGCCCGGCGTGAACGACGTTCGCGAGTCACCGGCCCTGATGGTGATGGAGCGCCTGGCCCGAATGGGAGCGGATTGCTCATACCACGATTCCTTCGTTCCTGAGGTGTCGCTTATGGGACGCGAGCTCCGATCCCTGCCGCTCGACAGAGACACCCTCTCGCGGCAAGACTGTGTAGCGATCCTGACTGCCCATGAGAACGTGGATTACAGGCTCGTCGTCGAGTGCGCTCCGTTAGTGTTCGACGCTCGTGGCGTCACACGTCGGTTCAACGCCTCGTCGATCACTCGCCTCTGAACGAGGGAAATGACTCGGCAGCGGGTTTCAAGGAATCCGCCTCTCTCTAGATAAGAACCAATCGACAGTCCGGCGAAGACCTTCCTCAATGGGCACGCTAGCCCTGAATCTCAGGACGCGTTCGGCTTCGGTGACGTCGGCTAGGCTGTGCTTGATATCACCGGGGATCGCTTCTTCATAGACAGGCTCGGGTCCGCCCAGCAAGCCTCGGAGAAGATGGGCCAGCTCGGCGATCGAGTGGGCCACACCGGCGGCAATGTTGAAGACCTGCCCTAGAGCTTCATCGGGAGCGACGGCGGCAAGCATATTGGCTCGAACGACGTCGTCGACGAAGATAAAGTCGCGAGTCTGTTCGCCATCGCCGAAAACCGTTGGCGGCTTGTGTGCGATCAAGGCGCTGATGAAGCGAGGGATGACTGCGGCATACGGAGACGAGGGATCCTGCCGTGGGCCGAAGACATTGAAGTATCGAAGGGAGATCGTAGGAAGCCCGAGGGCGGCCGTGAAGGCTGAGCAATAGTTCTCGCCGGCCAGCTTGGAGGCTCCATAGGGTGACAGCGGCTGCGTTCGGGCGCCCTCCGAGATGGGGAGCTTGCCCGCGTTTCCATAGACGGCAGTGGAGGAGGCATACACAACCCGATTTACGCCTGCCTTCTTGGCCGCCAAGAGGCACCCCAGTGTCCCGGACGCATTCAGCTCATGGATGAGCAAAGGATCTTCGACTGACCTCGCCACCGACGCATTGGCCGCAAGGTGGAAGAGCAGTTTCGCTCCTCGGAGTGCCCCGGCTACCGTTTCTATATCGCGAATGTCGCCCTTGATCACCTGCACGTCATCGGCAACATCCCGCAGGTTCTCCACCCGACCGGTGCTGAAGTCATCCAAGACAAGAACTTCAAAACCATGACTGAGAAGGCTCCTGACCAGGCTCGAGCCGATGAAGCCTGCTCCCCCAGTAACGAGGGTCCTCTGCAAGGTCAGCCTTCCTCCGCCTACGTCCCCGGTCGTCGCTAGGGTAAATAATACCCGGCTCTCATCGGGCCGCTGACAGACCTAGCGAGCGCTCAAGAGAAGTGATCGGCGTGCTGACAAGTGAACAGGCGACAAGGCCTGGTTCCCGAGGATGGAGTCCCTAAGGAAGGCGGCGTCGGCCAGACATGGAGCCGAACATGGATCCGATGAACCGCCCCGCGTGTAACGGATCGCAAGGTAGTGAGAGCCCCGGACGGGGTTGGTGCACTGGACCCTCGAGTCGCTCGTCCGGATACCAGATGGAATATCCAGGGGCCTCTAGGGGCGAACTCGGCCCGTGTTCCGCAGGAACCCGAAATTGAGTGGACCCGCGCGCGCAGAGGGCGGCCAGGTTCGCCCGCCAGTCGCCCATCCGAGCACGGATGCTGAGACGACCCAAGTTGCAATAATGACTCGGTGTCCGCCACGTGAGCGTGGGGCACGCACGAGACGGGAGGAGTGGAGAGGCTGTGGGAGTGGAGATCGCGGTCGCGGGAGCTGGGCACGTAGGGCTCGTATCGGCGGCCGGTCTTAGCGCCGTTGGACACCGCGTTCGCGTATACGACGTGGATGTAGGACGGATCGAAGGACTCACGCGTGGGGAAACGCCGTTCTTCGAGCCAGGACTCACCGAACTCCTGGCCAGAGTGAGAGACGATAAGAGTATCTCCTATCATGCCGATGCCGCTGAGGCGATTCGTCCCGCGGATGTCATCTTGCTCTGTGTCAATACGCCCAACACGACGGAAGGCCAAGTCGATCTCTCGGCCCTCGTCAAGGCGACACAAACTGTCGCCGGGTGTGCGAGAGAAGGAGTTCTGATCGTCAATCGAAGCACCGCTCCTGTCGGGACGGCGGCCTACATCCGCTCCATTGTCGAGAAGGCGGGGAAGGTCGCTGCCGCCGTGGCGGTGAATCCCGAATTCCTTTCAGAGGGGACCGCGCTACGGGATTTCCTCTCCCCCGATCGAATCGTCATCGGAGCCTCGAGCGAAGCGGACATTGGGATGCTCCTAGAGGCCTACCGTCCGATCGTGATGCGGAAGCTTCCCCAGGATCTCCCCGAATCGATCATTGAGTGGGCGGAACAAGGACCCGAGCGAGTGCCAGTGGTCGTCACGTACCCATCCACCGCCGAGCTGATCAAATATGCTGCCAACGCGTTCCTGGCTATGAAGATTTCCTTCATCAACGAGATGGCGTGGATCGCTGAAGAACTCGGCGCCGATGTTTCCCAAGTGGCGGAGGGGGTTGGGCTCGACCATCGGATCGGCACCCACTTCTTGCGAGCAGGCATCGGCTGGGGCGGCTCATGCTTCCCGAAGGACATCGTCGCTCTTCAGGGAATGGCTGAGACCCGGGGCTTGGCCGCTCGGATGATCAAGGCAGCCAACGATGTAAACATGGAACAGCATCGGTGGGTGGCGAAGAAGCTGCAGCGACATCTGAGGACACTCGTTGGTCGCACAGTCGGACTGCTGGGGCTCACCTTCAAACCCGGCACCGACGACATGCGAAACGCTCCGGCCGTGGAAATAGCGCTGGACCTGGCCAGACAACATGTTCACGTGAGAGCCTTTGACCCCGCGATAAGAGCCTTGCCACCGGAGCTGGCAAGCATCATCGAACTGGCTGACAGTCCTCTGGCGCTGGCCGAAAGTGCCGAAGCCCTCGTTCTCATCACCGAGTGGCCGATGTTCGGCAGTCTTGACTTACTGCAGCTGCGGGCAGTTATGCGGGAACCGCTGCTGTTGGACGGCAGGAACTTCTTGGATCCAGAAAAGGCGCGGGCCGCCGGGTTCGTCTACGTAGGCGTTGGGCGATAATAGTTCGCTACGTCGGGACAGAAGAAGAATTACCTCCAGAGTGCACTCCCTACGAGAGCCTGGAAGCCGTCGAAGCCTTCTTTCTTGACAGGATCACTGTTCGGACTTGACGGAGCGGCGCGGAATCGTAGACCTCGAAATGACCGGACCATAATGCGTGGCCCGGAACGTTGGCTCGACGTCGGTGACGACGAGCTCGAGCCTCTTTGCTCCTAGCCGTTCAAGGGTTCTGCTCATCTCCTCAGTTCCAGAGCGGACGCTCCTGCCGTTGCGAACCACCGCCACGACGACGTCCACGAACGGGACGAAGGGATACGCGTCGGTAACGACGAGCAAAGGTGGGGCATCGAACACGACGTAGTCCGCATGCCGCCGAAGCTCATTGATGAGCCTCAGTGTTTGCTCCGACCCAAGCCTCACGGGCCGGCTCCTTCCCGGCGCGGCGAGGATCGCGAGAAGCCGGCCCCATGGTGCCGACTGATTGTCTTCACCTGAGCGTGTGGGTTGGTCACCGTTCGAAGGGAAGAACGGCGGACCGGGCGGGGGCACCTCGACCAGGGCCTGGCTCAGATCCATCCTTCCGAGCGCGATTGCGTCGATCCCGATGGCATCAGAAGGGGCCGGGAGTGCCAAGAACCGATGCAGGGCGGGACGTCGCAAATCTGCTTCCACCACAATCACCCTGTGTCCCTCCGCCGCGAGAGACAGGGCAAGATTCGAGGCGATCGTCAATTTCCCCTCGTCGGGCCGCGCGCTCGTCACGAGGAGCGATCGGGCCTCGCGTGACTCCGGGGGCCAAACTATGCTCGCGCGCAATCGTTGGAGAGCCAGCTCGATCGCCACCCCGCGCCCTCGTTTCGGCGACCGTCCCGGGACGAATGGGCTGTACCCAACGGAACCAACAGGAAACGTGGCGGTCGTTGCCTGACCAAAGGTCCGCTCCGCTTCGTCCAGGCTCCTGATCGTGTCGTCGAATCGCTCGCGAACGAACGCGCCCACAAAGCCGAACAGTAACCCCAGGATCCCCGCCACGCTCACATTGCGGGCGGGTTTGGGTTGTATGGATCCGGGAAGCGAATGCGCGAAGTCGAAGATCGAAACCGACACTGCCGTCTGTACGGCCGTGGCATTTGCTGTGCCATTTGCAGGTGCAAGCCGCTCATCGACCAGCTGGGTGAAAACAGCGCCGACTGTCGCCAAAATGCGTGTGCCACGGCTCGGATCCGTATCCACGTAGGAGACTTCGAGGACAGCTGTCTCCGGCTTGGTAACAACCCGCAGGTCGCTCAGCAGGGTGCTCGGCGTGATCCGCAGGCGGAGTTGCTGAATGACACGCTCAGCGACGATATCAGTCTGAATCAGGCTGCTCATGGTCTGGGTAAATTGCTCGGCAACGTTTCCGACCTCTGGAAGAAAGATACCTTGCCCTTGGCCGACGACGATCTTCATCGACGACTTGTAGAGCTTTGGTTGGCGGTAGGTGTAGCCCGCAGCGGCACCAACAGCGACGGCGGTTATGAGAGCTATCAGCCACCACCGACGGCGTAAGATCGTGAGAAGATCCCAGATGTCTCGGGTTGTTTCGTCCACTTCTCGCATAGAGAATTAATCGTAGCATGGGGGTCGTCGCTTGAATGAGTTGCCGCCAATGGCTAGCGGATCGCCAAGCTGCGGCAGGCCAGGATCGTGGCTCACCTTCGACTCGCAATTGCTAGAAATGATCACAACGTGAACGCCGCTCGGGGCAGTTGAGAATACAGGGAGAACGCCGTGAGGAAGAGCGCCCAGTCACGAGCGGCCCCGAGTGAAAGCATCGGTCGGATCGACCTCCTGTCTCAGTCGGTCAATCACATGGCGCCGGTCGCCAGCCTGGTATTCCTCATTTCGGGGGTGGCCGTGTTCGCCGGCGGGGCATTGCCACTTGCCCTCGTGGGTGGTCTGGTCGGGTGCCTGCTCTTGGTCATCCCGATCGCGGAAATGGCAAAGCACCTCCCCTCTGCTGCCGGATTCGCAACATTTGTGGCACACGGGATGCACCCCTCCCTCGGCTTCCTCGTCGGGTGGGGATACGTGCTCGTGGAGTCTCTGATACCGCCGATGTTCTATCTGCTTCTGGGCAACGTGGCCGCTAACCTCTTCCTGGAACAACTCAAGTGGCCCTACGAGCCCTGGTGGTTGGCCTCCGCGGTTGCGGCCGCGCTCGTCATCCCTGCGATCGCCTACTTCGGGATCCGGGTCAACACTCGAGCGGGCATGTTCCTTGCCTTCTTCCAGCTGGGCATCTTCGTCATGCTGGCCGTCTGGCTGATCGCGTCAGCTGGCCGCGCGAACACCCCGGCTGTCTTTGGGACGAAGTACTCGACGGTAGAAGGTTTCCCCGGTTTCACGGGGACGTTCGCCGGCGCTGTGTTGGTCCTCTTGGCCTTCATTGGCTTCGAATCCTCGGTTCCCTTAGCCGAAGACGCAAGCAACCCTCGGCGTTTGGTGCGCGTTTCCCTCCTCCCGTCGGTCATCGTTGGTGGTGTCTTCTACATTCTGCTGACCTACGCGGCCGTCGTTGCGTACGGCTCCCGTCAATTCGCCGGTTTTGCCCAGGCGGGGTCCGGACACCCCTGGGAGCTTCTTGCTGGGACGATCTGGGGGAAAGGACGATTCATCATCTACCTGGCGCTCGTAAGCTCAGCGCTGGGCGCCGCCAACGCTGGACTCAGTGCTGCTGCCAGGACCTGGTATGCGTTGGGCCGTCTGCACCTGTTTCCCGCTGTCTTTGGTCGGACACATGTCAGGTGGCATTCGCCCTACGTCGCCGTGCTGGCGCAGCTCCCCGTCGGGCTGGGCGTAGTCCTATGGCTAGGGAAGGAGTACAATCCGGTGGCCGCGATCGGCCTGCTCTTCTCTATGGTGGCACCCGTCATGCTAGCTATCTTCATGGCTGTGAATCTGTCGTGTGTGTGCTACTTCTGGAGAGTTCGTCGCAACGAGTTCGATCCGATACGGCACGGTGTCATCCCTGTGGCCGGCGTGCTTGTGTGCATTCCCACGCTCTTTACGGTCTTGGGGTTCGGCGGATCCATCCTGAGCTTCATTCGACCACTACCACATCCTCTGAGCCTAGCAAGACCGGCCCTCGGTGCCTGGTTCGTGCTCGGAGTCCTCTACCTGACGTATCTCAGTGTCAAACACCCTGACCGTCTCGATGGGATCCGCCGGGTGTTCCCTGATGAGGGGAGTCTGGGTCAGCCTCGGCGCTGACCATTGCGCCGCCTCACGGCCAGAACTCTGCCATCGAGTTCACTGCCGGGTCTGCCGTCTCCGCCAGGGGTCGCAGGCCGAACCCCTCCTCAATCGTTCGAAGCAAGGAATAGTGCGTGTAGGGTGTCGAGGTCCGGAACGCTCGTTTGCCGCCGGCGGCGATGACTATAGTCGGAACATGCCCGCCATCGACTGAGGGCAGGCAGCATCCAGATCGATCTCCGTTCCTTCCCTCGTCCCAGGTGATGAATACGACGCCGCCATGCTGAAAGTCGGCGGAGCCGAGGATGGGGCGTACCAGAGTGCTGAGCCAGATGTCTCCTTCCCCGATCGTGCCATCATGCATGTTGTGCTGATTAGTCCCTTCGATGATGTTGAAGGACGGAGGGTCTCTCAGACTGGCGATGAAGTCCGAGAGTGGCCGGACCGAGGTCTGCAAGCTGTGGGCAGTCACGAGTGCGCTGAAGTACACGAAGGGGTTGTGGTGCTGCACATACCCTCCCGTGCTTCCACCCGCATATCCACGGTATGGAAGATCTTCGAAGTACCCAGCCCAGGAGAGCCCTGCTGACTCAAGCTCCTCCACGATCGTCGTCCCCCGGTAGGCCCCTCCGCAATCCACGCTCCTGCAGCCGAAGGTCCGGCCTGCGATCAGTGCGAGGCGATTGGGGAGACTATCCGTAGCTACCGCATAGTAATTGGTAGCAAGGCCGTAGGTCGCGGCGAGGCTGTTGATGTAGGGGGCATTGGGATTGCCGATGATCTGGTTGTAGCTATGGTTTTCCATGATGAAGAGCCAAACGTGCTTGAGGGGAGGGGCGGGATGCCCGATCGCCACGGCACTGATCCTTCCGGCCGAGGGGTTCGGATGTCGAGCGGGGGAAACGTTGCACCCAGCGAAGCCGACCACAAGGATCAGTGTGGCTGCGATCAGTGAGCGTCTCAAGGTTTGTCTCGCTCGGCTTACGGATGCAATCCCCGCCTGAGGATGGCACCACGCTCGATGCGTGGATGACGTTCAGGTCTCGCCCCGCCGAGTGCCTTCGGGAACGCATGCCTGAACCCCGTGCTCAGTTCTTCCCGCAGGATTGTCGGCAGAGCTACGCTGAGACCGATGATCATCCAGAGTCCGCGACCGCTGGTCTCGGTCGAGAGGAAGAACGACGAAACGGAAAACGCCAGTAAGGAAATGGCCAGTGCGTTCCCCACTGAGCAAAGGAAGGGATCTCCGGCCAAACTTGCCCTTCGAGCGGAACGCAGAAGCGATCTCGCTGTGGCGAACAGGATGCCAAGGAAGAAGACCAGACCCAGGGGCCCAAGCTCGGTCAGCGAGCCAAGATATGCGTTGTGAGCTTCTTGGCCCTGAAGACGACTGAAGTGTAGGAAGTTCTGCAAGTTCACTCCGGGCGTCGTGGCGAGGAGTTCCTGACTGGTGGCGCTGAAAGCTCCGTACCCGATTCCAGTGATCGGATTGTGCCGGTAGCTATAGATCGCGGCAAGCCACAGGTCGCCCCGGCCACTGCCTTTGTTGGCTTGAGTGAATCCTTCTTCGAATCGTGCCGACAGGCTACTCCACGCCAACGCCAGGAGCACCATGAGCCCCAAGACCACCGCCAGGAAGGAAACGAACCTCTGTGAGCGGGAACGGAACAAGGTCTGGGTTGGGAGGAGGGCTACCGAGAGAGTCGTGGCCAACAGGGCGACCAACCCCCCACGGGACAGCGTCGCCACGATCGCACCGGCAAGGATGGTGATGAGAGCGAGCAGCGCCACTCGGTGTCCGGACGTCCGTGCAGATATGGCCAGAGCCAGGACGAGTGGGATGGCCATGGCCATGAGCATCGCGTTGAAATTCGGGTCTCCAGCAGGATTCGCTGCCCGGTCGACCCCCCGAATGAGGCTCACGATCCACCACGTCGCCAATACCACGGACCCGGCGGTTACCGTCCGGAGCAGCGCCCGCAGGTCTTCCGAATCGCGGACAAGGAGGATGAATGCCGCCATGAACGTAAGTGCGATAGCGAGCGAGGCAAGCGCCTTGAATGTCCCAGACGAGCTTACCGTCCATGCGACACTGGCCAAAGCGAGGGCGGAATAGGCGGTAACCCATCGCAGCGTAACGGTCGGCCGCCGCGAGCGAGCGGGCTCGTTGACGATATGGGTCACGATTGCGATGACAGCGAGTGGGGTCACGAGGCGTTGGACTGTTACGCCATGAAACGAGACGTACTGGGCGAATGTCGCTACGACCAGAATGTGGGGCATGATCTTGGGCCTCAGCACGACAGTCGGTACCGCGATGAGCGCCAGGAAGGCGGCTACCGCCAATCCAGGTCCGACGGCACTCAGTAACCCGATTCCAGCGGCACAGCTGGCGATCAAGATCGTGAGGTAGTCGGCGGTGCGATCTCGTAGACGCGACATCAGCCGGGCCCTGCTCATCCGGGACATAGTAGCGTGCCTTGCGCGAAAGCATGGAGTAATTGGAGGGATCTGAGCCTGACCCAGTTCGGATTCTCCTATCGAGGTCAAGTCTGTTGGGTAACCGGGAGGTCCTGGACGGTGGCTTCCCTTAGAGCCGCCTAGGCCTCGGGGCTCATCCACCAGTCCGACCAGTGCGCCCCAGTACATCTCGCTCGGGTTCGGCCGAAGGCTAAAGGACGCGGCGAACCTGCTGTCCATGGGCCCAGTGGGCGACGCCAACGACAACGCCGTCGTGGAGAGCTTCTTCGGCGCCCTCGAGCTCGAGCCGCTGCACCGCCATGCTTGGGACACCAGAGCCCAGTTCTCGACGCCTCCACCATATCGAGTGCTTCTACAGCCGCCGCCGGCTCCACTCGCCGAACTGACACCCGCGATGACTACGAAAGGAGATACGCTGCCGACCCGCAGCCTCGTCGTGGTCCTGTCCTCGAGATCGGGGCAAGCTCAAAATGCCTCCACGCCAACCGGTATCGTTTCGCCAACCACCCGTGATCTAGCTGTGTGTAAGCTATCCCATATGCGCATTCTCATTTGCTCGCAGGAGTCTCCGTTGCCGCCTACTAATGGGTTGAGGCTTCAGATCGCGGCCCTAAAGGAGCAGCTTGGAAAGCGCCACGAAGTGCGGATACTCGGCTTTCGGATGCCCGACCAGAAAGACGATGGACCCATCGATCCCCAGATGCGTCTGATTCCATTTCCTGTTGGCACTCGCTGGCAGAAAGGACGGTCCCTAGTTGGCTCAGCGCTGCGGCACAGACCACTGGGTGTTGACACCATGGCGAAGCAGTTCCGCGATGCTCTGGCGGAGGAACTGAACTGTTTCGACCCGGATGTCGTCCACGTCACGATGGGACGCCTGGGCTCATTGGCAAGGCATCTCCATGCACGGCCTTCCGTCATGGCCGCACTCGACGCCTGGCACCTGACACGTGATGCGCAGGCGAGAGCCGCAACTGGCCCCCGCCGGTGGCTGCTCCGGCGTGACGAGGAGCGGGTCCGCCGGTTCGAGGCCACGGAGTACCGACGGTTCGACTGCGTGGTGGTGGTGAGCGAGGCTGACCGTCAGGCCCTCCTATCCTTGGACC
>WNGN01001633.1_pt1 | contig 16525 bp, 21 predicted proteins | sample 5400561 | NCBI WGS metagenome assembly WNGN01 (sample SAMN13153379, study PRJNA577476) | soil metagenome | isolation source: 115 cm soil or saprolite under Garry oak tree replicate 2 | place: USA:California | collected 2016-06-15
AGTTCGAAGACATCACGGAAGCCTCTCGCATCAACAGCTCGTACGGACCGGCTCTCGGCGTGCTATGTGCGGACTTCAACGGCGACGGCCTCACCGATATCTACGTCGCCAACGACACCTCCGCCAATCTCCTCTGGCTTAATCAAGGAGACGGTACATTCCGGGAATCGGCGCTGGACATGGGCGTCGCTTACAGCATGGATGGGTTGGCAAAAGCCGGCATGGGAGTCACGCTCGCGGATGTTGAAAATAACGGCGGCCTGGTGTTGCTGGTGACCAATCTCACCGGCGAGGGCGTCACCGTTTTTCGCGGCGATGCTCATGGACAGTTCGATGACGCCACCGCTGATTTCGGACTGCTGCAACCGACATTCGGCTACACGGGTTTTGGCACCCAATGGTTCGACTATGACAACGACGGCTGGCTGGATCTTTTCATTGCCAATGGTGGCGTCACGCTCGGAAGCGCATCGCCCGCCCGCGGATCCCGATATGCCCAGCCCAAGCAGTTATTTCATAACGAGGGCCGCGGTAGGCAGTTTCGCCATGTGTCGCCCGAAGCCGGTTCGGTGTTCCAAATAGCGGAGGTCAGCCGTGCCGCCGCTTTCGGTGACATCGACAACGACGGCGCTATTGATATCGTCGTTGCGAACAATAACGGCCCGGTTCGGCTGCTTCGAAATCAGATAGGCCAGCGCCGACACTGGCTCACGGTGAGGCTTGAGGCAGAAAAAGTGAATCGCTTTGCGATCGGCGCGCGCGTGACCGTCATCCGGCGCGGCAACGACGCGCTAGTAGGGCGTGTTCATACGGATTCGAGTTATCTAAGCGCGAACGACGTGCGCGTCCACTTCGGTTTGGGAGACCAACCGGAAATCGAGGCCGTGCAGGTGAGCTGGCCGGACGGATCGAAGGAGAGATTTGAGAGCGTTAAGTGCGATCGCATCGTAACGCTCCGCCAGGGTTCAGGAAAGCTGCTGTAGAGGCCGGGCACACAAAAGTCCTGCGCATCTAACGACCCGCTCGATTTCGGGACCCCAAGCTTCAACGGAACTGGCGACAGCTTTGAAAGTCTGGGCGAGGACTCCTTTGGCCATCCGCTGCAAAAAATCCAGAACACGTACGAATACGGTGATGATTGGTCGAAGACTAAAGGCCGCCATGCCATCAAAGCGGGGCCGATTTCCGCCACGAAAATCTCAATCTGCTATCACATAATCTTGCGCGCGCTTCCTTCAACAATCCCTGTTTTGTGACACAGACGGTCGCAGGAGTGAAAGACAAAGTTGACTGCAATCAACCTGATCCAAAGGCCGGCCAAGCAACACAGGTGGCCCCTCCCTGGCCACCATGCTGCTCGGCATTAGCAACGATTCCGAAGTTGCTACTGGTGACTCCCACGTGCATCTTCTTCGTTGGACTTAGGCTTATTACGCTCAAGATGACTTCAAATTCCGTGGTCCTGTTTGGGATGTTGAGTCTGGTGGCACAGTTTGTGTACTGGTCGCGGATTGTCAGCGGCCTCAATCAAGAGCACGCCTGAAACCTGAAACCATGACGGTGACCTTTGACTTCAGCCCTACGCACGACTTTTTTGACCATAAGGGAACCATTCCGCACAGCGATCGCTTCGATGAGGCGTTTCAAGTTCGGACTCGATCCGTTGTTTCTAAACATTCCCCGGCAGGACGAATCCTGAAGGCCCGAACGAGCCAGAATCAGCGCAGAGGGGAGGGGGGGATCGCCTCTACGTGTTGCCGAGGAGATCCCCACTGGCGCCTCAATCTGGCTGCATGTCCCACTTTCTGGTGTGCTTACGGCGGGAAATTCATGCGGCGTACGAGGTCCTGGAAGCGCGAGTCGGAACGCAGAGGGTCAAACAGGGGGTCAACCTTAAGGAACGCCAGCATCGAGTTTCGCTCCTGGTAGGCCTTTTCCAACCATTGGAAGGCCTTATCTTTGTCACCTAAACTGCAGTGCAGGTACGCGATTGCGTATGGAGAGACGTATCTGCAGCTCGATGCCGACTGGAGCGTATCCACTACTTCAAGCGCCTCAGCTTTCCAGCCCGCCTTTGAATAGGCACAACCGAGGTGCGCGACGAACCACACCGGCAGATCTTCTCCGGAAGAAGTAATAGCTCTTTGGAAGCACCGGATTGCCTCGTCATAAGGTCCTGCTTGAAGATACACCGCGCCTCGAAGGTGTTGGGCCCCTGGGTAAGTCGGGTCCATCTGGCCAAGCTTTTCCGAGTCGGATGCGCAACGCTCATATTGCCGCGCCCACCAGTAAGACGCTGCCGCTGTGTAACCCACTGAGAGCGACGCCGGATCAAGCTTGAGCGCACGCTGGCTTTCCGCGAATGCTTCCTCATGTCTCTGCATCGCGGAGAGGTACCAGGAATACAATCTGTGCGCCTGGACGGAATTGGGGCTGAGTTCGACGGCGCGCCGGAAACCATGCTCGCCCCTGGCCCAGTCCCACCCGCCAAAAGCCTTCACCCACGCCAAGCAGCTATGTGCCTCAGCGAGTGTCGCATCAAGCTTCATGGCCTCCAGGGCAGCTTGCTCGGTCTGACCGAAGGCCTGTTTCGGAGGCAAAGGACCGTGTCCGAAGCCCATTTGGACGTATGCTAAGCAAAGTCCAACATAAGCCTGAATGTAGCTTGGGTCCTTGGCGATGGCTTGACGAAAGAACTCAATGCCGGTGACAGGGCGCCCTCCGATTCTCGTGATCGCGTAGCTGCCCTTCAAGTAGGCTTCGAAGGCTTCAGGATCAATGGGGCGATTGAGCGTAAGGTGCGCCTCCTCCTTCGGCGTAAGTTTGACCCTGACTTCCTCGGCGATGGCACGGGCCACTTCGCCCTGCAATGCCAATACGTCGCGCAGGTCACGCTCGTAGCTCTCTGCCCATAGGTGGCGGTCGGTGGGGGCGTGGAGCAAGTTGGCGGTCACACGGACGCGGCTGCCGGAACGCAACACAGTGCCCTCGACCACAGCGTCCACGTCCAGTTCGCGCGCGATTTCAGGCAGGGTCTTCTTGGCTCCCTTGTAGTGCATGACCGTAGTTCGCGAGATCACATTCAGGGAGTTAATCTTACCGAGATTGGTGATGAGCGCCTCAGTCATCCCGTCGGCCAAGTAATCCTGATCAGGGTCATGCGAGAGGTTTTCGAGTGGCAGGACAGCGATGGAGCGAATCTTTGGAGGCGACCCGCGACTCGCCCTAACGACCATCATCAGTCGCCCCCGCCGGCCAGCGATGTTAAGCCATGCCCGGCCCAAGAATGCCAAGATCTTTCCTGCTGGCCCCATGAGCCAGCGACTGCGGAGGAACCGTTTGCGGACTGTCCCTATGGGCGGAATGAGTGCCTCTACGGGCGTGATGAAACGGTATCCGTGACGCGGCAGGGTCTCAATGAACCGTGGGTGGTCAGCCGAATCCCCCAACACTTTCCGGAGCCTGTTTACCGCATGATTGAGGCCATCCTCGAAGTCCACGAACGTCTCGTCCGGCCAGATGGCCCGGCGCAGTTCCTCGCGTGTTACCACGTTGCCCGGATGCTCGACAAGCGCCTGGAGCACACGCAGTGGTCTTTCGCCGAGTAGGATGTGCAGGTCTTTCTTGCGCAGTTCTCCCGCGCGAGCATCCACCTCGAAATCTCCGAAACGGATGGCTTGTGGAGAGGGAGCCTTTGTCTCCATGGGTGCTCCCCGAAGTCTGAGCCCATGCTAACACCGTCTTGGTCGACGGGAAAGACGACTACATTTGCCTTTTGTGCACGCGACAATTTGTCTCGGCCGCCTCGTCCATTTCGGTGTCATCCAAAAGCCAGCCCAAAATCATCCCGCAGTCATTGACAAAGAGGTGTGGCTGGAGCAAGTAAGCCTTTATGCGGTGAGAAGTGCGCTGGGCGGATAAGCGGTTGTCAGCATCCATAATCCGCCACTCACTTCAGCAAGCAAGGGGAACCGTGGCCGGGTGAACCTTACCCGGCCTGATGCGAGATCGTCAAGGTGAGACCATGTCTCTGCCCACCTGTGGCGATGCCCGCACTGCGGGCGCGCTGTGGCCCACCGCTCAGGATGCATCCACGCCGCCGGCGCTGAGAGTTTGGTGTTAAGGATTCCGCAAAGGGGTGTCGTGGGTCTGCCACGCCGCTCCAGAATACTTAGAACGAAAGGAGAGGAGCCATGAAGAGTAACTTGAGACGCATGGTCAGAACGGCCGTCGTTACCCTCGCCCTGGCGGCAGGGGTTGCTTTAGCGCCACATCAAATAAAGGACTGGGCCTCCGGGATTGTTCCCAGAGCACCGGTGGTTGTCGAAGCCGCTGCGCCGGACAGTTCGGCGCGTCCGTGCTCGGTCGCGACCATCGCTGGTGACTGGGCGTTCCTAACGCGGGCCAAGACTTCAGGCGGTGTGGATGGTGCGGGAACGGGGATATTTCACTTGGAAAAAGACGGCAGCAGCAACTTCCACGGTTGGTCTAACGTCGGTGGCGTGTTTTCCGAACCTTCAGCCACTGGGATAACGACGGTGGAGGCCGACTGCACCGGGACGCAGGCATGGGACAGCGGAGGACCCACCGCGAAGTTCGTGATTCTCCGCAGTGGGCGGGAGATATGGGCGATCTACGACGGGCCTAACGTCGTCACGGTCACCCTCAAGAGGATTGGCGAGCCATTGTGAACGCCCGCACCGGCGGCTCCACCGCCGCTGTAGGGGCAGGATCACGATGGACCCGATATGTAGAGGCGATTTTTGAGTCGGCCCTACAAACGTATAATATCCGGTCGCGCACGGCGCTAACTTGAGCGCCATGAGCGCCCCGATCACGACCGTTGCCTTAACCGTTGCGTTGGCGTCTTGCAGGAATTGGAAGTGCGATGCCGCCAGGAGTGCAGCATCACGGCGACGGAGGAAGGCGCTCGGCGTATGGCACGATCATTGACACGATGGTCTCGGATAGTGTGAAGTTCTCGGGCGACGCCGGCAAGTACGCGCGCGAGGCTACCGACGCTCTTCGAGAGGACGTAAGTTTACAGCGAAGAGGGATTGACATTGCCCAGAAAGTGATAGCTCTAATCGCGTCTTATATTTGGAGAACCGAGTAATGCCGACCTTAAGCGGGTCAAAGAAGTCGCCAAGCCATTAGTTTGGACGCCCAGGAAAAGCAGGCGGCCGAGCATCCCGTAAAGAGCGCGAGCTTCGGCAATGGCTGACTGGCGCCCGCGCGAGAAAGTATCCTCGCAGCAGCTAGGCGTGATCTCTGTCAACACGTCAAGAACGCGGGAACAAATAGAGGGGCTGGTTTCAGGGCTGTCATGTGGTTAATTGTACGCCTACTTGGAAGGGGGCAGGCGGTCATCTGAAAAAGTGTTTGCTGCTAGCTCCTATTTCCTGCCAGGATTTTTTGCCATAGCGCGCTAGGAAGCTGCGCATAAGCGTAGCCGATGCCTGCGCTGGGGCCAATCTGCGCACGCCTTCAGCGTGAAGTTCCCCACGGTCGAGAAGTTCAAGCATCTGATCTGCGGTGACCGTAAAATCCTTGCCCACTGCGAAGACTATCTCCCCATTGGCGGTCCGCATCGGAAAACTCACATCAGAACGCCCTGTTTCCTCAGTACGCGGACAGCCTTCGTAACATCCTTCGACCTCTCGGGGTGATGTATCACCTCTCCTCCACATCACGCGGCTACGGAGCGGTAGAGAACTCTACGGCTACGCCTGCGGTGGTGCCTGTCAGTCGCACACAAATTGTCTTGTGGGAATTTTGCCTACACTCGTCTGCAACGACCTTCTGAGCGCCAGTCCGCTACTTACCAGATGCGCCGTAAGGCTCCGTTCTTGAGAACGGCAGGAGTTCCGGCTCAAGGCTGTAATGCCACGTAGGGATTAAAGATCTCTGCGGCGTGCGTTGCGCAAATTCCCCCAGCGAGAAAAAGCGCTTGACAGTGGTATGACTGCATGCAATAATGCATGCAGTGAAATGGTACGACGCTAAAGGCGATGTCGCCTCTCGCTTGCGCCAGCGCAAGTACGCCTTGCTCCGTGGTCTGCATATTCCTCCCGACGCTTTACCTGGCTCGCTCGCCCTCACGCACCGCCGCTGCGGAACACCCACTTGCTGGTGCGCCAAGGGAGGAGACGGACATCCCATGTGGTCGCTGACGTTCATGGCCAACGGCAAGAGGCGCGTCGAGTGGATTCCCAACGAATGGGTGGAGGAGATCCGCCCACTGGTCGAGCAGGGACGCGAGTTCAAAGAAGCCACCGCCGAGGTTTTCGCTGCCAATGCGCAACTGCTGGCGCTTTGGCGTCGGCACTCCACGAAGAAGGAGCGCAAGAAGAAGACGTGAACGGTCGATCTAGTTTTCGGGCGGGACTCTCGAACGGCTGATGATGGGACTCACCCTGAGCAAGCAGGAAGCTTCAGACAGGGTGAGTGAGATCGTCGTCGTTCCGCCCCGTCTGGGCCGGAACGAACCGTGCCACTGTGGGAGTGGCATCAAATATAAACGATGCTGTTGGGAACGGGACGAAGCTCTTCGCCGGCAGTTGCGCGGCGCCGCCTTGCCCGAGTGGATCGACGGTTCCCGTAGCAAACTCCACCAATTTGAAAAGTACGTCAGCAATGTCTTTGGCCTACCCGATTTATTAGCCAGCCTCGTCGACACCCGGCGAGCACCGAAAATTCCCACCTTCGACGTGGTCAACAGCTTGTTTCACACGGCGGTGCTGCGCATCCCGAGCATCAACGCCTTGGAAGGGGATTTAAAGCAAAGCGATTTTCAGAAGCTCATTGGGCGTCAGCCCACGCCGGAGGTGAAGGCCTTCAGCGCCGACGTGGTGGCCAACGTTCTCGACAAACTCGAACTGCAGGGCATCGGCAACGCCATCGAAGACGTGATCGGCAAAGCGGAGCGAAACAAGACCTTTCGCGACGGTTACGGACCGCTGCGCTGCGTGGCCATTGACGGCTGGGAACCGTTTTCCTCCTACCAGCGGCATTGCCCCAGCTGTCTGGTTCGCAAGGTCAAAACGAAGCGTGCCGACGGTGAAGCCGAAGAAGTGGAGCAGTATTACCACCGTTATGTCGTGGCCTTGCTGCTCGGCCCGGTCATCGATGTGGTGCTGGGGATCGAAGCGGTGCGCAACGAGGAAGCTCTTCGCGATGACGACCCCGAGCACGTCGGCCATGAAGGCGAACTAACGGCTGGGCGGCGTCTGATCGCTTCCTTGCACCACTCCTACGGAGGGTTCATCGATGCCATCGTCGGCGATGCCCTCTATGCCAATGGACCGGTCATGACGCAGCTCACCAATTACGGCTACGGCGGCTTCCTGGTGCTCAAGAAGGAAAAGAACGAACCTCTCAAAGATGCACTCACCCTCTGGGAGATCGAGGGGCGGTGTGAGAGCTGCGACGATGCGGACCGGAAAGAACACGTGGAGTTCTGGGATGTCGATGACATCGAGACGCTGGATAGCTACAAAGGAAAAGTCCGCGCGATCCGCGCCGTGGTCACCAAGCCGGACCAAGAAAAGCCAACTACCTGGTGTTTCGCCGTCATCGGCAAGCGCGCCCGCCAGATCAGTCGCCAAATGGCGCTCCGCATCATCCGGGCGCGTTGGCACATCGAAAACACCGCTTTTCATCAGTGGACGCAGTATTGGAACCTCTCGCACGTGTTTCGGCACGGACAAAATGCTCTGAGCGCCCTCCTGCTTATCTGGACGCTGGCCTTCAATTTACTGCAGCTCTTCATCTATCGCCGGTTGGGTCGTAGCCGCCGACCAAAGGATCCGAGCGATACGATCCGCCACATCGTGGAGGTCATGCTGCGCGAAGTGGCCCTTCTTCCTGAGCCTATTCCTTGGGGGACCCTCCTGCTCGACACTAGCTGACGTGGCGCCGGAGCCGCGCTAACTGGGCGGCGCGGACGCACCGGCCTCTAACCAGCCCGCAGCTTTGGTGTGGCAGAGGAGGCTCACTCACAAAAACAGAACCAGCTTGTTCGGCTGCCGGCCCCGTGCGCCCGCGCACTTTCGCCTGAGCTGGCCAGACCAGCCGCGTAACATCGCTGCGGCTTGACGCGGAACTCCTGCCCCATATCTTGATAGATTGCAATCAGTGATATATCATGATATATACCGTAAGGAGGTGCTACGGTCCGTACCGCCAAACTGTTCCGCAACGGCCGCAGCCAAGCGGTTCGCCTTCCCTCGGATTATCGGTTCGAGGGTTCCGAGGTGTACGTGCGCCGCGATCCGGCTACAGGAGATGTGATCCTCTCGCGGCGTCCCGAGTCGTGGGAGGATTTCTTCGAGTTGATGAAGAGCATCGACGTGCCCTCGGATTTTCTGGCCGAGCGTGACGACACGCCCCCGCAGAAGCGCAAGCTCCTCTGATGCCCTCACGCTACTTGCTGGACACGAATACTGCCAGTTACATCATTAAAGGCAATGTTCCGCGGGTTCGTGAACGGTTGCTGAAGGTGCCCATGTCGCAAGTTCTGATTTCGGCAATTACAGAAGCGGAGTTGCTGTTTGGAGCGGCACGGAAGCGCGAAGCCGTACGATTGAAAACCGCCATCGATGAATTTCTACTGCGAGTGGATTCGCTGTCGTGGGATTCCAACGCGGCGAGGCGCTACGCTGATTTGCGGGCCGCCCTTGAGATTGAGGGGATCCCCATGGGAAATTTGGATATGATGATCGCGGCTCGTGCGCTGGCCACCGAGGCCGTTCTGGTAACGAACGATCGTTCTTTTCGTCGATTGAAGCAATTGAAAATCGAGGATTGGACAAAGTAGGCCCTGCACCCGCCTGCTTGGGCTTGATCCACGTGTTTTTCTCTGCGTCTACCGCCGGTGCAGCTGGCCGCTCACCGGCTACTGCGCGTCAGGACCGGCCGCTGATTTTGCGCCGCCCTAGCTTCGGACAAATAACCGCAGTTGCCACTCCTTCCTCGAACTCGATAGCGTGTTCCTCGGCATCTGAATCCAGCAGATGCATCCGTTTGTGGCGGCGACGGCTGTCCGCCTCCATGTCACGCACGGTGCCCTCACAGAAATGCGACTGGTGACCACAGTCGCACTCAAACGACGAAGGAACCATACGCCGAGCCATGCCAATTGCCTCCCCGATGCATACCGAGTGTATTACTCTCTTTCGCTTCCGCGCAGCGCGTCCAAGCCCAACTCTTTGGCCAAGCCTTGCTGGGCGAGGGTTTCTTTCGAGAGAACCAGGGCCACACGGTTGGGTCCTTTTTCGTCCTGAGGATGGTAGAGCACCGCGAACTGCATGATTTGTTCGAGTTCTTCGATCAACTGTTCCATCGACTGTCCCCCCAGGCGGCCTGCGCTTTCTTGTAGATATATTGCAACAGAGAATTCTCAGCATGCAGTAGAAGGCATGCACGCGAATCTTTTGATCGGTCCAGTGGTACATCGGCCCCCATCCACCGCAACACGCGGCCTGCCCAACCTTTTCCCCCTTGGCGCGCATTGCTATCGGAATCAGGCAGTGTCACGAAAATATGAGCGGGATCAGAATTCATCAGTCGCGCGAAGATTGCTGGGTGCGGCGCATTTTGCGGCATCTCTACCTGACCTATCGTAGCCGCGCTTTGTATATACCGCACGAACACGCCGAGCAGGCTCGTCAGGCCCAGGCCGCCTGGAAGGAGTTTTGGGACGTGGCCTGTGCACTGGCTGCCGAGAACCACGAACATCTGCGCGAGCGCATGCAGGGACAAGAACCCGCAGCCAGGCGGAGGAACGCCAATGGTTGAACTGCGTCATCACCAGCGGCTGGTGTCCCTGGCGAATTGATTTAGAGTCGGCCAGAGTCTTGGCGAACGACAGCCAATCGCTATCGCGTGTACCAACTCGTGTACCAACCGTCCTAGTTCCCGTCTGGTCGGAGGGTGTAATGACGAGTCAGAAAGATACCACCAGGCACGAGCGCACTGGGGGTCCTGTGGCTGGCGAATTGTTGTTTTGCTTCGATGTAACATTGCGTTGTACCTTGATACCGTACCAATTCGCCAGGGACAGGCCGGAAACGGTCGTATCTTGGCATCGCGCTGGCTTCCGTCTGTTCTGGACCTGGAAGGTGCCGCAGAAAACCCGGACGACCTGTCCTTTCGGGTGAAGTCCGAGATCTTATCCGCAACGATGACGATGTTATAGCGTTCCCACATCGAGTCGGAAACGTGCCCGGTGACTTGCTTGGCGACTTCGCGGGGCACTCCCGCTTGGGTGAGATTTCTCGCGCAACTGCGCCGCATGTCATGGTAGCGGGTGCCGGCGACACCCGCCTGCCGTGTCGCTCGCGCCCAGGATTTTCTAAATTCGCGGATGGCTCGCCGCCGCGATGAAAAATAAAGAATCGACCTACTCAGCCCTTAGCGTCTGCGCCGGATCCGTCGAAGCCGCCCTCCGCGCCGGAATCAGCCCCGCCAGCGATGATGCAACCGCCAGCGTCAGGACAGACGCCGCCAGCGCAGTCGCATTGACACCCTTTAATTCGTACAATTGCGACTCAACAAGCCGTGCACATGGGAGCGTTGCGAGAATCCCGATTGCCAGCCCTATCGCAGTCTGGCTCATCGCCCCGCGCATGACCATCGCGATCACTCCGCCACGCGGTGCTCCCAGGGCCATCCGTATGCCAATTTCCGAAGTGCGCCGGGCGACGGTGTAGGCAGTGACACCGTACAGTCCGATGGTTGCCAGCAGCAGCGCCAGGCCGCCGAACAGTGCCGTCAATTGAGCCACCAGACGGTCGTGATTGAAACGATCGGCGATCTGCTGATCGAAGGTCTGGAATTTGACGACGGCGAGGTTCGGATTGATCTCCGCCAGAGTTTTCCTGGCGATTTCTTCCATATTGTTGACGGGCCACTGCGTTTGCAGCACCAGCGCCCCGGCATACAGCGAGAGATCTTGGTCGATAGGTTCTTTGTTGCTAGACGGCCTCTGCGTGATCGGAACGAAGTACATGCGGTGGTCTTTCCAGCGTAGGCTGGTGTACACAGAATCTTCCACGACGCCGACAATTTCATAGTCGCCGTTGGCTTCCGGCGGAAGCGGAGAACCAAAGTGCCGGCCGATGGGATTTTCTCCGTTGGGAAGGAAATCTTTCACGAACGTTTGGTTTACGACCGCGACCGTAGGCGCCGCGAGCACGTCCTGCGTGCGGATTCCGCGGCCCATGATTACGTGTGTTCCAACCGAATCAAAATACTCGGAATTGGCCTTGATAAACGAAGCGTCGCGGCCGCTATAGGGCTGTCCTTGCACCTGCACTCCGTTGCTCCAGTTGTTTTCCTCCATCGGCGTGTAGTTGGAAATGCCAACTCTGTTCACGCCGGGCAGCTCGTGAAAGCGCTGCTCGATGGTGCGATAAAGGGTTTCCAACTCGCGTGGTGAATATCCCGCTCCTTGTGGATTGATGTGCGCGATGTAGCGGTTCCTCGAATCCAGCTTCAAGTCCGTGGCTTGCAATTTCGTCAAGCTCTGCGCAAACAATCCTGCCCCCACGAGCAAGACGAGCGAGAGCGCAGCCTGCAACACCACCAAGCTGCGCTGCAGCAGCGAGGCGCCGACGGTTGTTCCCCGAACGCCGCTCTTAAGTGCGTCCGACGGGTTGGTTTGTGAAGCCATCCAGGCGGGCGCCACGCCGAACAAAATCCCCGTCAGCAGCGAAAGTGCAAATGCAAAGCCCAGCACCGTAACTGACGGACGAGGGTCAATGGGAATGGTTTCCGCCCCGGAGAACGCCAGCCTCAAAAGCATGCGCGCTCCCAGATAAGCGACAGCCAGCCCGGCGATTCCGCCGAGTCCCGCCAAGACTACGCTTTCGGTGAGAAGCTGGCGGACGATTCTGTTTCGCGCAGCCCCTAGCGCGGCGCGGAGGGATACCTCCGTCTTTCGCCGCATGCCCCGAACCAGCAGCAGGTTGGCAATGTTGGCACAAGCGATCAGCAGCACGAGGCCGGACGCACCCATCAACAAGCCTAGGTTCGATTGATACTGTTCTCGCAGGTCCTGAATGCCGGCGCCGCCCGGCGTCAAGACCACGTGTGTTTTTTCCGGCAGGCTCTTGTCCGGAGTCGAGGAGAATGTTCTTGTTTCTTTCAGCCATTGTCTTACGGACACGCTTGTTTTTTCCTGGAGCGGTCCGAGCTGAGTCGCAGGCTTCACCCGCCCGACGATATAGAGCCATCTCACGTCCGGATCGTGCACATAGGGGGCGTTCGAAATCAGGGTATGGGTCTCGATTGGAAGATAAAAATCCGGGGGCGACGTGGACAAGCGGTCGCCGAAAAATCCCTCAGGCGCGATGCCCACAAGGGTTACGGCCTTGGTGTTAATCCAGAACGTGCTCCGAATGACTGACGTGTCGCCCGCATAGTCGCGTTTCCAAGCCGTGTAGCTCATTACTGCGACCATCGCTGCGCCCTTCACGTCGTCCGAGTCAGAAAACAGCCTGCCCGCAGCAGGCCGCAGACCGAAGGTCTGAAAATAGTTTCCGGAGACGAACTCTCCCATCACTGATCGCGCGTTCTCTTGAGTTCCGTCGCGCCGTGCAACCACCGGTCGGTACGGGAAACCTGCTTGCATGGACGCGAGGTCTTCAAACTCCGGCGCATACTTTTTCAGGCGTTCGTACATTTCCGTAGAAAACAGGGCGTAGCTGCCGTTTTCAACTGACCCGGAGTTCACACAGCAGTCGCTGGTGTCGCCGAGACGCACCAAGGTCTTAGGATCCGCGACCGGCAGGCTCCGCATCATAAGGCCGTCCATCAGGGTGAAGATGGCGGCGTTGGCGCCAATGCCCAGCGCTAGGGTCAGAACCGCGGTCGCCGTGAATCCCGGCGTCTTTCTGAGTTGACGGATGGCGTAACGCACGTCCTGGAGGAGTTGCTCGAGGCAGGTCCAGCCCCAGGCCTCGCGGGCTTCTTCCTTAAGGGCGGTGGCATTGCCGAAGGTTCGCAGAGCGGCGGACCTGGCCTCCTCTCGACTCATGCCGGCGCCGATATTCTCGGCAATCAGCTCATCGAGGTGGAATTGCATCTCCCCGTCGAGTTCTTTAGCCAAGCCCTTGCGGAGGAATAAGCTTTGCAACCGAAGCCACAGTCTATGAACCCACGCCATGCCAGCCTCCTACGAGGTTTGCATCACGAGGTTTATTGCGGAAGACAAGCGATCCCAATTAGCGGCTTCGTTTTCCAGCTGCACGCGTCCTGCAGCGGTCAACGAATAGAACTTGGCCCGTCTTCCCGTCTCGGTTTCCGCCCATTTGGCTCTAATCCAAGCCTTCTGTTGTAGGGGATGCAAAGCCGGGTAAAGAGATCCTTGCTGAACCTGAAGCACGTCACGCGAGATTTGTTGAATCCTTTTGGCGATGGCCCAGCCGTGTCTTGGCTCGAGCGCGACGGTTTTCAGAATCAATAAGTCGAGAGTTCCTTGCACGAGACCGTTCGGTTTTCCCATACTATGATTATCTACCCTTCGTATTGTAGATAGTCAAGGGGTGTGCAGAACAGTGTCGCAGCGCACATGTTCGCGCTAGCCATAAACAATGTGCTGTCACCACCGCGATTTGCCGACGCCAGACCGACACTCGCTGTCTCTGGCGAATCGATACGGTGGCAGTGAAACGATCGGATCCGCGAAACGCGCTACGATTCGGAACTCAAATACCGAATGATTTCATTAGGAGTTTCTGCCGACGTTGACCGGATACCGCAGCGAGCCCAAGTCTTTGAAAGGTCAGACACCATGGCTGCGCGATTTTCCAAAGACACGTGCTGCCTGTGGTATCCGGTAGACCTTTACAAAACTTCCAAGAAACCATTAGGTGTGTTGCATCACAAAGCCCTACGCGGCTCCTACCGTGTCACTGCAACTGAATGCGTTCTGAATTTTAGACCAGCTCACCTTCCCGGTCCGATTACTCATAAGATTTCCCCCGGTAACAATTCGCCAGATACAGGATTTGAGCTCGTCCAAAAGAAAAATGGGGGCTGGAAATTCATCGCAAACCGTGAAATGGTGATCTTTGCCGGAAGTTAGCGTCCCAAAGTCCCCGAGAAGAACTATCGCTAACAATCTCAGACCACTCCAGTTTCCGAAGATGGATATAGCCTTGGTTTTGCTGCTTTTTTCTACTGAAGCAATTTGCGCTTGCAACCCGAAATCGCGGGATAGTGTCTAACTGCCCGAAAGGTGCCGGAGGCCATACGATTGAGACTGCTGGTTCCCCTTTTTCTCCTTTTAATGAACTGCTTTCCTAACGCTGAGACCAGGTCGCAGGAGGTGCCAACCGAGCCGCCGCGGGCGACGCTTACGGCGCGTATCGACAAAGCTGTTTCCAGGCGTGGGGGAAGTATTCAGGTTACTCTGACTCTGCGAGCCGGTCCGCGTGGAGCATACGTGTCTAGGTGGAGCAGGGTTTCTTCGAGTGATGCGCGGGATTTCTCATCGGGTCGTTCCATGAGCAATGTTTCGGGATTCGATGTTTTCGTCCTGACATTAAGCGGCAAAAATGCTGATCCCATCGGCCACGGTGGGGTTGCCGACCGTTGGGGTCCGCCTCCGCCTCCGTCCGAGAGATTCAAAGAGGAATTTGTCTTCTTGAGACCGGGCAAAGAAGAGACGTGGAGCGGGAACGTTGACGGCCCTGCCACGCCGGGGAAATACCAGATCGTTGGGGTCTATATGCCCGCCTATGACCAAGTCCACGACCTCGTCCGATTGCCGGAGACCCAAGGCTTGTTAATAGCGGATGTAGTTAGGTCTGCGCCGGTCATCATTGAGATTAAATGAGAGGCATCGGTACTACCGCAGTGAGCACGAGAAAGAGGCCGGAGACAGGCGTAGGCGCGAAGAGCTTGCCAAGATTCTGAAACGCATCAACCAGGGTACGTGCCGTTTGGAACGTGAGGAACTAACCGGGACCTAAAGTCTGCGTTCCATAAATTCCTGTAGAAACCTACTTACCGAGTCAAAATCACAGCCCCATTGCTCTTGCGGGTGTCGCGAAGCGACATGCCCGACCTTTTTAGAGCGACGTCTAGCAGAAGCACTGCAGAAGAAAACATTCCGCTGTAGTGCGTTTTCACAAAATACGGCCATAGGGGTGCGATTGAAGATCTCGATCGGCTGGCAACGAATGCTTCGACCGCATACGGCGGGTGACTTCAATGGCTGCCAGCCAGAAGAGGATTAACATGCTGGCGAACAGCGCAGTGCCGTGACGAGACCAAGGTAATCGTTGACCGCGGTAACTTCCATGGCCGTTGCCGACCCGGAAGTTTTCTGCGATCCCGGACCACACATCGCCAAGCATCGTTCCCGCAACCGCGAATGCTAAGGAAAGGAGCAAAATCATTGTGGCACCGGCGATCCAACCGTCCTCTGCAGGCGGATACCGACGCCAGATCATACGCGTGGCCGCCACGGCGACGAAACTGTAGAGCAGCACGAAGGGCAGGTTCAGAGCTAGATCGATGTATCCGCGGTTCCGCCCGAGCGAACTGTAGACACGTTCGAGTGGTACACCATGTTCCTTTGCGATCTGTTCAAATAACGTTCGCATGAATCGATCTCTTGCGGCGCCATATGCTTCCCCGGATTCCCAGTAGGGAGTATGCAGACCATGATGAACATCGGCGTAGCGGATTGCCAGATCTTCGGCGAACTCTGCGTCCCTGCTGAGATGCTGCGCGCTGGCTAGGTGTTCACCGGTTTGCGCAGGCCACCTACAATCAGAGTTGCGACCCTCGCGCCGCACGCAGCCCGCTGCGCAGAAGAGGACGAACGCATCCGCCAAACGTAGCCCAGCTTGGAATGCGCCGCCAGCCATGTGGAATGCTATCAGACTTTTGTCGCAAACAGCCCTCGGAATCACTTTCCATCTCAGAGCCTAACTCGTGCGTCTAAACCTTTGTTTGGTGCTAGACTCTGCCCGGGAGACCATCTATGCGAACTCGGACGGTTTCTGCCCTTTGCTTCTCAGTCTCGTTGATTTGCTCTCCGCTTCCGGTAGCGGCTCAGTCCAATCCCCCCCCCCAGTCCGTCAATGCCGCAGACGTCCCCTCAGAAGGGGGCCGGCCCCGCCCGACTTGTTGAACTCCCGAAAGACTCCGAAACCCGAAGCGCCCCGCTGGGAATCGATTCCACAAACGGGCCCACGAATTCCCCGCAATCGTGGAACCTTCTCGCCCAACAAAATAGGTCAAACGTGGATCAGCTCTGGTCGTTTAAGAAGGGGATTTTGCCGCAGCTTGAAGCCACCCGGTGTACATGCCCACGTTCGAGCGATTGCCACCTCGTTTTCGAGATTCCCGTACCGCAATGGTGTCCCGAGACCTCCGTCGTTTGGTACCGATTCCACCAAGCGCTCCCTTCGTGGCACCAGCGAGAATCCAGCCGACACCGAACCCCAGGATACGATTAAATGTCATCGATCATCTGGATCCGTCTTTTTTGACCTTCGACCGGGAAAAT
>WNGN01001379.1_pt1 | contig 16521 bp, 18 predicted proteins | sample 5400561 | NCBI WGS metagenome assembly WNGN01 (sample SAMN13153379, study PRJNA577476) | soil metagenome | isolation source: 115 cm soil or saprolite under Garry oak tree replicate 2 | place: USA:California | collected 2016-06-15
GCTAATCCTGGCGTTGTCGAGGAGATCCGTGTCCAAGTTCAAGGAGAAGGGCCGGTCAAGACCAAGGAGGCGCCAGAGGACCTCAAGCGGTTTGGATCTGTCGAGTGACACGGTAAGACGGATCAAGGAGTCCGCACCCGCCCGGCGAGAATAACTCTCGCCGCGTGACGGACATTCTCAGGTAGCGCGGTCGAGCAAATCTATCGGCGACCCAATCAGACCGGTTGGTTTCTGGGCCGAGAGTGTGTGGCCGCTGGCTCATTGAGGACGAATTCCTGGCCCGGTCGGGAATTGGATCGCTCGTCTCGCGCCGGCTCGGGTTTGCGGGGTGCCACGTCTTGTAACTGCGGTCGACGGACAAAATCCAAGGATTATTCGAAGGGGGACCGTCATGGCAAGAAAAAAGGGTCAGGGAATTTCTCGTAGGGAATTCGTCAAGACAACGGCTGCGGGTGCGCTGGCGACTGGGCTCGGCCCAGCCTTTCTTTTTCCTGAAAGGGCCCAAGCACAGCAGAAGACGCTGAAGATCCTGCAGTGGAGCCACTTCGTTCCCGCTTGGGACACATGGTTCAACAACACTTTCACCAAGGAATGGGGCCAGAAGAACAACACGAACGTGATCGTGGACAACATCAACCTTGTTGACCTTTCCGCAAGGGCCGCCTCCGAGGTCTCGGCAAAGAAAGGCCACGATCTCTTCATGTTCCTTTCTCCGCCCGCGGCCTACGAGCAGCAGACCATTGACATGACCCCCATAAATCGACGTACAACCCGAAGACCAAGAGGTACTACGCCTTTTCCGATGCCTACACTCCCGATCCGGGCAATTGGCACAGGGATTGGTGGACGGAGGTGGGTTATCCCAAAGGGCCCGACACCTACGATGAACTGCTGGACGGCGCGAGAAAGATCAGGCAGAAGAGCGGTCATCCTTGCGGCCTGGGTCTTGCTCAGGAATTGGACACCAGCATGGCCATGCGCGCCATTCTGTGGTCCTTCGGCGGCGCCGAGCAGGATGAGCACGGCAACGTGACCATTAACTCCAAGCAGACCATCGAAGCCTTGAAGTTCATGAAAGCGCTCTACCAGGACACGGAGACACCGGAGGTGTTCACCTGGACTCCTCCCTCCAACAACCAAGCCATGCTCGCCGGCAGAGTTTCTTTTGTGATGAACGCCATCTCCATTACGCGCCAGTCGGAAAGAGAGCACCTGCCGATCGACAGCAAGATCATGATCAGCCCGGCGCTGAAGGGCCCGGTGCGTCGGGTCGCCGCCGAGCACGTGATGAACTGCTATGTGATCTGGGAGTTTGCGGAGAACAAGGAAAGCGCGCAGCAGTTCCTGATCGACTACATGGACCATTTCCACGACGGCTTTGTCGCGGGGCAGTTTTACAACTTCCCCTGTTTCCCGACGACGGTGCCGGACTTGCAGAAAGAGATTGCCAACGACCCCCGGGCGAATCCACCGGATAAATACAAGGTGCTGGGCAACGTGCTCGAGTGGGCCACCAACATCGGCTATCCGGGCTACGCCACCGCCGCCATCGACGAGGCGTTTAAGACCTGGGTCATCCCCACCATGTTTGCCAAGGTCGCCCGCGGGGATGAAGCCCCGGAGAACGCCGCCAAGGCTGCCGAAGAAGAGTACAAGCGGATCTTCGCCCGGTGGAAATAGCACGGGGGCTCGATGGCAGTCGTTGAAACCCGGAACCTGACGAAGGTATTCAAAGAAGGAGAATTAGGGGCAGTCAATAAGGTAAGTCTGGCGACCCGCGAAGGGGAGTTCCTGGTCTTCCTAGGGCCTTCGGGTTCCGGGAAGACCACTCTTCTCCGCATGATCGCCGGGCTGGAGACGCCCACTTCCGGTGAAATCCTGATCGGCGGGCAGGTGGTCAATCACCTGACGCCCCGGGAGCGCCGGATCGCCATGGTGTTCCAGAGCTACGCTCTCTATCCTCACCTGAGCGTGTACAACAACATTGCGTTTCCCCTGAAAGCGCAGAAGGTCCCGAGGGAGCAGCACCGCACGAAGGTGGAATGGGCCGCGGGCCTGCTGGGCATCGGGAAACTGCTCGGGCGGAAGCCGCGCGAGCTCTCGGGTGGCGAGCGGCAGCGGGTGGCGCTGGCGCGCGCCATCGTGCGTGAGCCCGCCGTGTTTCTGCTCGATGAGCCCCTCTCCAACCTCGACGCGAAGCTCCGCGCCTCGGCGCGCGAGGAACTCGAGCAGTTTCATAAGAGCGTCGGAACCACTACGATTTACGTCACCCACGATCAGGTCGAAGCGATGGCCATGGGTGACCGCATCGTGGTGCTGCACCAGGGCGTGGTGCGGCAGATCGGCACACCGAAAGACGTCTACGAGGATCCCGCCGATACGTTCGTCGCCACCTTCCTCGGCTCACCCCCCATGAATCTCGTGGAATTCTCGGACGTCATCGTGGGCTTTCGCCCGGAGAGCTTTCTACCGGCAGATTTGCTCCCCGGCGCAAAACACGTGAGGTTCCGCTACAAGGTCAACTATGTGGAATACCTCGGCGCCGAGCGCGTGCTCTACGGAGCGATCGAGGGCAGCCACTTCGAATCCAAGGAAATCATCTCGCGCCTGTCCTGGACCATGCCGGCCGGCTATGACGCGGGCTCGGTACACGATTTTTCCGTGGCCGAAAGCGACTTGCGCTTCTTCGACCGCAAGACCGAAAAACGCGCCGATCCGAGGCCCTACCCGTGGCAATGACCAACCGACAACTCGGTGCGGTGATGTTCGCCCCCGCGGTGCTGTTCATCATTCTTCTCATTGGTTTTCCGTTTGTGCTGGCCGTTCTCTATGCCTTCAGTGACGCCCGCATCGGCAGCACAGGGTTTCATCTTGTCGGTCTGGAAAACTTCCGCAGCATTCTCCAGAGCCCCAGCTTTCGCAAAGCGCTACAGAATTCGATCGTGTTCACCGTCTGCGCCCAGGCCATCGTGATTGTGTGTTCCACCATCCTCTCTATGGCCCTCGAAAAGCCGTTTCGTGCCCGCGGCCTGGTCCGGCTCCTGATCCTGCTGCCCTGGGTCGCGCCGGTTTCTTTGGGCACGATCGGCTGGAAGTGGATCCTCGACTCGATCTACAGCGTGATTACATGGGTGCTGATCTGGTTGCATTTCTACAAGCCCTACAGCGCGCCCATGTGGCTGGGGGAGCCGCACCTGGCCATGGCTTCCGTCATTCTCGTCCACTGCTGGCGCCTGATTCCCTTCTCCACCGTCATCATGCTGGCGGGACGCTCCGCCATTCCCAAAGAAATCCCGGAGGCTGCCTCGATTGATGGCGCGGGCTTTTGGCGCACCCTCTTTCACATCACCATCCCGATGATGACGCCCATCATCAGTGTCGCTTTGCTCTTTGGGATCGTTTTCACGTTTACGGACATGACTGTGGTCTACATCCTGACCGCCGGCGGGCCTTTCGATTCCACACAGACCCTGCCTTCGCTCGCCTTCGCCACGGGAGTTCAGGGCAGCGACCTCGCTGCCGGGGCCGCGATCTCGCTGTTCCTGGTGCCGGTGCTGGTGTCGGTGGCGTACTTCATGCTTCGCGTGGCGCACCGCGCGGAGGTGGTGTGATGCAGCGCGGTGGCTTCCGCACAGTCGGTGCCCGGATCGTCCACGTTTCGGTGCTGGTGGTCTTTACGATTTTGCTGGCGTTTCCTTTCTATTGGATGGTAATCGCCACCTTCAAACAAAACATTGACCTCTACACCGTCGAGAACAATCCATTCACCTTCAACGCTAAACCGACCCTGGATCATCTGCGCTTGCTGTTTGGAGAAACTCAATTCGTGCGCTGGCTGGGTAACACCGCGCTCGTGGGTGCGCTCGTCGTCGTCATCACGCTGCTGCTGGCTGTGCCGGCCGCCTACGCGCTGGCCCGCCTTACCGGCCGCTGGGGTCAGCGCCTGGGGATTGGGATCTTTCTCACCTATTTGATCCCGCCCACCCTGCTCTTCATTCCTCTCTCGCGGGTTGTCGCACTCCTGGGCTTGCAGGACACGATCTGGTCCGTGGTGCTCGTCTACCCCAGCATGACGATTCCGTTTTCCATTTGGCTCCTGATGGGCTTTTTCAAGTCCATTCCCAAGGAACTGGAAGACGCGGCCATGGTGGACGGTCTCACACGCTTCGGCGCCTTCATCCGCATGGTCGTGCCCATCTCCGTCTCGGGCATCCTCACGGTGGTAATTTTCAGTTTCACGCTGGTGACCCAGGAATTCGTGTACGCTCTCACCTTCATTTCTCCCGAATCAAACCAGATGGTCGGCGTGGGAATCCCGATTTTTCTGGTGCGGGGTGACGTCTACTTCTGGGGCTCGCTCATGGCCGCGTGCCTGATCACCAGCGTGCCGATCGCGGTCCTCTACAACCTGTTTCTCGACCGGTTCATCGCTGGGTTCACGGTGGGCGCCGTCAAATAGCAATTTCACGGGTTCGCAAGCGCTCTTCCCCGGCCAGACGATCCTGGAAGCGGCGCAGTCATCCTTCCTGCTGCTTCAATCCCGTTTGGTCCGAATCACATTCCGAGCAAATTCGGCACAAGATTTACGCAGCCGTTTTCTAGCGCCCAGAGACCGAGAGGAATGCTTGCCAGTTCGTCGACCTCTGGAATCGCCAGGCCGTTCTTGGTTAGGTCCGCAGTGATGGGAAACATCCTACAAGCGTCGCAGGCATAGATGGCTCCTTCGAAGAGCGTGGGCCTTGCGTATCAGGGAAACAGTCACCCGAGAAAGTTCAGGGCGGCTATCGCCATGCCTACGCCGAAAAGGACTCCTGCGAGCACCCGCTTTGATCCGCCCTCACCGAAGGCAAAAGTCAGTCCTGATACGACTATGGCGACGAGTGATAGTCCACGCGCAATAGTGCTGGTAAATGCCTGTTGGAGGACGTTTACTGCGTTCTCCGACGGTGAGGTTCGGGTGATACCTGCCCTTTTCAATCGAGTTGATCGTCTGGCGCGTCACACCCACTTGGGCAGCGAGCTTTGCCCGGGACCATTCTTCCTCCGCTCGCAACACGCGCAATCGGGTCCTAATTGACGGCATATCATTCACTCCGTTCAAGACGCGGCTGAAACTTGGGCGCAACTTGGGCGCAAAACTACCTCCTCAAAGGCCTAAATCGAAGTGTCCAGGGGAGGAAGACCAACGGAATCAAAGGGACTTTGGCGGAAGCGTGTGGGAGTCGAAAGGACAAACTAAAATGCTAAGGCTTGTGCTCTCAAGGCGTTGCACCCCCACGCTCCTGCCAACCCGTACAAACTGAACAAGGCGCCCATTAGACCCACACCTGAAGATTGGAAAGTTTAGAACAAGAATCCAAGGCTTGAACTGACACACTTATCGGATTGAAGAACTATTTGTCACGCAGGAGATGGCAGTTCTGAGGCCGGTCGTCCGCGCGAATTCCCACGCGGCGGAGTTTCCTCCCGGCTATGACCGGATATTTTGTGGGCCCGACTACAACCATCCATCCTCGGCTTACCACTGCAAGCGCAAGCTGAACTGAATCAGGCGAGGGTCGAATGTATCGCCGATCTTGCCTACCCCGCTCTGGTCGAGGCGGTTTTCAGGCAACTCGAAGTTCGCATGATTGAACAAGTTGAAGAACTCCGCGCCGAACTGCACTCGCTGACTCTCTCTGTTAAGACTAGCTAGCGTCACTCAGGAATAATCCCTAATGACGACAATTACCCGGCGTCATGCCTACCGTATTAGGCGAAAACGTGGTACTCAGTCTTAACCAAACCGCTTGGGTAGTGCTGAGTTGCTACGGAACGGAGCCGGATATCACGCGGTAGCGTGCCGAAGAGAGGAATTCCGTCTCCAATGACCACAGGCACTCGAGTGATAATGATGCGTTGAATGAGGCCTGCGCGCAGGAACCGTCGAATCGTGATCCCTCCGTCGACGTAGAGGTGGTGGGCACTACTAAGAGCGAGTTTTGAAACGATCTCAGCCGGAGGTCCGGTCATCTGCTCCACAATGCCTCCGCGCGCCACACACAAGTCGACGGGCCGGCTACTCAGGACCACGACGCGTTTTTGACCCTCTCGATCCACCCAACTGAGCTCAACAACTTGGATAGCTCTTACACTACGCGACTTTGCGGGATCATCCGATCAGTCGAAGGAGCTAGTTGCGATCGCCCGAACGTCTTACTTTAGCGTGGCTTCAGCCCGAATGGGGTATCGTAGCGCATGGAGTCCATGACTTACGACGCATCCCGACTGTTAATCGAGCTGGGTCTTGTCGTCGTCGGCCTTGCTGTGCTGGCGCGGATCGCGAGCCGATGGAGCATCTCTTCCATCCCTTTCTATCTGCTTGCTGGTCTCGCATTCGGCAAGGGGGGACTGGCGCCACTGAACGTCAGCGCAGGGTTTATCCACGTCGGCGCCGAAATCGGAGTGCTCCTGCTCCTGTTTATGTTGGGGCTGGAGTACACGGGCGAAGAACTGAAAGAAAACCTGCGGAGTGGGTTTCCGGCAGGCGTCGCCGATCTGGCGCTGAATTTTCCACCCGGCCTTGTCACGGGGCTGCTCCTCGGCTGGAAGCCTTTGGCCGCAGTCTTGTTGGGCGGAGTCACGTACATCTCTTCCTCTGGTGTGATTGCCAAGGTGCTGGCCGAACTTCGGCGGCTGCAATGCCCTGAGACCCCGGTCGTGCTTTCTATTTTGGTGCTTGAGGATCTAGCGATGGCTGTCTACCTCCCACTTGTCGCGGTGCTCTTAACGGGAGGAGGTGCTGGAAGAATGGCTGTGTCGGTTTCGGTGGCGGTGATCACGGTTTTTCTGGTGCTGCTAATTGCAGTCCGGTTTGGGAAGCGACTGAGCGGCTTCTTAGCCCACGAGTCGGATGAGATCATCCTACTAACCACGTTCGGGACGGTCCTTCTGGTGGCCGGGATTTCACAGAGATTCCAAGTATCGGCTGCCATCGGGGCGTTTCTCGTTGGCATCGCGGTGTCCGGCCAAATGGCTGAGCAAACCCACCGGCTGCTGGCCCCACTTCGCGACCTTTTCGCCGCAACATTTTTTTTCTTCTTTGGGCTGCAGATCGACCCAGTAACGCTGAAGCCGGCCCTCTTGTCCGCAGTCTTGCTGGCCGGCGTCACCACATTGACGAAAGCGCTGACAGGTTACTGGGCAACTCGGCGAGTTGGAGCGGACCGGCAAGGTCGCCTGCGGGCAGGGATGGCCTTGGTGGCGCGTGGCGAGTTCTCCATCGTGATCGCGGGCCTGGGTGCTGGTCTAGAGCCACGACTTGGACCGCTCTCGGCCGCCTATGTTCTCTTTCTGGCGGTGCTCGGTCCCATTCTGACGCGCGCCGCTAAATGAGAGCACTCCAACCGTCGGAGAACCAGCCGGTAAATCTTCTCACCAGGGCACAGCACCGTAGGTGTCCCTGGCTCCGCAGCGGCCTGGACAATCCGCCCATTGCAGCGTTGTGTCGACCCGGCGTCATTGAGACGGAAAGCAATACGTCGGAGTTGAGTTCATATCTCACGGTTCCGATTTCTGGCGCATCTACTTTTCTAAGCCGGGAGCCACGCCACTGAAGCGATACTGGGATTCGGAGCGGTTGTAAGAAATCGCTAGAACTCACTCTAGACCCAACGCCATTGGGTAACAAAGCCACAAGCCCGGCTTGAACACATCGGTCAGGAACTCAATTGTTTAGCATGTCGGCCACGTAATTGATTTCTGCCCTTCGGTATTTTTCGTTGGTTAGATGTTACGAACACGACGCCGTAAGTTTCGTCTGCCCACACCTTCTGCGAGGCATGGTCAAGCGAATACCGTGTCTAGGGTATTGTTTTGCTTTTCGATAACCGAGATTCTGCCTCAAGCAAACTGACGCAAGACTGGCTGCCACTTTTCACTAAGCGTCCTGGCTGACTTGAGGGCGTTTCCGGGGCCGATTCTCGGCATCGTGTGAAGTGCCGCCGGCAGGGTTGGTAAACATGCGGACCCTCTTTGATATCTTGAAAAAAGACCGCAACGGAACATTCCTATGGGTAGAGGAAGTGAACGACATTGAGACTGCCAAGGCTCGATTACGGCAGTTGTCTGCGAAATCTTCAGACGAATTTGTTATTTTCCGTCGTATTGACCTCCGAGTAGTTGCCAGCTCTGGTTCACGCGAAAGTTGGAAGGCTTTGTATGAAAGTCTACCTTCCATTTAAGTGTGGTTGGTTTCGGCTGCACTAGGAAGTGAGCAGCACGTTTTGCGACAGATATCGTCTGCGTCGCGAGGGCACAATTATGGTAATTGTCGACCGAGAACTCCAAAAGCGAGAACAATCTGGTGCGCCTATTAGAGTGGGTGTTGTCGGCGCGGGTTATATGGGCCGCGGCATCGTCACGCAGCTTCTTCGGCCGCCTGTCGGCATGCGCCTGGCAGCGATTTCCAATCGCACGGTCGAAAAAGTTGAACGCATCCTGCTGAATGCTGGCATCGGCCATTTTCTTCGTGCGGGTTCTTCAGCGCAAGTGGAGCACGCGGTCGCCCGGAGAGAATACGCTGTCACGGATAACCCAACGCTCTTGTGCGATGCGGAAAATATCGATGCCATTGTTGACGCGACAAGCGATATCGAGTTTGGGGCGCAGGTCGCCATGCGCGCCATAAAACACGGCAAACACATTGTTCTCAATGCGATTTTGGACGCTACGGTAGGACCACTGCTCAAAACCTACGCGGATCGTTACGGTGTGGTCCTAACATACACAGACGGCGACGAGCCAGGTGTAGCCGCCAACCTCGTCCGATTCGTAAAAAGCATCGGTTACGAACCAGTGGCCGCTGGCAACCTTAAGGGTCTGCTGGATCCCCACCGCACTCCTGAAACGCAGAAAGCATTTGCGCAAAGGGTGAATCAATCAGCGGAAATGATCACCTCCTTCGCAGACGGAACGAAACTTGCTATCGAGTGCGCGATTCTTGCCAACGCCACCGGCTTTAAGACCGGAAAGCGTGGCATGTACGGTCCCCGGTGCGCCCATATTCGCGATGCAGCAGCTCTCTTTCCTAAGGAACAGCTATTGAACGGCGGCCTTGTGGATTTCGTGCTGGGAGCCGAGCCCGGTACCGGGGCTTGGGTTATTGGGTACAACGAAGTTCCGGTTAACCGGGAGTATATGCAGTACTTCAAGATGGGCGAAGGGCCCTTCTACGTTTTTCATACTCCGTTCCACTTGCCCCACCTTCAGGTGTTGAACACTATTGCGCGAGCGGCTCTGTTTCACGACGCTACGGTGGCTCCGTTGGACCAACCGGTTTGCGATGTACTCACGGTGGCGAAACGCGACTTGAAGTCTGGGGAAATACTCGGTCCGGTTGGAGGTTTCGATTATTACGGTGTTTTGGATTCCGCGAACACCGTGCAGCAAGAGCGGCTTCTGCCAGTAGGTCTTGCCGAAGGCCACCGCCTAAGTCGCGACGTCCGCAAAGACCAGCCAATCACCTATATGGATGTTTCGGCTCCCCGTCGAGATCGTCTCTGTGACGTGCTACGCGCAGAACAAGATGCGCGGTTTTTTGCTCCGACGCACACCCCCTCGGTAGCAGCGGCGGCGCACGCCTCGCCAATTGCGAGGTACTAATTTTCCCCGATTTTGAGAGCGGTTCAGATATAGCACGCAAGATTTGCTTTCGGCAGTCAAGTGTATGGTGATGAGAGGTTTAGCTGGGCGCTACGTGATTTTGCGAACTTGGTCTCGATCCCTTTCGGGACTGGCTTCGGCGCATAGTGCCAGAAGTTGATTGGATACCTTCGGTTACTGCCGACGGAAACTTAGTATAGCGCTTAGACGTACAGCCGTCGTGCAGAGTGCTCGATCCAGCAGTACTCGCCGCGATGGAGAAATTAGAAGCGACTTTGGATGCCATGAACGAGTGTGCACCAAGAGTGCGCCATGTAAATCAGGGCATGTGGCAAGACGTTGAAAGCAAACGGGGAGAGGTGGCCGAGAGCCTGAAGGCGGCGGTTTGCTAATTTTACCTGCCCCTGTTCGTATCCACCGATTTTCACGTATTTTGTTCGTGTTAGCCGATTCTCAGTTGCGGCAACATACTCTCAATTCTCCGCATAGGGCGTTCGAGCCGTTACGCAAGGGTGTGTCGACGTCAGCCCTTCGAAACGGTGTCGTTTTCGCGCGCTGGTGCCGCTCACTGATCTCTCGTTCCGCTGCGACCTAGTCAAGCCGCCTACGACGTCGCAGGCTTTCTTTCTGGGGGGCTAGTGAGACACCGGACCCGCTTGGAACAATCCGAGCGTTACGTCGGAACCTTTTCGTCGCCTAGTTCGTATCAGAGTTGAAGTAGAATGGGGTAGCGTTTTTTCGGGTTGGCTTGGAGCAATTTTGAACCGAAAATTCCACTTTGTGGCGTTTGCTCTGGTCCTCGGATTCACACTGTTCGCAGTGCAGGAAATCGAAACCTTCGATGATGGGCTTGCCGACAATGACCAGGCAGTGCTTTGTATTGGCATCGTAGCTCCTTGCACCAAAGAACCGCCTGAATCCTCAAACAGCAGATTGTTCAGTCTTGCCGCCCCAAGTCTCTCCCCATTGACTCTCCTCATGGCTCCTGTCAAAGCCGGACGGGACCTCCTGAACCTACTCACGCTTCAAAAGAAATAGCCCGCTTACTACCCCTATTTACCGACCGCCTGTGAGCAGGATTGAGCGCGTTCTTGCGTACTTGCAGCCTGTGGGCTCTAGACCAGCACCAGCGGGACGGCTCGATTCTCTAAGCGTCTACCAATACGACTGTTCGGCGGGAAAAGGAGTGGATCGGTAATGCAAGACGACTCCCGTCTCGGTGGGCAACATCGGCCTTTGCCGAAGGCGATACAGAGAACTAAGCGTCTTTTCAAGATCGTCTTCGGTTTCACCCTTCTTGCGATAGGGGCACCAATGCTTGTCCTTCCTGGCCCTGGCTGGCTGACTATCGGCCTCGGCCTCGTGGTTTTGGCAACCGAGTTTATTTGGGCACGGCGCCTGCTGAACCGGCTTAGGGAGCAGGCAATCAAGCTCGGGAGGTCTGTTTTGGGAGGAACTGGTCCGAATGAGTCTTCAGATTCGCGCTAGGGCGCAAGGAAACGCCCCACGCCACCGAGAAGGAGACCTCCCAAGAATGAGGCAGTGCCGATCAATGCCGGATGCGCGAACTAGGCACGAAGTGTATTCCGCTTCCGGCTGTTAGACCTCTTGCGAAGGGATCAGTAGTTTTCGGAATTGAGAAGTTTCTTTCAGATTGGGGGGAGTTGAGTTTAGGCATGCAGCGTCGACGGCTGATCTTTGTTTAGCGAGCTGAGAGGGAAGGAGTTAGGCCATCGTGGATCTGCACGAAGTTTCCTCAACGCTTATTCATGCCCATAGGCCGAGCCGGTGGGGAGCCCGAATAGCGCGCATAGCCGGTTTCGGGGGCTTGCTTGCAATATTAGCCGCGGAGGGCTTCTATTCTCTGAAAATTGCGCGGCAGATCCAGGCGAGTAATACGGAAATGCGGCGTGATTTTCTCTCTCGCGATCGCACGCTCGAGCAGATTCGCTCAGCTCTCTATGAGTCAGGGAACGTTGTCCGAGACTACGTCCTAGTGGAGCCCAGCGAAAATAAGGCTGAAACGCTTCGCACCGAACTCATGACGATCCATTACGACATGGAGACGGCGCTAAAAGTCTATTCCCATTCGTTGCGTCCCGAGGAGAAAAGGCCATTTCAACAACTCGCCACTGAAGTGGGAACCTACTGGTCGACTCTGGAGCCCATCTTCGACTGGAACGCAGAGGCAAGGAGGAACCGAGGCGATTGGTTTCTTCGCCATGAAGTGCTCCCGCGGCGAACCACGGTGCTGGCGATCGCCCGCGAAGTTAGTGAAGTGAACGAGCAGGCGCTTCAGGAGGACGAAAGACGGGTCGCTGATTTATTTGCGCAGTTCGAGGGGCGTCTGCAGATCATCACAGCGTTAGGTTTGGGGCTCGGCTTGGTGTTGGCAGCTCTGACCGTGACGTATACCTTGCGTCTCGAGAAGATGGCTGACGAGCGGTACCACGAAAGTTTGCGTATCCAGAACGAACTAAAGGATCTCTCCGCGCGGCTGGTCAGTGCGCAGGAGGGGGAACGGCGCGCGATATCAAGAGAGCTTCACGACGAGGTTGGTCAGTCTCTCGGTGCACTGCTGATGGACGTTGACAACCTGTTGACAACACTGGGCGCAGACGGCGTTTTTCGCGAGCGCCTGGATAGGATGAAGCCCCTTGTGGAAAACTGCGTTAACGTGGTTCGTAATATATCCCTGCTGCTACGCCCTTCAATGCTGGACGACTTGGGGCTAGTGGCGGCACTGCAATGGCAGGCACGCGAGGTTGCCAAGCGCAGTAGTTTGACAGTGGACATCGTCGAGAAAAACGTCTCCGATACTTTGCCAGAGAAATACAGGACCTGCGTATACCGAGTCGTTCAAGAAGCACTCAGCAACTGTTCGAAGCATGCCCGCGCGAAGAGAGTTCGCATCATTGTACGCCAAGAGTTGGAACGACTCCTGCTGACAATCGAGGATGACGGGAGGGGTTTCGACGTGCATCGCGTGCGAGGCCTCGGGTTAATTGGTATGTCCGAGCGGGTGACTCACTTGAGTGGCACGTTCGAAGTCGAATCGGAGGAAGGCCGCGGCACCCTCTTGCGAATCGAGTTGCCGCTCGTTAGTGGACACATCCAGGCGGATCAAACGGCTTCATGAAAAAAGTTCGCATTTTATTGGCAGACGATCACACGGTCATGAGGGCAGGATTGCGCGCCTTGCTCGAACGCCAACCTAACCTCGAGGTGGTGGGCGAGGCCGAGAATGGACGCAAGACTGTGGAGCTTGCCTCCTCGCACGTTCCAGATGTCGTGGTGATGGATATCGCCATGCCAAATCTCAACGGCGTCGAGGCGACACGCCGCATGGTCAGCAAACAGCCCACCATCTCCGTTGTCATTCTCAGCATGTATTCCGATGAAAGTTATGTCATGCGCGCCTTGGAAGCCGGTGCCCGCGCCTACCTGCTAAAAGATTCCGCCGTTACTGATTTAATCCGTGCAATTGAGGCGGTCTCGCAAGGTAAGTCCTTCTTCAGTCCAAGGATTAGCCGGATCCTAGCTGAAGAGTACGTCCACGCTCTCAAACAGAAGGGCGTTGCGGACAGCTATGAATTGCTGACATCTCGTGAGCGCGAGATTCTCCAACTGCTGGCTGAAGGAAAGACCAACAAGGAAGTGGCTACCTCATTGAACATCAGCGTCTATACTGCCGAAACACACCGCGGCAATATCCTTCAGAAACTGAACCTGCACAGTTCGGCAGAATTGGTTCTTTACGCTGTCCGGAAGGGAATAATTTCTTAGAAAAGTGAGCGTTGTTTCACAAGGAAGCGAGTTGAGGGTGGCGCATCGAAGGAAACGCTCATCGTTTTCGTACCGCGCCTACTACGGAGTCGAGCCCAATTTACCCACACCAAGGGATAGGAATCCTTGTCCATCCCGATTAGCCTCACCTCCGTACTTAGAGCCGCCGCATGAACCTTTAGTATCTGTCCGCGTGGAGCATGGAGACGGACGAACACTTAGCGCGAAGCGGCCATAGCCACATAACTTTCGCCTCATTGGTTTTTGTCTTCGCGGTGACCGGTTCTGGAAATGCGCACAGGTCGATGCGCTCACGGAAGGAATAAATGCCGAATTTACGAGAGATATTGGTAGTCAGCACAGATGACGAAGTTCGTCGAAATCTGGCGGGAATAGTCGGTCTGTGCGGGTTGGAGCCGGTTCTTTGTGTCACTGTGGCCGATACTCGAGCTGTTCTCGGCCGGTATCCGATCTGCGTTGTGGTCTGTGAGGACCAGCTAGCTGACGGCAACTATCGTGACATCGTCGAAGCGGTAGAGCAGAGTGCTGCAGATGCGCCGGTCATCGTAATTTCTCGGCTGGGCGAGTGGGATAAGTATCTGGATGCGATCCGCGTGGGAGTATTCGATTACATGGGTTTTCCTTCTCGCCGCGGCGAGATCGAGTGGGCGATAAAAAATGCGCTTAGTGAGCGGGCGCGGCAGAACCAACTGAAATCTGGTGAAGTTCGCCAACCATCAAACAGAATCGGAGGAATGCCATGGACTCCGGAGGAATGAAAGTTCTTCTGGTCGGCCAGAACGCGAGGAGCTGCTTTCAACTGCTGCAATTGTTGGACAACATAGGATGTCAGTGTCGCTTCGCGAGCACTTACAGAGATGCTTGCACTTTGATTTCGCAGACGGCATTCGACCTAGTCATCAGTCAGCTTGAGTTACCGGACCGAACTGCTTACCCGCTGCTGGACTGGCTTAGGGGATCGACTGCCACGTTGTTTTTTTCAAAGACCATAGAGAATGGCTGCTTGTGGTTGCCGATGCTCGTACGGGGCAGGGAGTGGGTCGGGGCACACGCGCTACGGCCGGAAGAATTCAGGGACATGCTCAGAAAGACGTTACCGTACAGGGCTCGGGAGGAAAGCGCATTAAAATCGTAAAGAATGTTCTTCGCTGTACTTACACTCTCTTTGCCTTATCACATGCCTGTCCCCAGTGCTTGTGCAATTTATTGGAGCCAGAAAAGCATCGTGCCCCCAAATCAGTCCGTCAAGATCCCGGAAAGGATCTTCCTGCCGTGGCCTACTCCTTACTCTGAGTCTTGACAAACGGACGGGCATCCTTCCTTGCGCTTTCTCTACCACGATTTTTACTCTCGAAGTACGGGCCATAGGGGATGTACCTCTCTCACGTCCCCGCCTACGCTCGGTGAAAATCCGGAGCCCACCTGCGTCGCGTTTGCAATCACTTCGTGACTCGAGAGGTGGTACTAGGTTACGGAGTGGGTGGCGGAGAGGCGTTGTCTAGACGCCGGCTTCACACGAATTTGAAAAGTCGAGGAATAGACAATTTATTTCTCAACGAAAGCTCAAGGGGATTAAGCAACCATGAAAAAACAACTTGCACTTTTCTTCGGTGTTGTTCTGCTGTTGGAGTATCCCGGGCCCTTGGCGCAGGCGCAGGGTCTTGACGGTACCGTCAGAGGAGAAGTCAAAGACCAAGGTGGTGCCGTAGTTGTCGGTGCCAAGGTGACGGTTACGAGCGAGCAAACGGACTTGAACCGGACACAGGAAACCACTTCGGGGGGGTTCAATTTCCCAAACCTTCTCCTTGGTACGTACACAATTATCGTTGAACACGAAGGCTTCAAGAAGTATGTACTCAAAGGAGTTGAGGTCAAGGCAAATCAGGTCACGGAGGTCGCTGCACAGTTGGAGCTGGGTTTATTGAGCCAAACGGTCGAAGTCACGGCGGGCGCTGAGCTTGTGCAAACTACTTCGTCACAGTTGGGAACCAGTTGGAACGCTCGCGAGGCCTCAGAGGTGCCGCTTCCGGTTCTTTCGGGTAATGCGTTGAACCTGTCTATGCTACAGGTTGGCACGACGAGCCAGTCCGGCGGTGTTGCAGGCGTGGGGGGAGCCATCGGCGGTAATCGCCCTCGCAACAACAGCTTTGTTGTCGACGGGGTGGATAACAACGACGTCTCTGTTACGGGGCCGATCCAATACGTAATCCCCGAAGCGGTTGGAGACTTTACGCTTCTCACCAACCAGTTCAACGCGGAATACGGACACTCTACCGCCGGTCAGTTCATCGCAAACACGAAATCTGGAACCAACGACTATCATGGAGAGGCATTCGGATTCGTGAACAACCGCAACTTCAACTCCTTAGACAACCTGACCAACGCCGCCATCGCGCGGGGCGACCTTGCAGAGGCGCCTCGGTTTGACTGGCTACGTACTGGGGGAGCAATAGGTGGCCCGGCGATCAGGGACAAGTTCTTCTTCTTCGGGGCCTACCAGTATGCGACCTTGAGGCAGGCCTCGACGCCAGGCAACGTGAGCTTCGTGCCCACTGCAAACGGCTTTGCTACCCTGAATTCCTTGGCGACTACTCCAGGGTCCGGCGTAAGCCAAATCGCTGTCAACGCGCTGACGAATGTGCTGCCAGCGGCCCCTGTTGCTGATTCCAGCCAGGGCGTGACTGTCACCAATAACGCCACGGGGGCTTCGGTGCCCATTGAAGTCGGTCGCTCCCGCCCTCCGGCACAGCAGTCGCGCCGGCTATTTTTCCCACGGTGACAGGAACTTTGGACGATACAAATCCATGCGGCCACGAGCCATAGGGAAAGACCGTAGGAACGGATAAAGCGAGCAATGCGGATCGTCCCCGATGCCTGATCGCTCGGCGCAAACAGTCTTGAGCGAGGCTTCGAAAGATGTCGCCGTAGAGGTGAACGCCCTGCAGGCGCCTGATGTTGCCATACCTGCTACAATCGCTACCGCAACGCATTCAGAGGGCACAGGCCGGAATAGAGGCCCAGTGCCTAAGAGGCGGTATCAGGCAGGTTGTTTTCGAGTGGAAAACGGCAAGG
>WNGN01001277.1_pt1 | contig 16510 bp, 10 predicted proteins | sample 5400561 | NCBI WGS metagenome assembly WNGN01 (sample SAMN13153379, study PRJNA577476) | soil metagenome | isolation source: 115 cm soil or saprolite under Garry oak tree replicate 2 | place: USA:California | collected 2016-06-15
GTGGATGAAAAACGGCATCGGCACGCCCCACTGGCGCTGGCGCGAGAGCGTCCAGTCGGGCCGGTTGGCGATCATGCCGTGCAGGCGCGCCTGGCCCCAGGAAGGGTAGAAGCGGGTCGCTTCCACCCCTCGCAGCGCGGTGGCGCGCAGGGTTTCCGCGGGTTTCGTGCCCTTGTATCCGGGCACCTCGTCCATACCCGCGAACCACTGCGTCGTGGCGCGGTAGATGATCGGGGTCCTGTGGCGCCAGCAATGCATATAGCTGTGTTGGTGCGTTTCCGAATGAAACAGGGCGCCCGCTTCGCGGATCTTCTCGACGATCCTGGAATTCGCCGTCCAGATGTCCAGTTCGCCGAAAAACGGCAGCGAAGAAGCGTATTTCCCGTCGCCCAGCACCGGGGCGAGAATCTGCTCGTCCTTCATGCCGTAGCGGCGGCAGGAAATGAAGTCATCGACGCCGTAAGCCGGAGCGCTGTGGACGATGCCCGTACCCTGCTCCAGGGTCACGTACTCGCCGAGGTAAACAGGCGCGAGGCGGTCGTAGAAGGGATGGCGGAAGCCGATCAGCTCGAGCTTCTCCCCCTTGCAGGAGGCGAGCGTCCTGCCTTTCAGCCGATAGCGCTCGAGGCAGGCCTGCTCCAGGTCGGCGGCGAGGATCAGCAGGCCGCGCTCGGTCTCGACGAGGTTGTAGATGAAATCCGGATGGACGTTGAGCGCCTGGTTCGCGGGAATCGTCCAAGGCGTGGTGGTCCATATGAGGATCCAGCCCTTGTCCGTCGGCAGCTTGGGCAGGCCGAACGCCTTCGCCACCTTGCCGCCCTCGGCGAACGGAAATCCCACGTCGATCGCAAGATCGGTGCGATCCATGTATTCGACCTCGGCCTCGGCGAGCGCCGAGCCGCAATCGAAGCACCAGTTCACCGGTTTCAGCCCGCGATAGATATAACCTTTCTCCAGCAGCTTGCCGAGCGTGCGGATCTCGTCGGCCTCGCTCTTGAATGCCATGGTCGTGTAGGCGTTGTTCCAGTCGCCCAGCACGCCCAGGCGCTGGAAGTCCTTCTTCTGCCGCTCGATCTGCTCGGCCGCATACGCGCGGGCGAGGCTCAGGGTCTTTTCCACGGGAATGTTCTTGCCGTAGGTCTTCTCGATCTGCACCTCGATCGGCATGCCGTGGCAGTCCCAGCCGGGAACGTAGACCGCGTCGAAGCCCGCCATGTTGCGCGACTTCACGACGACGTCCTTGAGGATCTTGTTGACCGCCTGGCCGATGTGGATGTCGCCGTTGGCATAGGGCGGGCCGTCGTGGAGCACGAACTTCGGCCTTCCCCGGTTCGCCTCGCGGATCTTTTCGTAGATTTTTTTCTCCTGCCATTCCTTGACCCATTGCGGCTCCCGCCTGGCGAGATCACCGCGCATGGGAAAGGGCGTATCCGGGAGATTCAGGGTCTTTTTGTAATCCGTCTTGTTCTCAGGCATTGCGGTGATCCATGAGGAAGCTCTTGGCGGCTTCGCAGTCGCGCGCGATCTGGGCCTGCAAAGTCTCGATATCGGGATATTTCTCCTCGTCGCGGATCTTGTGCAGAAATTCGACGCGCAGGTGCGCGGCGTAGAGATCCCCCGAGAAATCGAACAAGTGCACCTCCAGCACCGCTCGCCCGCTCGCCGTGATGGTGGGCCGAACGCCGAGGCTCGCGACCGCAGGGCGGGCGGCGGCCCCGATACCGTGGACCTTCACCGCGTAGATGCCGGTGAGCGGAGGGCGATTGTGCTTCAGTTGCACGTTGGCCGTGGCGAATCCCAGCTCGCGTCCGAGCTTTCGTCCGTGGATCACGCGCCCGCTGATGCTGTAGGTCCGCGCGAGCAGCGTCTCGGCCGCCGCGAGGTCGCCCGCGGCCAGGGCGGCGCGCACGGCCGAGCTCGACACCCGCGAGCCGGCGTGCATCACCGTCGGCATGGTTTCGACTTCGTATCCGTGACGCCCGCCCAATTCTTTCAGCAAAGCGAGGTCGCCGACGCGCTTCGCTCCGAAACGAAAGTCCTCGCCGATCAGGAGCCAGCGCGCCCCGAGCCGTTTCGCGAGCACCTGCTCGACGAACGCTTCCGGCGCAAGGGCCGCGAACGAGCGGCTGAAACGCTGAACGTGCACGCGTTCCACGCCGTGCGCCGCGAGCAACTCGAGTTTTTCGCGCAGCGAGGTCAGGCGCGTAGGCGCCGCCCCCGGTGCGAAGAACTCGCGCGGATGGGGCTCGAAGGTCAGCACGCAGCTCGTCAGGCCACGCTTGCGCGCCCCGGCGCGGAGGCGCTGCAGCAGCGTCTGGTGTCCGCGATGGATGCCGTCGAAATTGCCGACGGTCAGCGCAACCGGTGGCAGTGTGGCGGCGGAAGCGCCGTGGGTAAGCAGCATGAAGCCCGAAGGAAGACCGCAAAGTTTTGAATTATAGCGGCATTTACTCTCACAAAAATCCGAGGCGATCTCGGCGCGCCGTTACGCACGACCGAAGGCGTTTGAGCGTAAGGCGTAAGATGGTCGGAAAAGGAGAACGGCGTGAAAACCCTCGACGAGCAAATGGCGGTCTACGCCGCCTATCATCGCAACCGCTGGAACAAGCTCACGCACTTCGTGGGCGTCCCGGCGATCATCTTCGCGATCCTGATCCCGATGAACTGGGTTCCGCTCGGGGAAGGACTTTCTCTGGCTCACCTTTTCACCGCAGCGGCCCTCGCCTACTACTTTCTGCTGGACGTGCCGCTCGCTCTTGCGACGACGGTCGCGGTCGGCGCGCTCTTCTACGCCGCAAAGCTCGCCGCCGGAGCCGGCGTCGCCTCGGGATGGATCTGGTTCGGTATCTTCTTCGTCGGCGGCTGGATATTCCAGCTGGTGGGCCACGCCTTCGAAGGCCGCAAGCCGGCGCTCGCCGACAATTTATTCCAGATATTCGTCGCGCCGATTTTTCTCGTGGCGGAACTTTTTTTCGCGTTCGGATTGAAGCGCGATGTCCTGGAAAAAATCGAAGCTCGCCTCGCGCGGTTGAATAGCGCGGATTGAGCCGTCAGGTCGACGCCTTCTAGGGTTTCTGCTCGCCCTGAGGATTGAACTTCAGAGGGCCTTGCGCGTCGACTTCCATCGCTAAGGCTACGGTTTCCCCGCGTACCTGCTGTCAGCGCCCACAGACTCTAGGGCCTTCTTGCTCATTTGGCTAAGCACTAAAATCGCGAACTGATTCTTCTGATCTGCCGCCTTATTTAGCAACGAAATTGCCTCGACAAAACGATCGCCCAGCTTATCGCCTCTCGTGGACTCTTGCAGGTACTTCATTCCCAAAATGTATTGCGCCTCCGCGTCTCCCTCTTTCGCGCCTCTGTTCAACCAATCGTTGACCAGCTTCGTCATTTCCGGCAGCGCTTTATCCGGTTGGAGCCAGCCGGATAAATTGGCTTGAGCCCATCCGTCCCCCGCCTTCCGCCTCGAGATTATGAGATCGAATGCCTGCTCGTATCGCTTGTCGTGCATCAGATGGATGTACTTGGCGTACATCTTGTCTGCCTCGGCAGTGTCAGCCGCGACGGCGGAAGAGATGAAGACGCTCAACGAAAATACCGCGATAAGCACGGAAGCTAAGACTCTGTGCGTATCGGTTTCACCAAAACGCGGGACGGGGAGAGGAGCGAGACACAAGGATAATGTTTTCTCGCGGCGGTTCCCATCAATCACTGAAGAACTTCCGGATTTACGCTAGAAGTTGATCTGCGAGGGCACGAGCGTGAGCGGCGGTATGTTGGGCGCCGTTCCGCCTGTCAGCAAGAAATTCTCTTGTGCCGGAAGGTAGACGCCCCGCCCCCGAAGATAGGTGACCGTTGGGGTGAGGGTATCGGTGGCAGGATCCCGCTGGTTGGTGCCCGCCGTAATCATGCCAAAAAACCATTGAAAGATGGATATGGTGGACGTCAAGCTCGTGTTAATCCATTCCCACACTCCAATGCCCGAATTTGTCGGGCTCGCGTCCACCAATACGGCGATGCGGGCCAATGTGCCGACGGGAGCGGTCAGGATAGCGAAGGGCGTGAAGGGGGGTTCCCGCGAGAGGTCGGCCCAGGTTTCGGGCGGTACGGCTGCAGTGGCGGGATCGTAGCCGGGGATCGGGCTGGCCGTCGGGCTGTTTCGATGCTTGTGTGTCAACCCCATGGAGCTGTTGCACACCTCGAGCGACGCATATCCCTGCGCGCACCACTCGGCCCAAGTGTAGGGGCCCGAAGAAACCGTCGGATAGGCGCTAAGCAGGTATTGGTCCCATCTGGAATAGTTATAACCGTAGTTCGGTTCGGAGATGTCCTTGGTGGCCACCACCACCGCATCGCTCTCCTCGCCCAGCGGACCGCGATAGACGACTTGCAGGTAGAGGTCCGTGGCGTTGATGGGAATCTGGTCGGGATTCGGGAATGCGAAGGTGACCGGCTGCGCCTCGACATCGAGACTCCCGGGAAGCCCAGCCACATTGACTTCCTGCGAGACGACGATTTCCTCCTCGGTCGATCGGCAGGCGCGCCAGTCGATGCCCGGGGAGCCGTATTCGCCCGACAAGTCCGGCTGATAGCAAGTGTTGCGGTGAAACTTGACCACGGCCCTGAGCTTTCCGGCCCCCGTCGGCTCGACGCCGGTCCCCGCCGGGGTGACATTCCTGAGCTTCAGCTTGATCTTGCGAAAACCGCCCGTGTCCTTGGCATTGCCTTCCGCAACGTTGTGATCGATGACGGCATAGACGCCTTCGTCGGGGAGCGAGATCTCCAGCTTGCCGCGCAAGGCATACTGCAAAATTCCCGCGCTGTAGGCCGCAGCGCGCGGCATCAGGAGGTCTATCGCCCGGTCGTAGTTGTCTTTGATTAGAGTGAATTCGGAGCGCAGGTTCGCGTTCTGAGCGGCGTCGTTCCACAGGCTCCATGCGAACAGTGGCACGTCGGAAGCCGCCTGTGTCGGTTCTTGCGCGTCAGGCACGTTGCCCAGATACAGCGTCTCGATTCCCGTCGAGGCCGGCGAGCCGTCCCAATGAGTGACCGGCTGGGTCCGTTGAGTGTATGTGTCGACGTTCGTCGACGGGCTTGCGTAAGCGGTATTGCCAAGCAAGCTGCCGATGCTGAAAAACCCCCTATTGCTGTAATCGGCCAGGCCTTTCTGGTCCGGGCGGGTCCAATAATCGGCGTACCGCGTGAAATGGGGGGTAGGATAGTTGCCGAAAGTGATCTCTTTGAGAGTGATCGACACATTGGCGGCGTTTGGATCGTCTTTTGTCGAAAATTTGTCTTGCCCTGTTATCCGCGCATCGACGTAGCGCTCGAAGGCACTCTTGTGCCCCGTCAGTATCGTGAAAAATCCGCCGGCATGCGGATCGTTGCGCGTGTGCTGCGGCTGAGCCATGTCCTGATTCAGGTGCAGGATGTCGCCTAGCGCACGAAACGCCGTCGCCCAGTAGGTATTCCGCTCGCCTGCGCTGTTGGCGGCTTTCTCCCCCGCTTGGTTCTGTCCGGTCACGGCGCGCCACATGGATTCGTGGAACGTGGCCAAGCTGAAGTTGTTGAAGCGCTGCGGTGTGGGCGTAACCCCTGGAATGGAAAAAGGCGGGAATGCCGGCGTGAAGGCGGCGGGATCCAGCGCCCAATCGGCCGCCCTGGCGCCCAGCGTAAATCCCACCGTGAGTCCGAGGTTGTTCACCGGATCATGAAAATGACTGAACACGCGGTGGAAGTCTCCATTCGGGTCTTCCTTCGGCGAGGGATCGGACGCGGCCGAATCGTCGTCTTCGCGGATCGCTCCGCGGATTAACCAACCCCGTGTGCTGAAGGGTGGAACCTTGAGCGGATCCTTCATGATCGCTTCTTCGTACCACGCTAGCGAGTTCCGCGTGACGGGCGCAGTTCCATCGGCCGGGCGATAGTCGTAATAGCTGGTCGTTCCAAACGCATCGTCGATATCCCGAATCCCGAGGCGGTCGAACACACCCGGATCGTCGGCAAGGAATCGCGCCCAAGCCTTGTCCGTTATCGCACCGTGGGTCGTGACTTCAAAGGCGTGCGCGCCGGTCAAGTGGAAATAAGCGCCAAGAACAACGAGCGCAATCCGTTTCATGACATTATTTCTTTTCATAAGTGTCCGCCCTTCTGTTCTGTAGCCTGGGGGCCGCCGAGTCCTTAATTTTTTCGTTGATCCATCGAATGTGCGAGTAGTGACCGCTTTCCCCTTGGCTCGCAATTGGCGAAGAGGCTATTTCGTCCCGTACGCTCGTCAGCAATACCATGTCATCAAAATATGCCTGCATGCGGCAGGCAAAGTTGCTGGCTAACCGTTCGATTTCCTGCATTCTCGCTTCATCGCTCCCCACAAAAGGCTTCATCTCCAGCCGAACATCGGCTTTCGGTATTCTGATCGTGTCGCTGTAGGCAATGCCCAGAATCGAGCGCCGCGCTTGATGGACTTCAACGCCATGCCAAGGCACGGCGTAACCAGCTTTGTAAGCCTTAACGTCACCATAGGTGGCATTCGCTTGAGTGTTCTCCTGCGTCCACGGCGCGAACCGGAAGCGCCCTTGCGCGTCAGTTTCCACCGCCATGGAGCGAAAGCAATGCGGCCCACTGTGGCCGGTGTTATTGCGCTCGAAGCGAATCGCCACCACCGCGTTGGCAATCGGCTTGCCGGTATCGGCTTCCACGACGACGCCGGTGATTTCCTCCGCGGTGACGTACTTAGCGATATCGTCCGCATGCGCCAGGGACGTAGCGAGCGCGCTCAGCAGAGCGAAACAGAGAACAATCGCAATGGATCGGATCATATCGGCTCCTCACATGCCTTCGATGCGCCAGACGCCGTCGGGACCGCGCAGGAACCAGATCGGAAAGGCGACGGTACCGCTTGGTGTGTCACGGGTCAGGATGACTTCCCCGAAATCGGGACCCACGGTGCTGCCTCTGAGCGTGCCCAAGGCGTTCACCGCGTCGGTGAGTTTTCCGGCCTGCTTGAGCCCATTGAACAAGGCCGCGTACTGGGCCGAAGCTCCGCCCGTTATGAACTGGAGCGCACCGTCCACGTCTCCCGCGCGCAAGCTATCCAGCATGGCGTTGAAGGTGCCGCGCAGCTTCACGTCCGGATTGGGGTCCGCGAGAACCGCGAAACGCCGCTGCACGACTCTTCCGAATGAGTCGGTCGCGGTCACGATGGGCGTATAGACCCCCGCCACGGAGTAGGTCGCAGTCAGCGTACCGCCCGGGGGATTGAGCGTGTAGTCCACCACGCCGTCACCGGTGAAGTCGTAATCGGCTCGGGTGAAGGAGGCGCCGCCCGTGGTCGTGATCTTGAACGCGACGCTCAAGGGGACGCCCGCCTCCAGAGGATCGGCGTCGATGCGGATGGGAGCCGGTCCGGTGCTCGACACGCTGATGCTCTGGCTCGTGGTCGTCCCGTCGACTGCGGTAAGCGTCGCGGTGATCGTGTTCGATCCGGTGGAGAGATGCACGTTATTGGCATAGAAGTTGCGGTTCGAGTCGACGAACGCGACCACGCCGTTCACCTTGACGCCGGCATATTGCGGCCCGACCACCTGTCCCGTGACCAGGACCCTGTCGTCATCGACCGTGGCCCCGTTTGCCGGGCTGGTGATGGTAAACAAGGACGTTACGCTGACGGTCACGCCTGCAGAAATACTCGAGGCGCCCAGGCTGTCCGTTGCCTTGGCGGTGAGCGTATAGGTGCCCACCGCTACGTTGGTCCAGCTGAAGGTATACGGGGCCGCGATGATCGTGCCGATGAGGGTCGTGCCCTGGTAGAACTCCACTTTGGCGATCGTGCCCGCGCCGATCTGGGTCGCATTCGCCGTGAGGGTGATCGTCGCGGGCGCGGTGAAGCTCGCCCCGGTGGTCGGGCTGGTCAGGGAAACCTGCGGCCCGCTCACCGTGATCGACACGGCTGCCGAAATGGTCGAGGCGCCCAGACTGTCCGTCGCCTTGGCGGTGAGCGCATAGGCGCCGGCTCCGACGTTATTCCAGTTGAACGTGTACGGAGCGGCCGTGACCGTTCCGATGAGAATCGTCCCCTGATAGAACTCCACCTTGGTGATCGTGCCGCCGTCGTCGTCGGTCGCATTCGCCGAGAGCGCGACGGTCGCCGGCGCAGCGAAGGTCGCCCCGCTTCCCGGGCTCGTGATGGAAATCTGCGGCCCGGTCACCGTGATGGTCGCGGTCGACGTGCCCACCCCGCCCAGATTGTCAAACGCCTTGACCGTCAGCGTGTACGTTCCGGGGGCAGTCACCGACCAGTTGACCGAATAGGGGGCGGTGGTCGCGGTGCCGATCAGCGTCGTCCCCTGATAGAACTCGACCCTGGCAATCGTGCCGTCGGTGTCGGACGCGTTTGCCGTCAAGGTGATGCTCGATCCGGCCAGGAAGGATGCGCCCTGCAAGGGCGAGGTCAGCGTCGCCGTGGGCGGATTGTTGACCGTGATCGACACCGGTGCCGATGTCGTCTGCGCTCCCTGGTTGTCGGTCGCGCGCGCGGTGATCGTATGCGCGCCGAGCGCGACGTTCGACCAAGTGAAGCTGAACGGGGCCGAGTTCGAGGCGCCGAGCAGCGCGCCGTCGCCGAAGAGCTCGACCAGCGTCACCGTGCCGTCCGAATCGGTCGCGTTCACGTTAACCGGAACGCTGGCCGGAGCGTTGAACACCGCGCCCGATGCCGGGGACGTGATGCTGATCGAAGGCGGGACATTCGGACCGACCACGGTGATCGTCTGGATCGTGCTTCCACCGACGCCGTGGTCGTTTGTCGCCACCGCCGAGATCGTGTAGGTGCCTTTCGCGAGATTGGGCAGCGCGATCTGGTAGGGCGGCGAGGTCACCGTCCCGAAAAGGATCGGGTCCCTGAAGAAATCGAGCGAGTTGTGGTAATAGAAACTGACTTTCTTGACCGTCCCGCCGGGCGCCTTGGCGTCGGCCACGAACGTGACGGTTGCGGGCTCGTTGAATGTAGCGCTGGAGGGCGCCGTGAAGACCACGATGGGCGCGAGGTAAGCGAAGATCGTGATGCTGCGCTTCACGAAGGTCCTGTCGGGACGCGCCAGCCGGGCCGTGATCGTCGTCGGTCCAGGGACCGTAGGGCCCTGAACAAAGGTGGAGAAGGAATTGCCGCTGATCGTCGCGTGAGACGAAAAGCCGTCGACGTCGATCAGGATCGTGTTGCCGGTGGCGAAGGACGACTCGAACGTACCGGTCACCGCGGGCCCGCAGGTATATATCAGCTGGCATGACGAGCCGTCGGCGGGGCTCGTGATCACGAGCGAGGTCGCCGAGTTGACCGTGACGGAGACCGGCGCGGAAGTCGCCGTCGAGCCCGAGTTGTCGGTCGCTTTCGCCGTGATCGAATACGTGCCGATCGGGACGTTGCTCCAGCTCGCCGTATACGGAGCCGTCGTCGACGACCCGATCAAGGTGCTGCCCTGGAAGAAATCGACCCGAATGATGGTGCCGTCCGGATCGCTCGCCGTCGCGGCGAGCGGAATCGTCCCCGGCGCGATAAAGCTGTCGGTGACGGTCGGGGACGTGAGCGTCACGACGGGCGGCTGACCTTTGGCCGGGCCGGCGGCGTACGCCGTGGCGCAGCTCCAGAGAAGCAGCGCGCCCGCGGCCCGGAAGACGAACGACGTAAGGGCGCGCAGCTCGAAGTGTGCTTTGCGCATGATCGCTTCTCCTCTTTCGCTGCGCGTCATGAGTTCAATTGGTCGCCTGGCTCACGGGCAGGAACAACGGTCGCGAAACCTTGTTGTCGCCCGAGTACACCGCGGTGAGCTGGTGAACTCCCGCGGGCAAGGTCGTCGTGTAAGTCGCCATTCCCCCGGATACCAGGACGGTGGCGAGAGAACTGCCGTTGTCGGTGAACGTAACCGATCCCCCCGGAACGGCGCTGGCCACGGCAGCGGTCAAGGTGACCGCTTGAGCGCTCGTGGGAGCGGTGGGCGTCGCGGAGAGCTGCGTGGTGAAGTTGTCCGGAGTTATCTTGAAAACGACGGCGTTACCGGTGTCCTTCGGCAGCGGCTGGAAAGCTGCCGGCGTCGCAGGCATGATCGACGACCCGATGTAGCCCGCGACATAGGCGCTGCCGGCGGCGTCAACGGCGACGCCCGTGGCCCCGCCCACCTCGAACGTGAGGGTGCCGACTTTCCGGCCTAGCGTCGCGCAATAAACGAGCGTCGAGATCGACCGGTCCACCACCATAGCGACGAACGGAAGCGCCGGGCCATACCCCGACTGACTCCCCTCAATCGATCCCCCGGGAAAATTGGGGCTGCGCGCCTGGCCGGCCACGTACGCGTTCCCGGCCGTATCCGCCGTAATGGCGAGCGCATTGTCGTCGTCGCCCGATAAGGAGCATCCGCTGCATCCGAAGAGCGGGTTCCCTCCCAGGTACGAAGAGTAGACGAGCACGTTGCCCGTCGCGTTGACCTTGGCGACGAACGCATTATTCACCGACGTATTGAGCACCCCCTTGTTCGGCTGGAAGGCGCGCACCACGGGAAAATCGTTCGAGTAGGTTGTGCCGGCAATATACGCATTGCCCTGGGGATCGATCGCCACGGCGTGGGCTTCGTCTTTGGCCGAGCCGCCAAGCAAGCTCGAGTAGATGACCGCAGTGCCGGTCGGGTTGAACTTTGTGATGAAAGCGTCCTGAACTCCACCGAACGACGAGCGGAACGCATTAACGAGCGGGAAGATATCACCGGTATCCGTCATGCCAACTACATAAGCGTTGCCTGCCGCGTCGACAGCGATTCCCGTGCCGGCCGAGCCGCCGGCGCCTCCCAGAAACGTCGAATAGATCGCCGCGGTTCCGGTCGCGTTCAGCTTGAGCACTATCGCGGCGGTCGGCCAAAACGGAGCCGGCTGAAACACGCCCGGCGTCGTCGGGAACGAACTTCCCGCGCTGCCGGTAATAAAGGCGTTGCCGGATGAGTCCAAAGCGATGGCTCGGGGATTCGAATCACCGCCGGTAAAGGTTGAATAAACGAGCGCGTTGCCTTGCGCGTTCAACTTGGTCACAAATCCGGTCCCGTTGAAGGTTGTTATGTATGCCCCAGCCGTCACGGGATAAGCGCTGCTGACAGTGCTTCCGGTGATGTATGCGTTGCCCGCGGTATCCACCGCAATACCTTTGGCAACGGAGGATCCGCTCTTTCCGCCGATATACGTGGAATACACCAAGCCCGTGCCGTTCGCGTTCATCTTGGTCACGAAAACGTCCGACGGCCCCGCCTTCTTGGTCTGCAGCGCACCGACGAGCGGAAAATCGGTGGAGAAGGTTTCGCCAGTGATATAGGCATTCCCGCTCGCGTCCAGAGCAATTGCCCACGCGAGATCGTCCGATCCTCCACCGAGATAAGTCGAATAGTTGAGCATCGGGTCGATCACCAGGGTTCGGCGCCTATCGTAAGAGGAGACATCGAACCGCAGCTCGTTCCCCGCAACGACGTAACGCAGGGGGACATCGATACGCTTGCCGTCGCGCTCCTGGTACGCAACGGGTTTCTTGAGGGTCACGTCTCCCGAGTAGGTGCCGAGCACGAGGTCGCCCGATTCGGCGACGGTCGCGGAACGGTGGCCGCTCAGCTTGAATTTGATCCGCTTCGCGTCGGCACCGGCCGAAACAATGAAGTCGTATTCGATCCGCCCGCTGTTGCCGTAATACACGACGTCAATGCCCGGATAGGCGTTGATCTGCCGCACGCGCGAAAAATTCGGCACATTGGTTATCTGTACGCCGGCGCTGAAGTAATTGGTAATCGCTGGAAGCTGATCTACTCCTTCAAATTTCGCTTCGGCGAACGCGTTCTGGAACTCCAGCCGTACTATGGAAATGACTTCCGAACCGCCCTTATTCAGCGTCAGCACCATCCCTTCGTTGGTCAAAAACAGATTCTGTCGCTCACCGCGAGATACGAACTTGACGCGTCTGTCGAACTTGCCGGTATTGGCTTCGAACGACAGCGGTAAGTTAGCAAAGAAAGCCTCTACTCTTGCGGCGCTCGTTCGGCCGGGAGCGACCGGCGGCGCGGTCTCGGCCCAAGAAATGGCTCCGCGGAACAGGAGAAGAGCCGCGACCGTCCTGAGCGTCGGCGTCTTGAAAACAGTTACGCAGCGCGCAGCGCAGCGAATCGCTCGAGAGGCCGCGTGAATGGCATGACGGAAGTTAAGTTGGCCGTGAACACCCTGAACGAAGCGCGTTTTTATGAGCTTCATATTTCTCCCCTGAAAATTCCGGCAATAGCTGGATATCCACCGCCCGCGGACAGAAACCGCTTGCACGCTGAAATAAGAACCGGTTTCAAAATGAAGGCTGAAGCTTTTGTAGATGGCGCCAGCGAATGAGAGAGCATCCGATTTTGAGGAATGCTTCGTGGATGCTGGGCAGTCGTTCACAACGAATCCCCAGACGACGAAACCAGTGCAGCCAAGCGATGGTTCGCTCCACTTCATTTGGATGTGGTGAATCCACTTCAGCCTCCCTGCAGCGCGTTGTTACGCACAAGCGGTTTTATTCCAACGTCATTGCGTGTGCGCCATGGTAGGAACGAATAAAACAAAGACCAATCGGGAAATCCCTGAATAGGATGTTCGAAATACCTTAGGACCTTGCTTATCCCGAGGCTTCTCCACTGGAGACTATACTAAGAGGCCGTTTCAAAATGATTGAAACGGCCCTGACGCTGCCGCCTGTACTCGCGAGGCCCTGCGGCTAATCCGGAAATAGCGGGGAGGATTTCCAGCACGCCGCAGGCTTGACGCCTGCCTTCAATTCAGACGCGTGGCCGCCTGCTTCAGCTCCAGGATCCTTTCGTGGATCTCCGCTGCGTCCGGCGCCTGCGGCCGCCGCCGCAGGTAGTTCTGCAGGTCGGACAGCGCCGGCCGGAAGCATTCGAGCTGCTGGTACACCAGCCCCCGATCGCGAAGTTCCTCGGCCGACTCCGGCATCACGAGCAGCATCCTGTGCATCACCGCGAGCGCCTGTTCGAGCCTTCCCGTCTGCGTATAGATGTTCTTCAGATTGCGCAGGACTCTCGCGATGATCTGGCGCGGGGTCGCCGGCTCCAGATACTGGTCGAGCTGCGCCTGCTCCGCCTTCCCCGAGGGCAGAACTTGCGCGAGGCGCTGGCGCAGATCGGACTCGGACTGCGCCTCCCCCCCGGTGAAAGGGTCGAGCACGAGCTGACCGCGCTTGACCGCGAGCTTGACGAGGAAATGCCCGGGGAAGGAAACGCCTTTCAGGTTGAGGCCGAGGCGCTTGCCGACTTCCAGATAGAGGATGGACAAGGTGATGGGAATTCCGGTGCGGCGTTCCATGACCTCGTTCAGATAGCTGTTGCGCGGATCGTAATAGTCGACCAGGTTCCCCGAGAAGCGCATTTCGTTGAACAGGTAGTAGTTCAGGGCGAGCACCCTCTGCTCGGAAAATGCGTCGCCCGCGAGGCGCTTCTTGATGGCGACCGCGATGCCGTCGAGCTTGGAGAGGTACCCGGGAATGTCCAGCTCTGGATAGATGTCCTGGGCGAGCATCAGGCTCGCCTCGGCGAGATTGAACTGATCCCGCGAAACGATTTGCGCGAAATGCTCGAGCCGGGAGTTCACGCCGCGCGTCTCGAGAAGTCGCCGAGCCTGAAGCCGAAGAGCCACAGGCTCGCGAAGTACGCGGCCCCGCCGAGAAGCACGAGTCCGGTGACCGCGACCGCTCGCGTCATCCCCGATGCGGCTAGCCACCAGGGCGCCGAGCCCATCGCGAACCACAAGGCGAGCGCCATGGCTGCCAGTGCTCCGGCAACCTTGAGCGCGAACGCCCCCCAACCCGGCTGGGGTCGATAGATCCCGTACTGGCGCAGCTTGCGGTAGAGCAGACCGGCGTTCAGGCAGGCGCCGAGGGCGATCGCCAGCGCGAGACCGGCGTGCGGGCCGATGCCGGTTGCAAGCTCGAGTCCTCCCTGCTTGAGGGACAGAATGAATACCGCGTTCATCAGCTGGGTGGCGATCAGGGACAAGACGGCGATCCGTACGGGCGTGGCAATATTCTGCCGCGCATAAAAGCCCGGCGCCAGTACCTTGACGAGAATCAGCCCGAGCAGTCCCGCGCTGTAGGCGATGAGCGCCTGGCGCGTCATCCATACGTCCCGCTCGCCGAACTGCCCGTAGTGAAACAAGGTCGTGACGAGCGGCACCGAGAGCAAGGCCAGTGCGACGGCCGCCGGCGCCGCGAGGATGAGCGTCAGGCGCAGGCCCCAGTCGAGCAGTTTCGAGTATTCGCCGTCGGAGGACTCCGCGTGATGCTTGGAAAGGCTCGGCAGCAGCACGGTCCCGAGCGCCACGCCCAGCAGCCCCGTGGGAAACTCCATGAGGCGGTCGGCATAGTACAGCCAGGAGATGCGGCCGTCGCCGAGGTGGGACGCGATGATCGTGTTGATCAGGAGGCTGACCTGGGCCACCGAAACGCCGAGCACTGCCGGCCCCATCAACAGAAGAATCCGCCGCACTCCGGGGTCCGCAAACGCGATCCGCGGCCGCGGCAGCATGCCGATTTTCGACAGCGCCGGGACCTGAAGCGCGAGCTGCAGGGTGCCGCCGATAAATACCGCCCAGGCGAGCACCATCACCGGCGGCTCGAAATAGGGTGCGAAAAACAACGCTCCGAAAATGAAGGAGAGATTGAGCAGCGCCGGCGTCAGCGCCGGTATCGCGAAGCGGCTCCAGGTGTTGAGGACGCCACCGGCGAGGGAAACGAGCGAGATGAACAGGATGTAGGGAAAGGTGATGCGCAGCATCGCAACGGTGAGGTCGAACTTGGCGGGCGTCGCCGCGAACCCCGGTGCGCTCACGTAAATGATGGCCGGCGCCGCCGCGACGCCGAGCGCCGTGGCCGCGAGGAGCGCGAGAGTCAGCAGGGTCGCGGTGCGGTCGACGAGCAGGTTGGTTTCCGAGTCGCCGCGACGGGTCCTGTATTCCGAGAGCACCGGAACGAAGGCCTGCGAGAAGGCGCCCTCGGCGAACAGGCGCCGCAGCAGGTTGGGAATGCGGAAGGCGACGAAAAAAGCGTCGGTCGCGAGGCCCGCGCCGAACAACCTCGCGATCAGGACGTCCCGGACGAATCCGAGAATGCGCGACACGAACGTCATGCTGCTCACGGTCGCGAGCACCTTCAGCAGATTCATGCGGAGATTATAGCTTTCATCAGCGACAAACCTTGCGCGGCGTTGCTGCACCGATTACAATTGCGCCCTTTCGTTCGGGAATTGAGATGGCAAATACAAAGGGCGCGCGCAAGGCGGCGCGCCAGGCCGAGAAGCGGCGCAAGCACAACGCCAGCCTGCGCTCGGCGCTGACCAGCGCGATCAAAAGCGTCGGCAAAGCGATCGCCGCCGGCGACAAGGCCGCCGCGCGGAAGATTTTCAGCGAGGCCTCGGGAATCATGGATCGCATCGCCGACAAGAACGTCGTCCACAAGAACGAGGCAGCGCGGCACAAGAGCCGCCTTGCCGCGCGACTCAAGGCGATGCCGGGATAGGACCAGGTCGGGCGCGGCGGAAAAAAAAGGCGGCTCGGCCGCCTTTTTTATTGGCGTTTCCTCCTTGCACTCCCCTGCAGTTTGCCGCAACAATCCGGTTTTCGTTTTGTGCGCCACTCCATGAAAAAGCCGGTCAGCCGGGTCCTCATCATCAACGACGAACCGCTCGTCTTGAAAGAATTTGTCAAGGGCCTGAACGCTGCAGCGCGCTCGCTCGACAATCCGCTCGGCATCGCCTTCTCCGGGGTCACCACGGCGCGCGAGGCGCTCGCCGCGATCGAGGAGGACGGCGATCTCCAGGCCGTCGTGGTCGACGACAAGCTCTACACCCTCAACCACAAGAGCGCCAGAAAGGAGATGTCGGCGCTGGAGCTCGTGCAGCGCGTCACCCGTTTTCGGCCCGAGCTCGACGTCTACATCCTGATCGCGCAGGAGCACGAGGACGAGATCGTCGATGCCCTCTTCGCGGAGGCGGTGGACGGCTACTTCTACCGCGAGGAGCGCGATTACCGCGGCATGTACCGGATTCTCAACGCGCAGGTTCAGGAGCGTTCGCGCACGCCGTTCTACGACCAGCTCAAGAACTACGTCTGGATGGCAAAAGACTCCTGGCACACTCCGGGCCATTCATCCGGTGAGTCGCTGCGCGGCAGCCCCTGGGTCAACGATTTCTACGAGTTCATGGGCGAGCATGTCTTCGACGCCGATCTTTCGGTGTCGGTGAAGATGCTCGACTCTCTGATGGAGCCTACCGGCGTGATCGCCGAGGCGCAGACCATTGCGGCCAAGGCCTTCGGCGCGCGCCGCACCTTCTTTGCGACCAACGGTACCTCGACCTCGAACAAGGTCATTTTCCAGACGCTGCTCGCACCCGGAGAAAAGCTGCTCCTCGACCGCAACTGCCACAAGTCGGTGCACCACGGCGTAGTGCTCTCG
>WNGN01001864.1_pt1 | contig 16506 bp, 13 predicted proteins | sample 5400561 | NCBI WGS metagenome assembly WNGN01 (sample SAMN13153379, study PRJNA577476) | soil metagenome | isolation source: 115 cm soil or saprolite under Garry oak tree replicate 2 | place: USA:California | collected 2016-06-15
GTCGGCGGCGGGTTGGGAGCCGCAGGCCTTCTCGAAACCATTCATTGACCGAAACCAACAAGCCGGCAAAGCTTGGCGATCGTAAACATATTGGAGGTACGCGTGAAAACAGCAATTACCGAGATGTTCGGCATTGAACATCCGATCATCCAGGGCGGAATGCACTATGTCGGATTTGCCGAACTCGCAGCCGCCGTGTCGAATGCCGGCGGCCTCGGGATCATCACCGGCTTGACGCAGAGGACACCGGAATTATTAGCCAAGGAGATCGCGCGCTGCCATGACGTGACGGACAAGCCGTTTGGCGTGAACCTGACCTTTCTGCCGGCCTTCAGTGCGCCGCCCTATCCGGAATACATCGCCGCCATCAAGGAGGGCGGCATCAAGATCGTTGAGACCGCCGGGCGCAGTCCGGAGCAATACATGCCGGCGCTGAAGGCGGCCGGCATCAAGGTGATCCACAAATGCACTTCGGTCAGACACTCGCTGAAGGCCGAACAGATCGGCTGTGACGCCGTCAGCGTCGATGGCTTCGAATGCGGCGGCCATCCCGGCGAAGACGACATGCCGAACATGATCCTGCTGCCGCGCGCCGCCGAAGAACTGAAAATACCGTTTGTTGCCTCCGGTGGCATGGCGGACGCGCGAAGCCTGGTGGCAGCACTTGCGCTCGGCGCCGCCGGCATGAACATGGGAACGCGCTTTATCGCCACGAAAGAGGCGCCGGTGCATGACAACGTCAAGCAGGCGCTGGTTGCAGCCACCGAACTCGATACGCGGCTGGTGATGCGGGCGCTCCGCAACACCGAACGCGTTCTCAGGAACAAAGGCGTCGATCGCCTGATCGAGATCGAGCGTGAAAAAGGCAGGAGCCTCAAGATCGAGGATATCCATGCCGAAGTCGCCGGCGTCTATCCCAAGGTCATGATCGACGGCGAGATGGATGCCGGCGCCTGGAGCTGCGGCATGGTGGTCGGATTGATCAAGGACATTCCGACGGTCAAAGAGTTGATCGATCGCATCATGGCCGACGCCGAACGCCTCATTCTGGACCGGCTGGTGGGATTCCTTGGCGCCGAAAGCAAGGCAGCGTTGAAGGTGGCGTGAACCTTTGCGATCGACGAACGATCGGTGATCGCCACGCCGGAGATCGCGACTTCGGCGGCATCAAAACGGGAGTGGTTGAAATGGCAGAAGGTCGGATCGAAATCGACACCGGAACCAGCGAGCTATGGTGCGAAATCCGGGACCGCGTCGCGCTCATTACGCTCAACCGTCCGGAAGCGCGCAACGCGCTCTCCGATCATCTGACCCCCGCGCTGCGGCGGATGATCAAGCAATGCGGCGACGATCCCAACGTCGGTGCGCTGCTGATATCAGGCGCGGGCAATGCCTTTTGTGCCGGCGGCGATGTCAAAGGCATGGGCAACAATGCCAACAAAGCCGAAATAGCGTTCGAAGAGCGCGTTGCAGACCTGCGAACCAAGCAGCGCACCCTGACGGGTGCGCTGGTGGCGGTGCGAAAGCCGACGATTGCAGCGCTTCCGGGACCCGCGGCAGGCGCCGGGCTTGCGCTCGCACTCGCCTGCGATATCCGCATTGCCAGCGAATCCGCGATTATGGCTACCGGATATGCCCGCATCGGATTGACGGGGGATTACGGTATCGCGTGGTTGCTGACGCGGTTGGTGGGAACGTCGCGGGCGCGGGAGCTGATGTTCCTGTCGGAACGGATCGACGCGCGCCGCTGCGAGACGCTCGGTCTCGTCAACCGCGTCGTGCCCGACGCCGAACTTCGCGAGACCGCTTTTGCCCTTGCAAAGTCTCTGGCCGAGGGGCCGTCGGTCGCGCTGGCGCGTATGAAGGACAACCTTGACCACGCCGTGACGTCGGACTTTCTGGGTTCAATGGATCAGGAAGCGGAAAATATGGTCCGATCCGCACGGACGACCGATCATAAAGAGGCGGTGCGTGCCTTCATCGACAAACGCAAACCCGCATTCGTCGGGCATTAGGCACTTTTTCGACCGAATAGGCTGCGGCTCAATGCCGTTGCGTTGTATGACGACAATCATCTAATATAGCTGCGATTACAACCGATGCCGGGTGCGCCAATGCTGCCTCGAAGATTATGAAGGGAATGCCGGTCGAGGGTGCGGGTCGAGATCGGCGCAAATCCGTAACCCACAAGGACAAATAATGCTGTTTCGGATTTTGTAGGTAAATCGCGGGGTGGATGGTCCAAAGCGCCTCGTGGTGCAGCGGTTTCTCGCTTTAAAACCATCTCCAGACGCCTCAGAATGGCCGGTTGATGGGATCAGTTCTGTTCAGCCGTGCCGTGCGGGCGCACCAGATTGTCGGCCCAGGCCTCCGCGATGTGGGCGAGGGTGAGGTCGCACTTGCGATCGAGGAGGAGTTCGAGCACCCGCGGCGGTGTCAGCGGCAGTTCCTGGACGCGCTTTCCTGTTGCGTTCGCCACTGCGCACGCGACGGTCGCCCCGACGTTCAAGATCGGCACCTCGCCAGCGCCTTTCGTGCCGAGCGGTCCCAGCGACGGTGCGCCTTCGTACAGGCTCGTCTCGACCGGCACGACATCGAGCGCCAGTGGCACGCGGTAGGTTTCGAAGCTATTCTGACACACTCGCCCATTCGCGCCGATCGTAACCTCCTCGTGCAAGGCGTAGCCTCCTGAACGACGTGGTAGCTCAGCACCTCGACATGCCCGGTCTCCCTGTCGACGGCGACCTCACAGTCGTGGACTGCGAAGACGGGGATGTCGATCGCGTCGATGAAATGACCGGTGACGCATCCCGGCATGGCCGGTACTCCGCCTCGCGTGAAGGCGCCGGTGCCCGAGACCGGGCCAGTTTGTGCCTGAGCAAGGGTGGCGACCTCGGCAATCGAACAACCGGAGCCGGGCGCCCCGGCGATTTCTATTCGCCCATTGCGCATGACCAGATCATCGGGTGCCGCCTCGATCATCTCTGACGCGACGCGCAGCAGTTTCTTGCGCACCTCCTGCGCTGCCGCGAGGCTGGCTGCGCCAAGCGCGACGGTCGTGCGGCCGCCGCCGATTCCGACATCGTAGCCGGCGGCATCTGTGTCGGCTGCGCGCACGATCACGTCCTCAGGACCGACACCGAGTGTGGCGGCGACGATCTGGGGAAGCCCCTGCATCATCGAGCCGGAGCCGATCTCGACGCCGGATGTGACGAGCGTGGCTGTTCCGTCGGCGTTCATATTGACGGTCGCTGCGGATGGGCCGACAAAAACGAACCAGGTGCCGACAGTGGTCGCGCGGCCGTAGAGCCGGCCGTCGGCGCGCCCGGGCGACTTTGCGGCCGCCACGCGCATCGTATCCATCCGGTCGAGCATCGGGCCGAGCACGTCGCCTTCGAACACCTGACCGGTTGCGCCGAGATTGCCGTCGCCGAGCACATTGCGGCGGCGGAAAGCGAGGGGATCCATGCCGATCCTGGCTGCGATCTCATCCGTGTGCCTTTCGAGTGCGAAGGTATTGTAAACGCCGTTGCAGCACCGGAAGGCACCGTTCGGGGCGGTGTTGGTGTAGACCGCCCGCGAGACGAGCCTCACCGAACCGAGCCGGTAGTTTCCGCCGAGCGTGTGAGCCGTCATGGTGGTGAGGAAAACCTGCTCGCCGCCATAAGCGCCGCAATCCATCAAGACGACGGCCTCGCGGGCGACGATCTCTCCTTCCAGTGTCACAGCCGAGCGAATGCGGATTTCGGCGTTCTCGCGGAAGAGGCAAGTCAGCATTTCTTCCTCGCGCGAATTGACGAGGCGCACCGGCCGGCCGCTCGCCCGGGCGAGCAGGGCGGCAAAGGGTTCGATTGCGACGTCGAACTTGAGTCCGAAGCCGCCGCCGACGGGTGGCACTGTGACCCGCACCTGCGACGCGGGAACGCCCAGGAGGCGCGCGGTCGCATTGCGGACGGTCCAAGGCGCCTGAGTCGATGCTTCGATATGGAAGCGCCCGTCCTCGTAGCTCGCGACAACCGCGCGTGGCTCGAAGGCGACATGGTTCTGGCGGCCAACGCGGAAGGCGCTGTCGACGATCACGGCGTCCGGCCGGGCAAAGGCGGCATCGACGTCGCCGCGGACCACGGTCGCCTCCCAGGCGACGTTGCCCTCGCGTGCTCCGCCTGCGAACAGAATCTCGTGCTCGCGCCAGTCCGGATGAACGAGCGGGGCCTCCGGGGCAAGTGCCTCTGCCATGGTGAGCACCGTCGGCAGTGGCTCGACCTCGACGTCGATTGCCGCGAGCGCGGCCTTGGCCTGGATCAACGTGTCGGCGGCGATCGCCGCCAGCGGCTCGCCGTCGTAGCGGATCAGGTCGCTGGCGAAGAGCGGGTGGTCGGCGATGCCGATCCCGATCTTGCCGGGCGCATCCGCAGCCGTCACGACCGCGCGGACGCCTGGCATGCGAGCGGCCTTGGAGACGTCGAGACGGACGATGCGTCCCGACGGCACGCTGGCGCGCAGCACTGCCGCGTGCAGCATGCCCGGCAGGTAGCGATCGATGGTATAGCGCGTGCGACCACGCAGCTTGTCCCGGGCATCGCGCCGGCGGAAATCCGTTGCCACAAAAACGTCAGACATGGGTGCAGCCCCGATCATCTCACCGCGACAGCGAGCAATGCCGCTTCGACGATGCGTTCGTATCCAGTGCAACGACAGATATTGCCGGTCAGCGCAGCGCGGATATCGTCGCGCGTTGCGCCGGGCTTGATCGTCAGAAGATGAGTCAGGGTCACCACCATGCCGGGAAAGCACATGCCGCATTGGACCGCGTCGCAGGCCTCAAGGGCCGCCTGGATCGGTGTAAGCGTGCCGTCGGCAGCCAGGCCCTCCACGGTGCGGATCTCGCAATCTTCGGCGAGTGCCGCCGGCATCAAGCACGACAAAGTGGGGGCGCCGTCGACCAGCACCATGCAGGCGCCGCAGAAGCCTTCGCGACACACCGGCTTGGCGCCGGTCAGGTGAAAGTCCTCGCGCAGGACGTCGACGAGCGGCGTGATGGGATTGGTGGCCGACGAAAGGTGATCACCATTGACAGTCAGGCTCAGGACCATGGTCGACTCTCCATCCTCGCGATGTTCAGGCGTCGAGCGCGGCGACGGCCGCACGGCGCACCAGGCTGGGCACGACGCTGACGCGGTACCAGGCGGGCATATCCACGCTGTCGCGACCTGTGAATTCGTCCGCAAGTTCGGCGGCGACTTCCGCGGCCTGCGCCGGGTCCAGCGGGCGGCCAACCAGAGCCGCTTCGAGCCGTTCCCATCGGCGCGCGACCGGCTCGACAGAGCCGACCGCGATTCGCACTGTCTGAACGCGGGCCGCGGCGTCGAAACTCACTGCGAGGCTGACGATTGCTGCCGGATAATCGCCGGACTTTCGAAGCGGCAGGCGAGCATGGGCGGTCTTGCGATCCTTCCGATGCAGGATGATCCGAGTGAGCAGCCGGCCAGGCTCGAGCGTCGGTCTGATCTTGAGGAAGCGCTCCAGGCCGACTCGCTCCTGATCGCCTCGGCCGCAGACGTCGACTTCGGCATCGAGGCAGAGCAGCGCGGGCACACAGTCTGCAGCAGCGAATCCCGATGTCGAGAGATTGCCGCCGATGGTCGCCATCGCGCGGATCGCCGGATTGGCGGAGCGGCCGGCTGCCGTCGCTAGGACGTCGAATTCGGGGAGGTCTGTCAGAGCCGAAGCGAGCGCGGCGTGAGTGACCGCCGCGCCGATCTCGACAACATCGGCATCGATCCTGATCGCCGTCAGTTCCGGGACCTTCCCGATCGCGACGTAGTGGGGCTTGTGCGCTTCATGCCGGATCGGCGACCGCATGATCCAGGTGCCACCGGCGAACGGGGCGCCAGCAGAGCCGCATTCGTGGAGCGCATCAAGCGCGGCCGGGAGCGAACGGGCAACGTAGATCGATCCCGGAGAGTGCGTATTCATGGCGCCGGTACCTTCGGTTGGATCGGCATGGAAAATGGGATGGGCCAGCATCAGCGCCGCTCCAGCCGCAGGCGATCGAGCAGCACGCCGATGATGACGATGGCGCCAAGCACGACCATCTGCACGTAACCGTCGATACGGGTGAGATTCATGCCGTTTGACAGGATGGTGACGAACAGTGCGCCAAGCACTGCGGTGTCGACTCCGCCGCGGCCGCCGGCGAGGCTCGTTCCGCCCACCACGGCGCCGGCGATCGCCTGCAGCGAGAGCGAGCCGCCGAGGTTCGGCTCGCCCGAGCCCGTGCGTGCCGTCATCATGATGGCGCCGAGTGCGGCAAGCACCGAGCAGAGCACATAGGTCGCGACCAGGATTCGCTTCACCGGCAGGCCAGCTACCGCCGCGGCGCGTGGATTGGTGCCGATGATGTAGAGCGAACGGCCGAAGACGGTGCGCGCCAGCGTCAATTGCAGCACAATGCCGATTACAACCGTGATCGCGATGGCGGCCGGCACGCCGAAGACGCTGCCGCCGTAGAAGATCCGCGAGAATAGCTCCGGCACGCCTTGCACCGGACGCCCGGCGGAAAGGGTTGTTGCGACGCCAATTGCGATGTTGTAGCTGCCGAGCGTCGCGACGAAGGGGCTGACCCCGAGGATCGCGATGACTACTCCATTGAAGAGGCCGCAAGCGATGCCGAGGCCGAAGCCGGCGCCGAGCCCGGCGAGCAGCACCGCGGTCGTATCATGGCCGGTTGCCGTGGCGCCGGCCATGGCCAGCGCCGTGCCGACGCTGACCATCGACACTGTCGGGCCAAGTGCGAGGTCGAAACCGCGCGTCAGGATCACAACAGTCTGCGCCATGGCGAAGAGAGCGAGATAACTCGTCTGTTGTGCGATGTTAAGCAGATTGGCCGGCGAGAGCACGCCCCGGTCGACGACCGCAAAGCCGAACAAGAGGACAAGCAGGGCGATCGGCAGCATCGCGCGCCAGAGCCACTGGGTCGGCAGCAGCTTCAAGTATCCCCTGTCCTTGGCGGTGACGGACAACTCGACGTCAGACACGGGACTTCCTCCGTTGACTGAGTTCGTCCAGCGCCACGGCCGCCACCATGATGACACCGAGAAAGACCGGCTGCAGGCGGGAGTCGATATGCAGCAGGTTCAGCGCGTTGCCAAGAATGGTCAGGAACAGCGCGCTGATGGTGACGATCTCCACCCGGCCAACACCGCCGCGCAGGCTGACGCCGCCAATCACTGCGGCGGCGATCGACTGCAGCATCATGCGGTCGCCGCCGAAGCTCGCCTGACCGGAGCCGACCTGCGCGGTCAGCAGGATGCCGGTCAGCGCTGCGAGGACACTTGAGACAACGTAGGTGCCGACGATGTGGCGCTGGATTAACACGCCGGACACCACGGCCGCGTCCACATTGCCGCCGATCGCGTAGACATAGCGGCCAAAGAGCGTCCGCTGCTGCGCGAACATCATCACGAGCACCACCGCGACCGCGACATAGACCGCAGTGGGCAGGCCAAAGACCTGGGCGCGCCCGAAGCCTTTCACGAAGACGTCGGGCATGCCGTAGACCGGGATCCCGCTCGTGATCATGAGTCCGACGCCGGCGGTCGCAGACATCGTGCCCAAGGTTACCACGAAGCCTGAGACCTTGAGCTTGGCCACGCAGAACCCGTTGACGAGTCCGACCGCGATCCCGCAACCAAGCCCGACGGCGACGCCGCTCGCGATGATGACGGCATTGTTGCCGGGAAAGATGGCAGACACCGCTGCCATGGTCTTGGCGGTCACCACGCTCGCCAGCGCGACGACTGCGCCGACGGAGAGATCGAAGCCGCCGGCAACGATCACCAGCGCTTGACCGCAGGCGACGATGGCCAGGAACGAGGCGTTGCGCAGGATGTTGAGGATGTTGATGATCCCGTAGAACTGCGCGTCAATCGCCGACATGCCAGCCACGAGAGCCACCAGCAAGGCCGGCAGGAAGCCGATCCGTCCGGCGATCGATCTGCCGAGGCCGATAGCTGTGCGGGGCTGGGAGGCAGTGAGAGCGGTACTCATGAGACCTCCGCCGCGAGATGGTTCTTGAAGAAGCTCGCGAGCACGTTCTGCTCGGTTCTTTCCGCGCCCTTGAGCTCGGCGGCGATGCGTCCCTGGTGCATGACGTAGAGCCGGTTCGACAGGGCGAGCACTTCCGGTAATTCGGACGAGACCACGATCACGGCGGCACCGGCCTCCACGAGCCGCTTCATGAATTCGTAGACCTCGAGCTTGGCGCCGACGTCGATGCCGACACTCGGCTCGTCGAACAGGAAGACCGTGAGATCGCGTGTAAGCGCGCGGCCCAGCATCACTTTCTGGCGGTTGCCACCGGAGAGCACGCTCGCGGCGCGCTCGATGTTGGGAGGCCTGAGCTGCAGCTGTTCCATGATGGTGGTGATCGTCGCGCGTTCTGTACCCTGTCGCAGCACGCCGAAGCGGGCGAAGGAGGGAAGGTCGAGTACGGTCATCGAGGCGTTTTCGCGAATCGGACGCGACAGCGCGAGCCCTTCCGCGATCCGGTTGGCGGGGAAATAGGCGACGCCGCGCTTCAAACTTCGGCGTGGGGCCGGGTATTCGTAGGGCGTACCGTCAATGCGCACGACGCCGCAGGCGATCGATTCGAGCCCATAGATCGCGCGGATCAGCTCCGACTTGCCGCAGCCGACAAGGCCTGCGATGCCGGTGATCTCGCCGGCCCGGGCGTGGAAGTTCACGTCGCGAACGCTGCCGTCGACCAGCGTGAGGTTCTCGACGTCGACCAAAACCTCGCTCGCCTTGTGCTGGATCGTTGGAAAGAGCAGGTCGATCTTGCGACCAGTCATCAGTTCGACCAGTTCGCTGTCGGTCGATGCGGCGGCATCGAGGGTGCGGATGTGGCGGCCGTCGCGCAGCACGGTGACGCGGTCGGCGAGCGCGCGGATCTCGCGCATGCGATGCGAGACGTAGATGAGGCCGACGTTTTGCCCCTTCAGCCGGGCGATCAGTTCGAACAACCGGCCAGTCTCGCGCTCGGTCAGCGAGGCGGTCGGCTCGTCGAGGATCAGCAGACGCGCCCGGCCAAGCAGGGCCTTGGCGATCTCGGCCATCTGCTGGTGCGCGCGTGAGAGGTCGTCGACGCGTTTCGAAGGATCGAGGTCAAAGCCGAGTTCGTCGATGAGCGCTTGCGCGCGCTTTCGCATCTCGCGCGCGCGCAGGACCCCTTTGCTTGAGAGCTCCCGTCCGAGGAACAGGTTTTCCTCCACCGTGAGACTCGGAACGAGCGAGAATTCCTGGAACACCGGACTAATGCCGATCGCGCGTGCCTGCTGCGGCGTGAGACGGCGGATCTCTTCGCCGCCGAACCGGAATGTGCCTTCGTCGGGCGGAAAAGTCCCCGAGATCACATTGATCAGGGTCGACTTGCCAGCACCGTTCTCGCCGAAGAGGACATGCAATTCACCGGCTCGGACATCGAGGTCGACCCGATCCAGAGCCAGGACACCTGTGAACCGTTTCGAAATGCCCCTCAATTCGAGCAGGGGCTCGGTCCGCTGCAGGTCTGCGCTGGTGTCCATCTCCTTCTCCGTATCCGACCGGCAACCAGGCGGGAGAAATCGTGTCTCTCGCCTGACGCCGGCTCGCCTGTTCGGGGCCTACTTGGCCTTGACCGAGTACACCGGGGTCCAGCTTCCGGGCGCGAGGACGAGGTCCATCTGCAGTTTCGGCACGGTTGTCTTGTCGACCGCCGAGGCCAGCGGCTGTGCCAGGCTCATGACGGGCTTTTTCTCAATGAGACGCACGGCCTGGTCGACCGAGACGGCGCCTTCGCCGACCGGGTACTGGGTCGCGAAGGCCAGGACGTCGCTGCGGTTCAGCGCGTCGAGCATGGCCTGGTTCTCGTAGGAGGACATGATCTTCATGTCGGCTCGTCCGGCTTCCGCGACGGCGCCAATTGCAGCTTCGGCGGTCGGGGCGGTGCCCCAGATCACATTCATGCTCGGGTAAGCCTGGAGCGCATCCTGGATTAGCTGGAGCTGGACCGCGACGCCGGAGTCGCCGAACTTCTCGGCGAGGACCTTGGCGTTCGGGTTCTTCGAAACCGCCTTCTTGAAGCCCTCATTGAACGACTCCGCCCAGCCTGAGCCGGCCGGACCTGGAAACGTCACGATGTTGAGCTTGTCACCGGGCTTGGTCTGCGCAAGCAGACCCTCGCCAGTCACCGCGCCCATGGCGACAAAATCGACGTAGATGGCGGCGGGCAGGGCGTTTGGCGGCAGTGGGTTGGCGACGCCGACGACCGGCACGCCCTTGGCCTTGGCTTCTTCAAACTTCTTGCTGAGGCCTGCGCCGGAGATGGCGCCGACAATGATCGCATCGGGGTTGCTCGCCATGCAATCGTCGAACTGCGAGAGCTGCTTGGGCAGGTTCTCGTAGCCGCCGGCTTCGTACAGGGTCATGCTTACGTTCATCGCCTCGGCCTGCTTTACGATGCCGTAGGCGACTGCCACCCAGAAGCTGTCTTTCATATGCGGGAAGAGGACGCAGAGCTTGTACGGCTTCTCGGCTTTGGGGAGCGGTGTGTACTCCGCCGGCTTGGGCGTGCCGGACGAGGCGTCGTAGACTTTCATCGGGAACCAGGGCGTCTCCGCCGCGGCCGGTGCGATCGCGGCGGCGAGGGCGAGGCCGGTTACGGCTCCAAGCGTGGAGCGGATCAGCCCGCGTGGAGTGGAGGGGAAGGACATCGTGCAATTGGTCATAGGTCTATCCTCATGGTTCGAAGGAAAGGGCGAGGGCCGATGACTTCGGATCCTCACTGCATGCACGCTCCGTGCCGCCATCGGCCGCACGGTTGCCGTCGGGGTTAGCCGGCGGCCCACATTGCGACCGAGCGCCGCTCGAACACCTCGCGGAACTGACGTGTGGATTCAGGAAGCAGAGTGCCCGTGCCCCAGTCGAGGATCACGGCGTGCTGGCGGATCACGTCGAGCACGTCGATCGTGCCGCTGCGATAGCGCTCCGCCACGATGTCTGGATCGAGCCGGGCGTTGGTGATGCGCTCGGCTCTGATTTTGGCGCGGAGCGCCTCGGTCGCGGGCTTGTCGACCTCGTATTCGCAGAGTTCCGCGTCGATGGTCCGCACGATCACGCCGTAGTCCTTGGCGGCGCGCTCGATCGAGACGTAGTCGTCCTTGACGTCCTCGATGACGAGGTTCGGATCGCGTTCGAGCGGATCGCCGAAACCGCCACCGCCGGCAGTCGGGCGCGAGAAGACATCGCCTTCGCCGATCGGCACGTCGGAGAAGATCGATCCGAGCCGCTGCTCGGCGTTGGCCCCGGTGCGCTTTAGCGTCAGGCCGTGCGGCATTGAGGGCAAGCCTCCCTCGATGCCCCACACCACGGCGCGTTCACGGTCACAGATGTAGGAGATGACGGTCTTTTCTGCCTGCAGCATGCGCGAGGTCTTCTTCACCCCGGCGCCACCGCGCCATTTGCCCGGCCCGGGCGAGTCCTTGAGGATCTCGCACTCGGTGGTCAGGATCGGATTGGCGCGCTCCTGGCCTTCGACGGGTTGCGACATGAGTCCGGTGCCGAAGCAGGCTGTCGTGACGTTGCTGCCGTCCTTGCCATTGCGTCCGCCCCAGCCGCCCGGCAGCCAGTCGTAGAACATGAAAATGGGCTTGTCGGGACTACGGGCGTCGAGACCGCCAGTGAGCAGGTATTCGAGGTTGAAGGCGCAGGCGAGCGCCCGCTCGGGCATCAACTTCGACCACATCTCGTAGATCGAGTTCATGATCTTCTCGAAGGGCATCAGGAAACCCGTCACCGCGATCGGCCACTTGGCGTCGACGATCGAGCCCTCTGGAGCGATGATCTCGAAGCAGCGGTAAAAACCGGAATTGAGCGGCAGGTCAGGGAAGAAGGTCTTCATGCCGGCCGCTACGGCCGAGAAGGTGGCGCCGAATGCCGAATTGTAGATCGAGCCGATGGTCGGATGACTGCCGGTGAAGTCGTAGATCGCCCGGTCGCCCTTGATCGTCATCTTGATCCGGATCGGGATCATCCCTTCGCCGCCGGCTGGGTCGCGGTCGATAAAGTCGACCGTCTCCCACTCGCCATCGGGCAATGCGGCGATGCGCTGGCGCACCGAACGTTCGACGTAGTCCTGCACGGCGGCTAGCCCGGTCTCAACCGTGTCACGGCCGTACTTGTTGACGAGGCGAAGGATCTCGCGCTCGCAGACCTGGGTTGCCTGAGTCTGTGCCTGAATGTCTCCGATGATTGAGGCCGGATCGCGCGTGTTCGAGGCGATCAGATGGGCGACATCCCTGCAGAAGCGGCCCTTGTCGAACAGGCGCACCGGCGTGATGCGCAAGCCTTCGCGGAACATCTCGCGGGCGGCAACGTCAAACGACCCCGGTACGCTGCCGCCGACGTCCGACCAATGCCCGTTCGATTGGCTGAAGGCGATGATCTTGCCGTCGGCGAAGATCGGCCGGATCAGGCGCACGTCGGAGAAGTGCGTGCCGCCGGCATAAGGATCATTGATCGCAAAGACGTCGCCATCATGTATGTCGCCCTCGAAGTGGCGCATGACCTCCTGGCAGGTGAAGTGCAGCGTGCCGACATGGACGGCGATATCCTGATTGCCTTGCGCGGCGCATTCGCCCATGGCGTCGTGCAACGCGCTCGAGAAGTCGTGGTTGTAGATGACGAAGGAGTAGCAGGTTCGAAGGACCTGCTCGCCCATTTGGTCGACGCTGGTAATGAAGGAATTCTTCAGAACTTCGAAGGTCACGGGGTCGAGCGCAAGATCTCCGGCCATCGGTTCATTCCTTCACGCGTATGATGATGTTGAGGTACTTGTCGATCTCCGCACTGGCGCCGGGCGGCACGACTGTGGTCGCGTCAACCTGCTCGATGATCGCGGGGCCTTGAAAACCAAAGCTGCAGGGCAGGTGGTCGCGCTGGTAAATGGGGGTGTCGAGCCCTCTGCCTTCGAACCAAACCCTGCGCCGGCCGATCGGCTCGGGAATTGTGCCGGTCGGCTCATGCACGGCGAATTCGGCCTTGGGGACGATGCCGACCGCCTTCAGGTTGAGGCGGAAGAAGCTGACCGGGGCGCTGTCGCGGCGGAAATTGTATTCGCGCTTGTGTTCCGTATGGAAGCTTTCGACGAGGTCGGCGATCGCGCCGATGGGACGCGGCGCATTGACAGCGAGTGAACGCCACTGGCCGCGATACATCATGTCGATCGACCGCTGGAGGACGATGTCCTGTAGCGCGACGCCTTCGTGGATAAGTCGACCGAGTGCTTCCTTTTCCAGCGTGGCGAACTGCGCGTCGATCGCGGCGGAATCGGCCTCCTCGGCGCCGACCATGCAACTCTGCGAGAAGTCGTGCTGCATGTCGACCAGCAGGCAGCCGAGCGCCGAGGTGACGCCCGGATTGGGCGGCACGATCACGACGGGGATCGAGAGTTCGCGCGCGACGTCGACCCCATGGAGTGCGCCGGCGCCGCCGAAGGCGACGAGCGCGAAGTCACGCGGATCGTAGCCGCGGCTGATCGAGATCAACCGAACCGCATCCGACATGTTGGCGTTGGCGACCTTCAGGATGGCGTCCGCGGCCTCGTGCTGGCCGAGACCGAACGGCTTTGCGACGCCGTCCTCGACCGCCCGGCGGGCAAGCGCCGAGTCGAGCGTCACCTTGCCGCCGGCGAGACTCGTGCCGAGACGACCGAGCGTGACGTTGGCGTCCGTATTGGTCGGCTGCGGATTGCCGTTGCCGTAGCAGGCCGGGCCCGGATAGGCGCCGGCCGACTGCGGGCCGTTGCGCAGGGAGCCGGCCGGATCGGTCCAGGCGAGCGATCCTCCACCGGCGCCGATGGTGAGCACCTCGATCGAGGGGAAACGAATCGGATAGCCGAATTCTATGCACCAGTCCTTGGTGATGCGCGACTGGCCCTCGTAGGCAAGCGAGACATCGGTCGATGTACCACCCATGTCGAGGCCGATCGAATTGGGAAAGCCGCACAGGCCTGCGATGTAGCGGCTGGCGATGGCGCCGGCGGCAATACCGGAGCCGGCAAGGCGGGCGGCGAAATCCTTGACGCTCGCCGGCGTCATAACGCCGCCGCCGCTGTGTAGCAGCAGCAGATCGCGGGTATAGCCCTCGCGAGCAAGACGCTCGCCGAGCCGGCTCGTGTAGTTGACAACGACCGGGCTCACAACGGCATTGGCGACCGTCGTGGAGAAACGCTCGTGCTCGAAGATCTCTGGAAGCACCTGCGAGGACGTCGAGACCGGGATGTTCGGCATCTCGTCAAGCAGGATGTCGCGCATGGCGCGCTCGTTCTCGCCGTTGAGGTAGGCGTTCATGAAGCAGACCGCGATGGCGGCGACGCCACGACGCTTCAGGATGCGCGCGACTTCGCGCGCCGCCGCAACGTCGAGTGGCTCGATCACTCTGCCGCTGGCGTCTACGCGTTCGGGGACAGTCAAACGATCGCGCCGCGGCACATATGGCTTGACGACATCCTTGTAGGTGTCCCAGAGATCTTCCTTGTTGGCGCGCCGGATCTCGATGACGTCGCGAAAGCCTTTAGTCGTTACCACAGCGGCGCGGGGCAGGCGGCGCGTGATCAGTGCGTTGGTCGCGACAGTGGTCCCGTGCGAGAACAGCGCAACCTTGGTGAGGTCAATCCCGGCCTTGGAGACGCCGCCCATAATCCCATCGATGGGATCGCGGGTCGACGACGTCTTCTCGATGCGGATGAGGCCGGTTTCCTCGTCCATGATACAGATGTCGGTGAAGGTGCCGCCGACATCAACTGCCACGCGAAGGTTCTGCACGATACGACTTCCTTTCGAGCACGCGCTCGCCATGCGGACGCTGGGGCGAGCGCGCGGGCTCACCCGGATCCATGATCCGGGTGCCGCGAACGGCCCGTTCGACCAGCGGATTTTGGTGTATCGCGAAGATCATACGCGGATCGTCGGCGGCAGGCTTGACGCTGAGCGCAGGAAGATTTGCGCCAGAGAGCACGAACAGCCGAATTTCAAGATCTGGCTGATATTTGCCTAAGGAGCAGTCAGCCGCAGGCATGATGGGCGAACGGTGCCGCTATCCATCCCGGCGGAACGGAAGCCCCTGCTTGTTGCGGGGATCACCAGTGGCAGCCTATTCATGGATTGGGCGCGCGCGAAGCCGCGCGCACATCGCTCGGTGTGCAGCCGAACCGGCTGCGATAGTTCCGGCTGAACTGCGCCTGGTCGCCGAACCCCCATTGGTAGGCGATTTCGGAGATGCTCTTCCGGCAGTTCGGATCGCGCAGCATGGCGTCGCACATCAATAGACGCTGGTTGCGGATGTAGGCGGACACGGTGATGCCTTCTCCCTCAAAGATCTGGTGCAGATACCGCAGAGAGATGCCGGAACCGTCTGCTACCATCTGTGGTGTGAGCCGTGCGTCGTCGAGGCGTGCCCGGATGAAGTGTTCGCAGCGATGGAGGTGAGCGTTGCGGACGGAGGACGAATGGCCCGCCAGCACGCGTTCGTCGGATTCGATCGCCACCGCCAGGAGATCGATGAGATGCTTGCCCGCCAGCGCCCGCGCCCGCTCGTCAATTTCCTCGATGCGAGCGCCGGTAAGCCGCAGCGTGTCGACAAAGAGTGCTCCGACGCTGCGGCTGGCATCGAACTGCAGGGTGGCAAGGCGTTCGGGGCGGGAGATCCGTGCGCGCAGGACTGCACTTGGGATCTTCAGCACCCACAGCGCCGCCGGATCACGATGGCTGAACTCGTAGGGTAAATGGCTGCGCTCGATCAGGAAGGCGCCGGGACGGCACCGAACGTCCTTGCCGTCCTGCTCGAAGCGGATTTCGGCCAGTTCAGGCACCGTGATCAGGTAACTCTCTTCCCGCTCGTTCAGGAGATGGCGTTCGTGCCTCTTGTAGAGCAGGCCGTCCGAGACATTGCGGGACACCGAAACGGGGCCGAGCGACCAGGCGCCCAGACTGCCGCGGAAGTCACTGCCTCCGGCGAAGGAAAGGTCCAACGGAAAGTAGGTTTTGGAGACCATTTCCTGCCAGAATTGCCGCCGACTGTGTGGGGGAATGTCGGTGGTCGCGTAAGTGGTTCGCATGTCACGCACTCCGAATTCAGTTGAAACAGGATCGGTACGACGGACGCCTGCCGCGCTGTCCGTCATGGACCAGCGCTCTCGGGACCTGAGAAACCTCCCTGCAACTCTCGTGCCCGAGCAATCGGAACAGATGAATGGACTCGTAAGTGCCAAGACGATCCAAGCAGCACTCCGGGGGTGACCCGGTCGCCGTCGGCAACACGGTCGGCCTGATCGAGGTCATGCAGTCCGTTACGCCCATCGTCGCCGAACAAGCAGGCGTTCGCAATCCCGCCGCGTTCCCGGGCGCGCAACTAATCCGATTTGAGGACGCGACGTGCGCCCCATGCCATGCCGGATCACAGGTTGACTCG
>WNGN01001932.1_pt1 | contig 16500 bp, 17 predicted proteins | sample 5400561 | NCBI WGS metagenome assembly WNGN01 (sample SAMN13153379, study PRJNA577476) | soil metagenome | isolation source: 115 cm soil or saprolite under Garry oak tree replicate 2 | place: USA:California | collected 2016-06-15
GTGGGCAAACGCTGAATGCCGTTGTCGGTCTTAGCGAACGCAGGGTGGTTTGCCGTTGGGTTGTCGATGCGACAGGGCGCGCGACCATGCTCGCACGAAAGCTCGGACATCTTCGGCCAAACACCGAGCACCCCATCAATGCAGTTTGGGCCCGATTTAGCGGCGTCAAACAATGGGACAGCTACGAATGGCGCCAACGCTTTCCCGATTACGCCAACCGTTGTCGCACCAGCCGCGAATGGGCCACCAATCATCTGTTCGGTCGCGGCTGGTGGGTCTGGATCATTCCGTTGCACGGCGGTGACGTCAGCGCCGGCATCGTTTATGACAGCCGTGTTTTCAAATTTCCGGAAGGACCGAGCTTGGGCGAACGGCTCCATACGCACATTCTCAGCAATCCGGTCGGTCGCGAAATCTTTGGCGCGGCGCGAGTGATCGAGGGCGACGTGCATGCCTTGTCGATGTTGCCCTATCACAGTGAAAGAGTTTGCGATGATGGTTGGGCCGCAGTAGGTGACGCGGCCGGGTTCATCGATCCGCTTTACAGCCCGGGTCTGGATTTTTGTTCTTACACCTCTTACTACGTGGCCGATCTGCTGGCGCGCAGCGTGGCGGGCGAAAATGTCGCGGACCGGCTTCGTTATTACAACCAGCAGTATCCGGTCACCTATCGTTCCTGGTTCGAAAGCTTATATAAGGACAAATACTACTACATGGGCGATGCCGAGTTGATGTCGGCTGCGCTGCTGCTCGATGTAAGCAGCTATTACCTCGGCTTGGTCAGGTCGAGTTACCGCGACCCTGAGTGTGAGTTTCTCAATCTGCCGTTCGGCGGTCTCGGGGGCCGGCTCGCCGCTAGCATGATGACGTTTTACAATCGCCGTCTGGTGGCCCTTGCGAACCGGCGATGGGCGACGGGATGCTATGGCAGACGAAACGCTGGATGGCGCGAGCTTTACGATGGATTTGTTCCGGACGCCCGCATTCGGAAGCAAATGTGGCGAGGGTTGCGGCGTTGGTGGAAATGTGAGCTTATCAATCTAGGATTGATGTTAGGTTCACGAGCGGGCGTAGTAGCAAATCAGACTGCGGCCGCGGCTCAAACCGAGGCGTGCAAAATCTAGAATAAATCGACGGGATCGGCGCCCCGATTGCGGCTGAATCAGTATGAGTGACCTTCACAAGTTACTGACGCCAAGGTTACGTCTTCACGCAATTTTCTAAGTGCGGCGACTACGGATTGAGCAATCCGATATACCAACCCAGAAAAGCATCGCCAAAAAAGATCCAGGTTAGGGCGCCGAAAGCGAGATAAGGTCCGAAGGGCAGCTTCGCCGACCAAACGCGCTTCCCCACAACGAGCGCGATCAGTCCAACGATCGAGCCGAGGAGGGATCCCGCAAAGAGACTGAACAATACAGCGCGCCATCCCAGAAATGCACCAATCGCCGCGAGAAATTTCAAGTCGCCGCGACCCATCGCCTCGCGTGGAATCTGGAGCTCGCGCGCCACTCCCGAAATCTCTGTTACGTGATCAAGCACGAGCACATTGCCTTCCACTCCAACGCGGTCGTAATGAAAGTCCAATGTCACACTTCCATAAGTGTGATTGTCGATCGTCGTTTCGTCACACTGGAGCAATAACCGATCCCTTTCGCGGGCGAAATGGTCGCTCCACAAAGTTTGTTCAGTGCCAACTACAAAATCGGCGTCGTCATCGCGTTTTGTCCATGTGAATGGTGTCGGTGCATCGAAACGGATTCTTTTTTTTCCGAACGCGATTTTGCCTGCTTCCAGAACAATCAAAAGCACCACGTAGCCCAGTGTAGCCGCGAGCACAGAGCGAATGCCCGCCGCAAGCCGCGAATTCGTGTCCATCAAAGCCGGCACTGCCAGGCTGGCAACGAATCCGGCAATCATCCCGCCAATCGTTACGCGGTCTGGAATGATGAAATGCTCGAAATCAATGAATGTCCCAGCGATAAGGAATGAAGCAAAAATCCAGTAGGCGACTGCCATTTGCCACGAAAAGCCCTGCCAGATCGCGAGGAAAAGAAGCGCCGTGAGCAATTCCACGGCAAAATAGCGAAAGGCGATTCTGCTCCCGCAATTGGCGCAGCGACCACGAAGGACGAGCCAGCTGATTAACGGCAGATTTTGATGCCAGGGGATCGGTTTTTTGCAAGCTGGACAAAAAGAGCGGCGCGGCTCATTGACCGAGAGATCCAGGGGCAGGCGATAAATGCAGACGTTCAAAAACGAGCCGACCGCAGCGCCGAGAATGAAAGCGAATGCGCTGAAAACAAACTCGTAGGCAGGATGGTCCACGCGATCAGACGGCGATTGATGTCGATCTGCGGCGCTCCATCAGCCACGCAATCCAGATGCAGCTTTCGTAAAGGAGACACATCGGAAGTCCCATCGCGATCAACGTCAGGATGTCCGGCGTCGGCGTGATGATCGTGGCCAGGATAAAAATGAGCACGATCGCGTAAGGGCGGGTGCGCGCCATGAATCTGTACGTGATTAATCCGAAGCGCACGAGGGCGAGCACTACCACCGGTAATTCGAAAGCGAGACCGAAACCGATCGTGAACCGCGTCGCAAAAGAATAATACTGCTGCACCGTCCACGTCGGTGTCCAACCGAGCGACTCGGTGTCGCGGAAGAAGAAGAGAATCGTCTTGGGCAACAACCAGAAATAGCAAACGAACACGCCAAGGAGAAATAGCGCGAAGCTCACGAAGATGGCGGGGAGCAAAAAGCGCTTCTCCACCGTGGTAAGCGCGGGCAGAACAAATTCCGCCAAAAAATAGAGGAGGAGCGGAAAGGAAATAACGATGCCGGCGTAAAACGCCAGGTGAAACGAGATCACGATCGAGTCCGTGATGCCAAGCGCTTTGAGCGCACCGATCTGCGGACCCACGTCGCGCAATGGTGCCTGCATCACACGCACGAGTCCCGACCGAAAGGCAAAGCAAATGATCATCGCGACGACGAGCGTGATCGCCATCTTCACGATGGTCCATCGCAAGTCTTCCAGATGCTCGAGAAACGGCTTTGAAGTTTCGCTCTCCGGTAGCTCGCGAAATTTGAAAATGTCTCGTAGCGCCATTTGAATCGACAGTCTCTCAATGCCGGTCAAGGGACAGAAAACCACGTACCGCGAGCCGCGCACACATGCTCAAGGTGTTTGCATCCCGAATTTCATTCTCAGCGATCATGCGGCGCAGCTCTTCTATGCCAAATTCGCGGCAATCGAGAATCGCTTCCCCTTCGTCGCACGCGGATGCCTCTCTGCAGCGCTTAACCGGACGCGCCAGAAAAAAGTAACCGTGTTCGTCACTGAAACCGGGCGACGAAAAATAATGACCGAGCGCAGTGAGTTCGCCGCCCTTGGCTAGTTCATAACCAGCCTCCTCACGAAGTTCGCGGACGGCGACCGCTTCGATTTCTTTCTGATCTGGCTCGAGCAAGTTATCGATCTGACCGGAGGGCATTTCCCAAATCGCCGCGCGAATCGGTACGCGTTCCTGCCGGATGAGAACGATTTTTCCGTCAGGGGTTATGGGCGCAATGATGACGGCTGCTTTTCGGTGCACCACCGTCCAAGCCCGCGGTCGCGAACGCGCCGGGGTTCGCACTTGATCGGTCACGACCTCGACATGAGTGTTCGCAAAATGCCGATCGCTCGAAACCGTTTCCCAGCCATCGCCATCGCGCACAAGAGTGCTCCGCTTCACGCCGGCAAGTGTAGCGGCCGCTGTCCTCAGCAGCAAACTGCGCGTGAAGACACGCGCATCTACATCGGCAAGACAAATGTCTGGCCGATTTCCCGCAGTGCGATACGCCCGGCCTGAGTGCGCAGTGCGTTTTCGAAACGCTCGATCGGTTCGCGCAACGGCTCGAAGCTGAGACGGAATGTTTGGTGATGCACTGGCATGATAAATTGCGCGCCGGCGGCGTTTGCCATCTCGATTGCTTGCTCGGGCGTGCAATGCGATCGGATCCACGGGTTGTAAGCGCCAATTGACATGATCGCGAGATCGATGCTGCTTTGTTCACGCAGTTCGGCAAGACCGTTTGTCAGGGCCGTGTCTCCGGTGAAAATGATGCGACGGCCATTTCTTTCCAAGAGATAGCCGTTGTAACCGCGGTGAGTATCCCGCTGCTTTCGCGCGCCCCAATGTTTCACGCGGAAAGCGAGGATGTCGATCTTGCCGGCGGAAGTATCGACCCACTTACGCTCGCCCCAGCGAAGTTCAGTTACGTCGCGCAATCGCGTCCAACGAAGCAAATCTGTCGTGTGCGGTGCCGTGATCACGGTGGTGTGTTCGTCAAACCGATCCAGCGTTCTCAGATCGAGGTGATCGAAATGCGCGTGTGACAAAAGAACGATGTCGATCCTGGGCAACTCGTCGAATTTGAGCGCGGGCGCGATTAAACGTTTCGGGCCAATAGTGAATCCGGGTAATCGAATTCCAATGCGAGGAAACAGTACTGGGTCAGTGAGAATCTTTATGCCGAAAAAATTGATTAAAACAGTCGAGTGACCGAGCCACGCCACCGTCACACGCGCGTCATTCCATTTTCTCGACTCCGGTTTGGCGAAAGCTGGAGCAATCGGACGCCAACTTTCGATCGTCCATTCGTGCCAAAGATGCCCAAGCCAACGGCGCACGCGCGAGCTGTGTAAAGTTGGTTGCTCAAATTTCTCTTGCACGACCCTTGTGGATTGGATCAAAGCCTCGCAAGGCACTGCGCAAAAACGCCTTCAGCTTCGCTTACGGCGAAAGAGGCGTTTGAGAAGATTCCAAAAACCGCCGATGGCTACCGGCCGTCCGCCGCGTGCGACAAGCACGGGACAATCGGCATGATTCAAAATGCTGCGTGTGAGATCGCCCATAATGTAATGGCGAAGCAGCCCGCGTGCTTGCGACGTGCCGGTCACGATCAAATCGTAGTCGCCATCACGCGCTTCTTCGAAAACTTGGTCAATCACAATGCCATGCCGAAGCCGCACTTCGGCGGAGACACCAAGGCGTTCGAGCTCTCTTTTTTGCCGCTGGAGATTTGTTCCGAGTTCTGATTTTGATTCGAGCAGTCGACTGACATCTTCTTCGAGTTGCACCAAATCGGCATAAATCGCGGGCGGCTCGGCCATGACGTTCAGCAACGTCACGGAAGCCCCGAGTGCCGCAGCCAATTTGCCTGTGAGCTGTATCGCTTGCTCGATGAATTCTTTTCCGCCTGTGCAAACAAGAAAACGCTTCAATTGTTTGCATTCGCCGATTGCCACCAGCACCGGCGGCTGAATCGCTTTGATCACTTCGTAGGTCTTTTCCGAACGCCAGTAATACCCGGTCGCTCCAGTCCATCGCGCCCCGATTACGACGAGATCGTAGCTCGTTTTGGATGTCTGATCGAGAATCTGGCGGACGGGTTCGCCAGCGTGCATGCTGATCTCCAGCCCGAATTTTTGCGCACGGAGGGATTGCGCCTGCTTCTCGAGCGCTTCGCGCAAAGGGCGTTCGTCGCTTGACTTTTCGGCGATGCCAAGGATCGTCGTTTCAGCCTGCAGCGGCCCTGCCAACAATCCTCCCAATTGGATCGCGCTTTCGGCGGCTGGCATTCCATCACTGCAAATCAAAATTTTCATCGAGGTTACAATTTGTGTCCGGTGAACAGGGTATAAATAACGATGGCTGCGCCGATCAGTGGCAGCGGCACAAAAGCGAGTCGAATTTTCGGTCCGGCAAAATATTGTGTGGAGATGGCACCGATTTGCGCGCCAATGGCCGCGCCGGTGTGCATGACGAGCGCAATCAAGATATCCACGTTGCCCTTAATCGCATGGGTGAACGTGCCGTAACTGGCTGAGATGATGATCTCAAACAAATCAGTGCCGACCGCCAGGTGAGTGGGAATCCCGAGCACATAAACCATCGACGGCATCCGAATGTAACCAGCACCTCCGCCGAGAAAGCCTCCGAACACCCCGCCCACGAATGCAACCAGGAGAATCATCCAGAGCGAAATCGCTTTCACGCCGGATGTGGGAAGAGCAATCATCGGCCAAATCTTCAGCCGCTGGATCGCTCGCGTCGTGGGTCCGAAGGCCGATTTATCCCGCTTCGCGATTGGACCTTTTACTTTTTCTTTGGATGACCGCCGTTTTTGCGACCTTAGTGTTTTTTGGCTTTCCCACAACATGAAGGCCGAGATGCTCAGATAGACAACAATTGCGACAATGCTCACGATCAGGTTGACATTGCCCGCGCGCTTTAACATTTGAATCAACTGCGCGCCTGCCTCCGCGCCGGCAATTGTTCCGATTGCCATGATCAATCCGAGGCGAAGATCGACATTCCCGAGTGCGCGGTGTCGTTTTGCCGCCACTACTGATTTTCCGACGATATGCGCGAGATCGGTGCCGACCGCGAAATTCCAGTCCAAACCAACGAGGCGTAGGGCGGGGCCCGCAATGAAACTTCCTCCAACCCCAAAAAATCCACCGAGAATCCCGACGAGAAACCCTACAATGACCAGATAGATCGGGCTGATGTGCGCCCCGGAAATTGGAAAAAACATGGCTTATTCGGAGCGGCCTCCAATAAGGCGGAGCAAAAAGGTGGTAACACTTTCGAGAACAACGGCCTGACCGATGATGAGTAGGATCGCGACGCCGGCATAAGTGTATCGATGGTGAACCTCGAGCCCGTAGAGCCACCCTCCCAGCAAATGCAACACAAGGAAAAAATAGCCGGTGACCAGGACCGCATAGATGCCCAATTCAATTGCAAAAGCTCGCAGGGTTTTGGCGGTCTCCTGTTTCATCAGAAAAAGAGTAAATCGTTACATCGTTAACGCGTTAAACGACTAAAACGGTGGTTGTCTAACAGCACTGCCGATTCAACAGCTCAACGCTTTACTCATTTAACGCGCCAACGACGTCTGGCGGTTGCGCGAAAGATCGTCAACGGGCAAATTCAATTGCGCTGAGAGCGTTTCTTCCTAACGTTCAACTTCGCTTTTACCGGAAAAATATGGCCGACGTTGCAAACAAATACGCCGAAAACGTAGCGGGAAAATTCTATGTCGATGATCAATGCATCGACTGCGATTTGTGCCGCGAAACCGCGCCCGCCAATTTCAAACGCAACGACGACGGCGGCCATTCCTACGTTTACAAACAACCGGAGAGTCCGGAAGAGGAAGCGCTCTGCAAAGAAGCGATGGAAGGGTGTCCGGTCGAAGCCATCGGCGATAACGGCGCGTAAACTTGTAGCGGCGTCAGTGATCGCCGAAATCGATGGGGAGACAAAAAGACCGGCGCTCACAGAGCACCGCTACAGCGCCCGTCGCGCTGACCATCGCCGGATCGGACAGCAGCGCTGGCGCCGGCGTCCAGGCCGATCTTAAAACTTTTTCGGCGCTCGGTGTTTACGGATTGACGGCGCTCACCTGCGTCGTTGCTGAGATACCGGGGAAAGTATCGCAAATCGAGCCGGTCACTCCGAAAATCATTCGCGAGCAAATTCAAGTGCTCGCGAAGAGTTTCGGGATCACGGCTGCGAAGACGGGACTGCTGTATTCCGCCGAAATTGTCGAAACGGTTGCGCGCGCTCTTGTCGATCTTTCAGGCAAGTTCGGCAATCGCGTTCCGCTCGTAATCGATCCGGTAACGGTCGCGACTAGCGGCGATCTCCTTCTTCGTCCGGATGCAATCGCCCTTTACGAATCGGAGCTATTCCCGCTCGCGACGTTGCTTACGCCCAACCTGGATGAAGCCGAAAAATTGATCGGTGAGCCGATTCGCGATCTGAAAGCAATGCGCAAAGCGGGAAAGAAACTGCAAAAAAAATACCGGGTGTCTGTCTTACTGAAGGGTGGACACCTCGCTGGCGGCGATGCAGTCGATGTGCTTTTTGCTGGCGAGAAGATTCGTGAGTTTTCATCGCCGTTTGTTCGCGGTGTCGCGACGCACGGTACGGGTTGCACTTATTCGGCCGCAATCACCGCCGGTCTTGCGTCTGGCTTATCGCTGGACGATGCAATCGGCCGCGCCAAGAAGTTTGTGAGCGCAGCCATCGCCCAGCGTTTTCGCTGGACATCGAGCTCCGGCAGGAATCTCGACGCGCTCAACCATTCGGCTCGCGCGAGCTAAATGGTTTCCCACGGCACGCCCGGCGATCGTGCCCTACCCCCCTCGATCTTACGCTTCCGCCTTCTCCCAACGCTTCAACTGCATCGCGTCGAGCGCTGCCGCGGTTTCTGCCTGTTTTTTGCTTCGACCGCTGCCCTGGCCAAGAACGATTCCTTCCCAAACAGCTTGCACGACAAATGTCTTTTCGTGCTCAGGCCCGCTTTGCGAGATCAATTCATAAACCGGGCTACGCGGTGAGATGCTTTGTAGTAATTCCTGCAGATGACCTTTCGGGTTGATGTCAATCGGCTCCTCTACGAGTTGCTCGAAATCGGCACGCGCTTGCGTAAGAATGAATGCTCTCGCCGTGTCCAGGCCGCCATCGAGATAAATGGCGCCGATGAGCGCCTCAAAGGCGTCGGCCAATGTCGAGGTTCGCTCCCGGCCGCCACTGGCCTCCTCCCCGCGTCCTATCAAAAGGTAACGTCCCAAGTCCAGAGCGGCGGCGTGCATCTTCAATGTTTCGCGGGAAACGAGCCGCGAGCGCAATTTAGTCAGTTGCCCTTCTGCTTCGGCGCTAAAGTGGCGAAAGAGATGTTCGGTAATGACCAACTGGAGGACAGCGTCACCGAGAAATTCCAAGCGCTGATTGTCGAAATGATATCGTTTCGTCTCGTGGCCAAGGCTGGGATGCGTCAGGGCCTCCGCCAGCAAGAGCGGATTGCGAAATTTGTAACCGATGCGTTCCTCGAGCGGACTCACGCTACCGCTTTTGATAAATTTCCAGGGAGGTGACGAGGTCGAGGGCGCGCTGCAGCACCGGATCGTGTGCTGGTGATTTTTCCGGCGACCGACCGCGGCGTTGCTGCGCGGCTTCCGCCGCCTCGACCTCAGGATTTGTTCCGGCCAAAAGCGCCGCTTCATTCATGTGCGGCCGTCCCGGTTGATAAATAAACGGGCCCATTCCTTTTTCGCTGCTCAATCGAAAAATCTGCCGCTTCTCTGTCAGCGACATCTCGACGGGCAAGTCCGGCTTTATTCCATCTGGAAACGATGCACGACCTTCCGGCAAAATCATTTCTGCCACGGCAACACGTAACAGCTTCCCGCTTGGCAATGGCAAGTCGGTGTATTCAACTGCTCGACCGGCGGTGGGTTGACCCATGACCAATGCTTTGTCGTAGAACCGCAGCACGCCTGCAAGCGCTTCGGCAGCGCCAGCCGTGTCGCCATCGGCGAGCACCATCATCAGACCTCGAAACGCCGGATCACGGTCGGATTTAAAGACGCGGTCCTGACGGGCGGCCGTTTTGCGCAATGTGAAAAGCGTCTTGCCTTTCGGGCAAAATCGTTTTGCAAATTCTGCCGCCATTGCAAAATCGTTCGTCGCCTGACTTGCGCGAAGATCGACAATCAGCGCGTCCACCTTCTTTATTGCGAAGTTGCCGAGACTCTTATCCATCGCCTGGAGATTAGCGTTATTTAGCGATCCGAGGCGCATGTAACCGATGTGGCCATCCAAAATCTCACTGTAAAACGCACTGGGCGCTTCCGGTGGCGCGCTTTCCCGGGTCGGCAAAAGCATCACACCGTGCGGCAGCCGAATCATCAGACCCTGAACAGTCGCCCGATTCAATTCCGTATCGGTAATTGCATCCGGGTTTGTGAAATTGCTCTGCAACAGCGCGATGACCGCCTGCAAATCTGCCGGGCCTAAAGAATTAAGCAGTTGTTCGGCCGTCGGACTGGGATAGGGCGAAGCTGTCGGCGTAGCCGATTTGCCAGGCGCCGGCACGCCGCCGACCGATGGCGGCACGGTGGGCGATTGCGCCAGGGCAATCGTCATTAGAGAAACGCCGGTCAACGCCGGCCAAGTAAAGCGCAACATCCGGAAAGTAGACCTCGATCTTATAACGCATTTTGACAATCACTCAACGATCCAAGAGTCAGCGTTAAACGCTGGGCGATTTTTCAGGGAGCGACCGCACTAAGAGCAATATCGCGACGATAACGGCAGTTCTCGAAATGAATGCACGCGACGGCCTCGTAGGCGCGCGCGCGGGCTGCTTCGATTGTCGATCCCAACGCGGTGACCGCGAGCACTCGACCGCCAGCTGTCACAATTTGCCCGTTCGCGCGCTTGGTTCCGGCATGAAAAATTTGCACGCCACCGAGTTTGGCCGCATCGCCAAGCCCGGAAATGGTGTTGCCGGTTTCGTATTTGTCCGGGTAACCGCCCGAGACGAGCACAACTGTGACCGCCGGTCGCTGGTCCCACTCGATTGAACAACTGTCGATCTTCCCGTCGATCGTCGCATCCAGTAACGGCAACAAGTCGGACTTCATTCGGGGCAAAATTGCCTGCGTCTCAGGATCACCAAAGCGGCAATTGAACTCGAGCACACGTGCGCCATCAGTACTGATCATCAGACCTGGAAAAAGTAAGCCGCGGAATGTAATGCTCTTTTCCTGCAAACCGCGCAGCAGCGGTCGCATGATTTTTTTGTCAAACTGATCTTCCAACGGAGCGCTCCAGTTGTTTGCGGGACTGAAAGCGCCCATCCCGCCCGTGTTCGGCCCCGTATCGCCGTCAAAGGCGCGCTTGTGATCGCGGGCTGTCTCTAGGAGGCGATAGTCAGCGCCATCGACCAGCGCGTGTAGCGAACATTCCGTGCCGTGCAAAAATTCCTCGATCACGATGCGGCGGCCCGCCTCGCCGAAGCGGCCTTGATTCATCATCTCGTCGATTGTCGATCTTGCGGCAGCAGCGTCGGGCGCAACGATTACTCCTTTGCCGAGCGCAAGGCCGTTGGCCTTGATGACAATCGGAAATTGTAGCCGGTCGCAAAATCGGAGCGCGGCATCGCTGCGTTCAAACGTACCCGCCTGCGCGGTGGGAATTCCTTGTTCGCGCATCAGTTCCTTCGCGAAAATTTTTGAAGACTCGATCTGCGCGGCCGCCTTGGTCGGTCCGAAAATGCGTAAGTTTTGTGCGGCAAAAAGATCGACAATCCCGGCGGCAAGTGGGTCGTCTGGACCGATCACCGTTAGATCGACGCGATTCTCTTTGGCGAAACGAATCACTGCCGCCACGTTACCCGCGGCAATGGCGATGTTCTCCCCGAACTCGGCAGTGCCGGCGTTTCCTGGCGCACAAAAAATGCGCTCTGCATGCGGAGATTGCCTCAGTTTCCATACGAGCGCATGTTCACGGCCGCCGCCGCCAATGACAAGGATTTTCACAGCAAAGCGCGCAGCATCATTGCGAGAAGCGTGCTTTAACGCGAGCTGGAAGCAAGCTAACGGTTAACCGTAAAGGCTTTCTGGGTCAACTCGCGAAAGCTTTCGAAGTTAAGAATGCGGCGGTGATTCGGCTGGCAATATCGACAATTCTAATTTTTCGGTGTGCCGAATGACCAACAACCTCGCGGGAACGCCGATTTGTTCGCTGACCAGCATTTTGTGGAGCTCATGGATCGTGTCGATCGGTCGCTCATCGAAGGCAACGATGACGTCGCCCTCTCGGAGACCTGCGTGCTCTGCCGGACTGTCTTTTTCCACTGACACAACCAGCACCCCAGTTTCCAGCGGCAAATTGTAAAATCGAATGACCCGCCGATGCAGCGGCACATTTTGACCGGCGACGCCGATGTAGCTGCGCCGAATTCTTCCATCACGAATCAACCAGCCTGCGACAAGCTTGGCCGTGTTGCTCGCGATGGCGAAGCAGATGCCTTGCGCCGGTCGAATCATCGCCGTGTTTACGCCGATGACTTCCCCAGCTGAGTTGACGAGGGGTCCACCGGAATTGCCGGGATTCAACGCGGCGTCGGTTTGAATAATATTGTCGATCAAGCGACCGGACTGTGAATACATCGAGCGCCCAAGTGCGCTAATCACGCCCGCGGTCACGCTCGCTTGGAAACCGAGCGGATTGCCAATCGCAATCGCTACCTGTCCGACGCGCAAACTTTCGGAATCGGCCAAACGCACATGAGCAAGCTGGGGCGCATCGATCCGAATCACCGCGAGATCCGTATCGGGATCGTCACCGATGAGCTGTGCCGGACAATCGCGCCCGTCAGAGAGGTTCACCACGATTCGCGTGGCATTATGGACGACATGGCTGTTGGTCAAAATAAAGCCGTCGGGAGTGATGATGAATCCTGACCCGCTTCCAGCGACATCGCGCGGCCGGCCTTTGCTTCGCTGCTGGATTTCTATGTTCACAACGGCAGATGCGACTCGCTCGACTGCGCCGACCACCGCGCGCGAATACTCGTCGAGCAACGAATAATCCGTGGGCACATCGTCTCTGCCTGTAAACCCCGAGCTATTTCGTGGCTGCGGCGACTCGTCCAACAAGCGTAGGGCAGTCGCTTCATTTTGCTCTGACACAACAAAATCTCTCATGATAGTCTCGTAAAATATCGACCACGGTAACTCGCCGTCAACTACAGTGGTTTAATTCTATACAGCGTCTTTAGATTGCTGCTCTCTTCTTGCGCCTGAATTGATAATGCTCTAAAAAAGGGGCCATGCGAAAGTCTTCCCCAGTCGGCTCGGTTATGGATGCGCAATGCCCTTCGCGGCTCGTGCTCGATCGCATTGCAGATAAATGGACCGCGCTCATCATCCAGGTCCTGGCTCACGGCACCAAGCGTTACGCTGCGCTTCAGCGCGAGATCGGGGGTATTTCGCAAAAAATGCTCACCCAAACTCTGCGCAGCCTCGAGCGCGACGGTCTGGTCCAACGCAAAGTACACCCGGTCGTGCCGCCGAAAGTTGAATACTCTCTCACGAGGTTGGGGCGAACTTTAATCGAGCCTTTGCACACGCTGTGTCGCTGGTCGGAAAAACATCTGGCAGAACTGCAGGCAAATCGTGCACGGGCAAAGGCAAAGATAGCGCTGCAAAACCGCTCGGCCGCAGCCTAAACGGCCGTTGTCGATCGCGATGCATCAAGCAGAAATCTCGACCTGGCCGAAGCGCGCTTGACCGGGATTGAAAGACGCTTTCGGGGGCGACGTCGTTTTGTTCCTACCTATACTAGTGGAATACGTTCCTCTGGCCAAGGTCAGGCAATCCAATCACACCACCAAAGGAGATCAGAATTGTTGGCCAGCTCGGCGAGAAAACACAGCAGTGAAAAGCCGTATCGCGCCGGCCATTCCCTGGCTGGTCCGCCCAGTTCCACCGCGCAAGCCTCCAACTCGTTCTTGAAGAACTGAGCCAGATGCGACCGCATTTTTTCGCTCAGCCGAAGCTTTTTCCTATCCGACTGGCTGTTGTAATCAGCACTAAGTCCTCCACTCGGCTTGTCGGGATTGGCCCCCAAAAAATTGAGGATGGTGCATCGCAGTTCGACGGGATTTTTTTTCAAGTCGTCAAAGAAATACGTACGAAACTGGTCCGGATGAACATGGCGTTTCCATCGCGCGACGATCGCGCTCGGATACGAGCGCAAGAGCACCCCTGGATGGAGCAAATTCCGAATCACTTCGTCGATATCAGTCACGTCAAACGGCTTGATCATTTGGACACTCACCGCCATGGACAACTGCGACCAGGCTCTCTCAACCGGATCGCGGGCCAGAAAGATCACCTTTAACCTTGGAAAATGATCGACGATCCGCTGAATAATCTCGTCATTCAACATCGAGTAGGCTGGCGTAATGTCGCCCAAATCGATATAGGATCTTGCACTTAAGCTTGCTATTCTCTCCAGAAACCAAAGATCGCGCGCGTCTCTGCGACGCGGAGGAAATGCCCGTTTAGTCCTACTTAGCTCATCAAAGTAGTGCAGTTCCTTTCGAGGAGGCATCCAGAAATCGGGATGCGCGTCGAGCTGTTGATAAAGCCATGTCGTTCCACCCTTCTGAGCTCCGACACACAAGAAATCGGGGCGGGCATCGCCCCGAGCAAACCCACTCTCTTGTTTGTCGCGGTCGTGGGCGACGCGAACTTTGAATGGCCAAATCCAACGCACTTTTGCATTATCTTCTTTGCTGGCTTCAAAAAGCAAGGACGGGAGCAAAACATGCCGCTCATTCGATGAAAAAGCATCGCTGAGTCTTTGTTCCTACTGGCAGCTTTGGCGAAACCCTTGACCGGCTCATTGCCCCGACGAGTGATGTGCGCTTGGCAAAAAGGTCATCTGCAATCTCGCTGCGCGACCGGCGTTCTCTCGTTGTGAGGCGGAACACTTTAATTCGCAAAGGTTCACGCGATCCAATCACACCAAAGGAAGAGATCAAAATTGTCGGTCAACACGGCCAAAAAAGAGAGAAACGAAAAGCCATATCGCCCCGGCCAGTTTCTCGCTGGCCCACCCAATTCGGCAGCGCACAGCTTTAGCTCCTCCTTGAAAAACTGAGCCACATGGGACCGCACTTTCTCGCTCAGCCGAAGCTTCTTCTTGCCCCGGTCACTGTTGTAATCCGCCTTCAGCCGGCCACCTTGCTTGTTCGGATCGGCACCCAAGAAATCGAGGATGGAACGACGCAGTTCAGCGGGATCTCTTTCCAAGTCATCAAAAAAGTAGGTACGAAACAGGTCTGGATGAACGTAACGTTTCCATCGCGCGACGACTCGGCTCGGGTACGAGAGCAAGAGCACCCCTGAGTTAAGCAAATTCCGAATAACAGCGTCGCTATCAGTGACGTCAAACGGACTAATCATTCCGAGACGTACCCCCATGGACAACTGCGACCAGACTCTCTCAACCGGATCACGGGCAATAAAGATCACCCTTAAGTTCGGCAAATAACTGATAACTCGCTGAATGATCTCGTCGTTCAGCGTCGAATAGGTTGGGGAAATGTCACCAGAGAGAAGCGATCCTTTGGCCTCGAACAACCGCGCATAACTCTCCAGGTCGATGTAGGGTCGTTCACTCAAGCTTTTTATGCTTTCCAGAAAACGAACATCGCGCTGGTCCCGCGGACGCGGAGATGCTTTCGTCCTACTCAATTTATCAAAATAACGCACCTCCTTTATGGGAGGCATCCAGAAATCCGGATGCGAAGCAAGTTGTTGATAAAGCCACGACGTTCCACCTTTCTGGGCTCCGACACAAAGGAAATCGGGCTGCACATCGGCGGTAGACGACCATTTCTCCTCCTTGTCGCGGTTATCACCGACGCGAGCTGTAAACGGCCAAGCGAAATGCATCTTTGCGTTATATTCCCTCCCCAGCCCAAAAAGCAAGAACGGGAGCTAAGATGGCCCTCACGAGGATGGATGGCCGATTTGGCGAGCGCACTTAATTGGCTGGTAATGTCGTGTGCAACTTGCGTTGCCGCTGGTCAATCGGACAATTGCAACTGATGGATAACGAGATCAGCTGCCGCATTTTCCTCCTTTCACCCGCGTACGCTGCCGGTGAGCGAGCGCGCATGATTTTGAGCGAGAGAGCGCAATTCGAACTCGCGAGACGATTGCGCAACAAACAAGGCGCGACAATCGCGGAGGTGTTTACTTTTCTGAGCGGCCTCTATTTTCGTGGAAAAATTGCCTACGCAAATGCATTTGCGCGTCCGATCCGAGGAACCTCGGGCGTATTTGTTATCACGCCAACGCGTGGCTTGATCGATGCGCACGCGCGAATTCGTCTCAACGACTTGCGTGAATTCGCTCTGGTCGACATTCACGAAAGTGATCCGCGTTATCGAGAACCGCTCGAGCGCGACGCGCGGCGTCTGGTAAAGAAAATACCGCCCCGGAGCGAAATCATTCTGCTCGGCAGCATTGCCACGGGAAAATATGTTGACGTTCTGCTGAGGAACTTTGGTGACCGGCTGCGCTTCCCCGTTGACTTCATCGGTCGCGGCGACATGAGTCGCGGCGGATTGATGTTGCGCTGCGCGGTTGATCGACAAGAGCTTCCCTATGTCGCGGTGGCGGCCGCGATTGTTAACGGAAAGCGACCGCCCAAACTCGCGCCTCGAAGATACCCGAAAGAATGCTCTTAAAACCACCGTTGCCGCCGATGGAAGCGCGCTCGGCGGAAGAGGTTCCGGCCGGCAATGGCTGGCAATACGAGCCGAAATGGGACGGGTTTCGTTGCATCGCCTTTCGCGATGATCGGAAGATTTATTTGCAATCAAAACCTGGCCAGCCCCTCGCGCGTTATTTTCCAGACATCGTCGAGGCACTCGCTGGGTTACCGGCACAACAGTTTATCATCGATGGCGAATTGGTTATTCCGATTCGCAGCGCTTTTCTTTCAATGAACTGCAACTGCGTCTACATCCCGCGGCGAGTCGGGTCCAAAAACTTGCCAAAGCGCATCCTGCTATGTTCATCATTTTCGATCTGCTGGGCAAAGATCGACAATCATATGTGGAGCGATC
>WNGN01004782.1_pt1 | contig 16485 bp, 16 predicted proteins | sample 5400561 | NCBI WGS metagenome assembly WNGN01 (sample SAMN13153379, study PRJNA577476) | soil metagenome | isolation source: 115 cm soil or saprolite under Garry oak tree replicate 2 | place: USA:California | collected 2016-06-15
GCGGCGAGCGAGCTGGGAAGCGAGCGAGTTTCAATGGAGCTGCCGAAAGAAACGGCCGCGGCTTAATCAGACGCGTCTTCTTCAACCGGCTGGGCGCGGCGAACCTGTCGGGTTGATTCGCGGGTGCTGCGCTTATTCGAAGCCGAGCCTTTGTAAATTTCCTGAAAGATGTCCGCGATCATCGGGGCCGCGGTCGTGCCGCCGTGGACTTTGCTGCCAACGTCGCCTTCGTAAACCGCGGCGAAGGCGTACCTCGGTTCCTCCGCGGGCAGGAATCCGGCGAACCAGGCGGCCGTGCGTTCTTTGTTTTTCGGACCCCACTGCGCGGTCCCGGTTTTCCCCGCAACTTCGACGCCATCCAACTGCGCTTCGTGTCCGGTGCCGTTCGAACCGTTGACCACTTTGATAAAATCTGCCGCCATTGGCGATAATCGCCATCGCCTGCGCCATTTGCAGCGGTGTCGTCTGCGTGTCCCCCTGACCGATCGACAAATTTGCAATGTCGCCGTTGAGCAATTTCCGGCCGTGAGTTGCTTTCATGTATTCGTCGTTCGGGACGCGTCCTTCCGCTTCGCCGCGCAACGGGATCCCGCACTTCGCGCCGAAACCGAGCTTGAGCGCCCACTCGATGATCGGCTCCGCGCCGGTCTTAATGCCGACCTGATAAAACCACGTGTCGCATGACTGAGTAAGCGCCTGGACAAAATTGAGCGCGCCTTGATCGCCTTTTTTCCAATTGTGAAAGGTGAGGTTGCCAATCTGAATTCCAGGGACGCATTGATAAAGATCGTCCGGACGAACGGCGCTGGTCTCGAGCGCCGCGATTCCGACTGCGACCTTGAAGGTCGAGCCCGGCGGATAGGCGGAACGGAAAGCACGCGCGAGAAGTGGAATATCCGGATCGTCCTGCAATTGTTTGAATTTTTCCGCCGAGATGGACGGAACAAAAAGATTCGGATCGTAAGTTGGCCACGAGGCCATCGCCAGAATGTCGCCGTCGGTTGGATCGACAATCACGATGGCGCCGCGTTTGGCTTTCGATTCGAGCGCTTTTTCAGCGAGTTGCTGCAATCGCAAATCCAACGTCGTGATGATGTTGTTTCCGGGCACCGCCGATTTGATCAGCTTCTCGGAAGTTTTGCGGCCGTCCTTGTCGAACGTGATTTTGTATTCGCCGTGCTTGCCGGTGAGCATTTCGTTGAATGTTTGTTCGAGTCCGTCGCGGCCTTCCGTTTCCGGCCAAAGCGTTTCATGGTTGTCGATGATGCCGTCGAGATTGCGGCCGGTCTTTCCGGTGTAACCAATGATTTGGCCCGCTACTTTTCCGTTCGGATAAGTCCGCACGTAAATCGGACGCACCACTAGAAAATCCTTCGCTTGATCCTTGACCGCCTCGTCCTCGGACTTGCTCAGGTTCTGCGCGATCTCCAACGGTAGGATTCCACGATTGTGATAATGCCGCAGAATCGCGTCGTCGGAAATCTTGATCGAGCGGCCGATTAACTTCGCCGCCTTGTCGATCTTTTCCCGGGCAAAGGCGACCGCTTTCGCGTCCGTAAAATCGAGCGGCGTCGGAAAACTGATCGCCAGATTGTAGCTGACTTTGTTCTGGGCAAGGGGTAACCCGGTCCGGTCCGTGATTTGGCCGCGCGGCGCCGGAATATCCAGAATGTAAGTCCGCGCAAGCTTCTGGGTCTCAAACGTCGGAATAATTGTTTCCTCATCACTCGTTGGCGGCGGGCTCGGCGACGCAGCCGGCGGCAAGCCCTGGGCAAAAACCGAAGCCGGCAGCAACACGGAAATGACAAGTGCGCGCGCTGGCTTCATGGCGAGATCGACATCTTCCGTTGCGACACGCCTGCGTCAATGCCGTTGCAGAAAGCGATGCACTTCTTCAGCCAGTTTCGGCCCGATCCCCTCGGTCGCCGCAATTTGCTCGACGCTTGCTTTGCGCAAGCGATTGACCGAACCGAATTTTCGCAGAAGCAGGCTTTTCCGGTTCTGACTCACGCCCGGACAATCATCGAGAATACTTTCGTCGATCCGCTTCTTGAGCAGCAGTTGGTGATAAGCATTCGCGAAGCGATGCGCTTCGTCGCGGATTCGCTGAAGCAGGTGGAGTGCTCCTGAATCCACCGGCAGTTGCAACGGCATTGCCCGGCCAGGCCGGTAAATCTCCTCATGCTCTTTCGCCAAACCGATGATTGGCAAATCATGCAGGCCCAATCTCTGCAACTCGCGACACGCCGACGAGAGTTGTCCTTTGCCACCGTCGACGATGATTAAGTCCGGCAAACGAACGGCCACGAACTCGCGCTCGTTTTTATCCGACACGCGATCTATTGCGTTTGCCGGATTCTCTTGTGAAAACTCCGCAACATCCGGATTTCTTTCGCGCGCTTCGAGAAGCACGCGCGAATAACGCCGCCTGACGACTTCGGCCATGCTGGCGAAATCGTCCTGGCCTTGGACGGTCCGCACTCGATATCGGCGGTAACAATCCTTATCCGGCACGCCATCGCGGAAACACACCATCGAGGCGACCACGTGGGTGGTGGAAATGTTAGAGATGTCGAAACACTCCATTACCCGCGGCAATCGCGGAAGCTGCAACGCATCGCCGAGCGCCTGAACATCGGCCAGCGGATCGATCGCGCTCGGAAGTGTTCCGCGGGTGAAGCGCCGCACCTGTTTGGTCGTTTGGCGCACGTCGTCAATCATGTTGCGAAGCTCGGCCGCTTTTTCGAATTCCATTTTCTCAGCCGCTTTGCGCATCTGCTCATCCAAGGCGTCGATCATTTCGCGCGAATGACCCTCCAGAAATTCGCAGGCTCGCGCGGCACGTTCGCGATATTGCTCCGCCGTAATTTCGCTCAAGCGCACCGGCACCTGATAAGTCGAAGATTTCAGTTCGCGTTCGGTCGGTGCTCCCCGGCCAAACGTGAGCACGCCAAATTTCTTCCGCATCAAGTTCAGAGTCTGGCGTAACGCGCCGGCATCCGCGTAGGGGCCGAAGTAGCGCGCATTATCGTTTTTCTTGAGACGGGTCAGTCGGAAACGCGGCCATTCTTCCGACACGTCGATCTTCACCAGCAAAAACCGTTTGTCGTCGCGAAACGAGATGTTGTAACGCGGGCGGTATTCTTTGATCAGTTTGCCCTCGAGTAACACGGATTCCGCTTCGCTCCGGACGACGTGCGTTTCGAAATCCCATGTCGCCTCCAGCATCGCGCGCGTTTTCAAATCGGCCTGCGCCAGCTTTGATGGCAGAAAATAAGAGCTGACCCGCTTCCGCAGATCCCGCGCTTTGCCGACGTAGATGACGCGATTGAACCGGTCGCGCATCAGGTACACACCCGGCTTATGCGGCACTTCGTGCACCTTCTTTTGCAGATCCGGTTTTTCCTTAGTTGAGACCGCCATCGAAGATCGACAATCGCGCTTTGAGAATTGTAGGGCAAGCGCACCGCTTGCCGCTCTCAAAATGGCAGGCGATGCGCCTGCCCTACAAAAGACGCAGACTTACGCGGTCGACGCCGCGGTACTGCGGACTGGACCATCATGAGCTCGCTCACGTTTTCCGGGGTGAGCAGACCGACCAATCGTTTCATGCTGTCGAGCACCGGCACTGCCGGACAATTGCATTCCTGCATGATCCGAAACGCTTCTTCGAACCGCGTCCCTGTCGTCACCGTCGGAATGTCGCGGCGCATGACATCGCCCACCCGAATGGCTGGATCATTCTTGCGCAAAGCGGCGATCAAATCGTGGCGCGTCAGGATTCCCGCCACCTTCCCGGCTTCATCGAGCACCGGAAAATCGTGTTGCGACGTGGCGAGCAATGCGTCGACTGCCTCCTCCAACGTCGCGCTCTCCGGAAGCGAGCGAAATTCGCGCACCATTGCGCTCGAAACCGGAAACCGCCGCGACACATCGCGCATTTGCGCGAGCGCCGCCTCCTGCGAAGCGCCGATGTAAACGAAGAAAGCGATAAAAATTAAGAATGGATTCGGATTGTATATTCCGGGCACGCCGAAAAGGCCGATAATTCCAAAAAAGAAAGCGAACGCCTGCCCAACTGTCGCTGCGACTTGGGTTGCTCGCGCATAGCTCAAGCGCGTCGCGAGCAACGCACGCAAGACCCGGCCGCCATCCATCGGAAAGGCCGGAATCAAATTAAACAAAAGCAGCCAGACGTTGATCTTGAAGAGATTCACGACCAAATCGCCGCTTTGGAGGGAAGCACCGAATTCGGTCCCGCCTCGCGATGCGATGACGACGAAGAGAGAGAGCGCGATAATAGCGGTCACCGCTGGTCCAGCCGCAGCAATGACCAGCTCTTGTTTTGGTTCTTCCGGTATTCGCTCCAGCCGCGCGACACCGCCGATTGGTAGGAGCGTGATGTCGGGCGTGTTGATCCCATAACCTTTCGCCGCGAGAGCATGCCCGAATTCGTGCAGCACTACGCACAAGAACAAGAGCAGCACAAAAACCACGGCACCGGCGGAACCAAGGGCGAGCCAGCCAATCAGCAAAAGAAAGGTAATATGAATGCGTAACTGAATGCCGGCGATGCGAAGAATCGGAATGGACCAGCTCATAAATTGAATCTCGTCCCGTTTTAAATCGCGCGCTAGCGATGTTGAAGATGCTCCGATGACAATTCAGACTGAAACGGAATGGAGGTTCTCGATGTGGCGATTGTCGGCGGCGGGCCGGCCGGTTCGACCTGCGCGGCTTTTTGCGCGGCCGCCGGATTGCGAACGTTAGTCCTGGAGCGGGAAAAATTTCCCCGCGAAAAAGTCTGTGGCGATTGTATCAATCCGGCCGGCTGGCCCGTGCTGCAGCGACTCGAACTCGAGGAGGAAATTCGGAACTGTCCGCACGCTTCCCTCGACGCAGTGGAATTTATTGCCATCGGCGGCCAAAAGCTCCGCATCGATCTTCCGCGCGGCGATAACAGCGAGATCGCGATCAAGCGGAGTCTTTTCGACCATCTTCTTCTTAATCGGGCGCGCACACTCGGGGCCGAAATTCGCGAGGAAACAACGCTGATCGCGCTCGATCGGACCGCCGCCAAAAATTGGAGGATCGACATCGTGAGGGAGACGTTCGCCGCGCGTGTGGTAGTCGGAGCGGACGGACGCAATTCCACCGTGGCTCGGTTGCGCAACCTCCTGCCGCGCCCCGAGCGCGAGCGCGTTGCACTGCAAACGCACATTCCGCTCCCGCGCGACTTCGGAAATCGCATTGTGCTGCAGTTTCTGCCCGAAGGATATTCCGGCCAGGCGCCGGTAAACGATCGCGAACTGAATTTGTGCCTGGTTGGCGCGCCACCAACGATTTCGTCACTGCGGGCGTGGGCCGAACAGGAATTCAAGCTCCCGGCCGATCAGACGTGGCGCACGATCACTCCGCTGACACGCGCGCCAGTTTCAGTCGCGCACGAAAATTTGTTCTTCATTGGAGATGCGGCGCGCGTGGTCGAACCATTTACCGGCGAAGGAATTTATTACGCGGTGCGCTCAGGCGAGCTCGCCGCGAATGCAATTGTAAAAATCCTCCGTGGCGAACAATCGGCGCTCCGCCAATTTGTTCGCGCCCATCGCGCGATGTATCGCGGGCGACTTTGGGTCAATCGACTCGCCCGGACGGCGGTATTGTCACCAAAAACGGCCTCACGTTTTGTCCAGGTCGCGCGATTCAGCCCGACGATCATGCGACTGCTAACGACAAAGATCGTCAGGCCGAACTAAACATCCGCGCCGCCTTGACCGTGTTCGACATCAACATTGCGATTGTCATCGGCCCCGCTCCGCCTGGCACTGGCGTGATCGCTTTCGCTTTGGGCGCAACTTCATCGAAGGCAACATCGCCCACGAGCCGATAGCCGCGTTCGTTGGTTTTGTCGTCCATGCGATTGATTCCAACATCGATAACAACTGCGCCAGCGCGAACGTGATCCGCTTTGACGAAGTGCGCGCGTCCGATGGCTGCGATCAAAATGTCAGCCGAGCGCGTAATCTCTTCGAGATTTTTGCTCCGCGAATGTGCCACCGTCACGGTCGCATCGCCGCCTTTTGCTTTTTGCATGAGCAAAAGCGCGACGGGTTTCCCAACGATCATGCTTCTCCCGAGAACCACCACGTGCGCGCCGGCGATGTCGATCTTGCTTTCGATCAGGAGGCGTTGCACCCCAAGCGGCGTGCACGGCACGAAGCCAGTCGGATCGCCCATCGCCAGCTTGGCCACATTGAGTGGATGAAAACCGTCCACGTCTTTGCGCGGATCGAGCGCGCGCACGATCGCGCCTTCATCGATCTGTTTCGGCGGCGGCGATTGAACAAGAATTCCATGGACCTTGGGATCGCGATTCAATTCTTCCACCTGCGCGAGTAACTCGCTCTGCGTCGTCGAAGCCGGGAGCTCGAGCTTGACCGAATGCAAGCCAAGCTCACGACTCATTTTGTCTTTTGAGCGAACGTAGGTCCGCGACGCTGGATTATCGCCGACAAGAACGACGGCAAGCCCCGGTGTGACCCCTTTCGATTTCAGGTCGGCAATCTCGTGCCGAAGATCGACATAAACCTTTTCGGCAATCGAGCGGCCGTCGATCAGATTTCCCATGCGGCGAACTTAAATGAGTCAGCGGCGCTCAACCAGCGACATCATCGCATTTTGGAGATGCAGCCGCTCGTTTTCGAATTCTTCGGGCGTAGATGTCGATCTTACCCGGTGTGGTTGGCCGATGATGACGCGCACTTTAGCAAATGGTCGCGGAATGATGAACCTGTCCCAACTTTTCACCCGCCAGCAACTCGAATACTCCATGGTGATCGGAACGATCGGAGCTCCTGTTTTTTGCGCGAGAAAGATAATGCCCGGTCCGAGCTCATAAACGGGACCACGCGGGCCGTCGGGCGTAATCAAGACATCGTGTCCGGAATTAAGAACGTTGCTCAACTCGAGGAGGGCGGCGGCACCCATTCGTGAGCTCGACCCGCGCACGACATCAAATCCAAAACGTTGAGTCACGTCCGCGATGAGATCTCCGTCCCGGCTCGCACTGATTAGTCCGGCGCCTGGTCGATCCGGGAAAAATTTCTTGAGAATAAATGAAATCAGCAGGAGGCGATTATGCCAGAGCGCGGCAATGTAATTTCCCGACACTGGTTTTCCCAAAACATTCGCGCGGTCCTCAATTTCGTAACGGAGGGTGCGCGCCCAAACCTGGAGCAAATAAAATCCAAACGCGATCAGCCATCGCGCGCGCCAGCCTTCGATTTTCAAGGCTTATTTTTGCGGGCGCCGCGGCGCGAAGTTTGATCGGCCCAACGATAGGCGCGCGGGTTCGGCAAGCCGATTTGATCCAGAATCCGCCAGACCACCGTGTCGACCAGATCGACAAGTGAAGTCGGGCGGCTGTAAAAAGACGGAATTGCCGGCAATACGATCGCGCCTGCTTCCAGCAGTGTGACGATGTTGCGCGCGTGGATCAAATTCCAAGGCGTTTCGCGCGGCACAACGATCAATTTGCGGGACATTGAGATCGTTCTCGCCGTGTTGCGCGATCGATTTTGGAATTTTGAAAGCGCCAAGCTCTTGTTTCGCGACTTGTTTCGCGTGACCGCTCAGAACCAGATGAATCTCGTGCGCGGCGCTGTCGATCTGCTCTAGTAGTCGTTGCAAATAGATCGAACCGCTGGCACCAGTGGCGGCGATGACAAGTTTCATCGGCGAAGAGTTTGAATTTAATCGGTTAACGGGGCAATAAGATACACGATGGTTAAGAAACTGTTACACACGCGCTACCGGGTGAACGATTTGGAGAAGACGGTGGCGTTTTACAAAGACGTGCTCGGATTGCAAGAAACCAGGCGTCATACGTCCGGACGGGGATCGCAGCTCGTTTTTTTCAGAGCCCCCGAAAGCGAAGAAGAAATCGAGATCTGCAAATTCGACGAGAGCGGCCCGGTGGTGGTAGGTCCGGATCTGACTCATCTCGCGTTTGAAGTGGACGATCTGGAGAAATTCGCAGGCGAAGCAGCGGCGAAAGGTTATCCGCTCTCCGATGGTCCTCATAAAACTTCAGGCGGCAGCGCGATCGCCTTTATCGATGCGCCGGAAGGCTACGAAATTGAACTAATCCAGCGCGGCAAGGATTTGTAACGACCGCTTGCGCGCGTTGAATCTTTATCGCTAATTTGCCGCCCATGAAGCGCTGGTATCGAGCGGGTTTTGTCTTCTGCGCGGTTGGACTCGCCGCCCTTTGTCTCGCGGCCGAGCCAGCCGCGATTACGTCAGACGAGGAAAACCCAAACGAGGTTCGGCCGACCGGCGTGCCGCATCGGCAGCATTCGAAATCGAAATCTGCAGCGACTGCAAAGTCGGATTCGGACGCGACATCAAGCGCAACACCGCGACCGCGACGAACACATCGCAGCACCGCGAAATCGCGCGAATCTGAGGAGCCGATTCCAACACAGACCGTGCCGGGCTCTGTTCCGAAGACCGGCGCGAGCTCAGTCATCGTGATCAATGTTAGTAATGGACAAGTGCTCTACGAAAAAAATCCGGACCAAATCCGAGCGCCGGCAAGTACGACCAAGTTGTTAACCGGATTGATCGTGGCTGAAAGCGGCTCCTTGGATCGGCCGGTGACGGTCGCGCAGGTCGACACTTTCGCGGAGCCGGTAAAACTAAATATTAAACCCGGGGATATTTATCAACGGATCGACCTCCTGCGTGCGTTGCTGGTAAAAAGCCCGAATGACGTTGCGCGTTGTTTGGCGCGAGACAATGCCGGCAGCATCGAAGCGTTCGCCGAGAAAATGAACCAGCGCGCAACGGCCCTAGGGGCGACGCATTCACACTTCGTGAACCCGAACGGATTGCCGGACGCAAGGCAATATTCGACCGCGCGCGACTTGTCGACGATCGCGCGGGTGGCGTATGCGAATCCCACAATTCGTTCGATCGTTTGCCTGCCACAGCTGGTTTTCCGCTACGCCAATGGCCGCACACGTGAATTGGAGAACACCAACAAGCTTTTGAAGCGATTGCCCTACTGCAACGGGATGAAGACTGGTTACACCGAGGCTGCCGGGAAATGTTTGATCGCGAGCGGTTCGCGGCCGGGCAAAGACATCATTGTCGTTGTCCTCGGTGATAGTCACTCCGGAGTCTGGCGGGATGCAGGCAATTTGCTCGCATGGGCGCTTTGGAGTCCGTCGACCGGATGAGCGACATTTACGCGCGGCAACTTGAAGCTTTGCGCGCGCGCTCGTTAGATCGACATCTACGCGAAATATCCAGCCCGTCGGGAACGATTGCCGATCTCGAGGGCAAACGGCTGATCAACTTTTCCTCAAACGATTACCTCGGGCTGGCGAATGATCCGCAGTTGCGCGAGGCAGCTACCAAAGCGATTGCGGAATTTGGTATAGGCGCGGGCGCGTCTCGATTGATCAGCGGGACGCAATCGCCGCATGTTCGCCTCGAAACCGCGCTCGCGAAATGGAAGGAAACGGAAGCGGCGCTCTGTTTCAGCAGCGGTTACGCGGCAGCGCTCGGAACAATTCCGGCGCTGGTCGACAAAAACGACGTCATCATTCTCGACAAATTGTGTCACGCATCGCTGATCGACGGCGCGAAATTGAGCGGAGCGACCCTGCGCGTTTTTCCCCACAATCATCTCGGCAAACTGAAGAGCCATCTTGAATGGGGGCGCCAAAAAAACTCTGCGGCGCGCATTGTGATTATCACTGAATCTGTCTTTTCAATGGATGGCGATCGGGCGCCGTTGCCGGAAATCGTTAAGCTGAAGATGGACTTCGGCGCCCAGTTATTTCTCGATGAAGCGCACGCTGTCGGCGTAATCGGGCGAAATGGGCGCGCCCTGGCTTTCGAAGAGAACCTGAGCCACGAAGTCGATGTTCAAATGGGAACGCTGAGCAAAGCGCTCGGCGTGAGCGGCGGCTACATTTGCGGATCGCGAAACATGACTGAGTGGCTCATTAACCGGGCCCGCTCGTTTATTTTTTCGACGGCACCGCCTCCGGCGTTGGCTGCGGCGGCAAAGGCGGCTGTCGATTTTCTTTTATCGATCGAAGGAGAGAAACGACGGCAACGGCTCTGGCGTAACATCGACATCTTGGCGGAAGAGCTTTCGATTCAGCCAGCCAGCGCGATTGCTCCATGGATTATTGGGGACGAAAAAGAGACGCTGACCGCAGCGCAAAATCTTCAAGACAACGGATTTCTTGTCCCCGCGATCCGTTACCCGACGGTAGCTAAAGGCGCGGCGCGATTGCGGTTCACGCTTTCAGCGGCACACGAAGCAACACAGCTTAGGTCGCTGGCTGGCGCGATAAAACGCCTCCCGAAAAGAGACCGAACGAAACCGATTCGCCGATTACGGAGTGCGCGAGGACGCCCAGTAGCGGAGCAACGGACTGGGCATTAACGCCGGATTTTGATCGACCATCGCGGGAGCATCGGCCGGAACATCTTCCGGGCCTTCGGCCGGAGGTGCCGGCTCTTCACCGATTGCGCCCGGCTCGGTCGCATTGCTGGCGTACTTGGCCATCAGGCGCTGCTCGAGCGTTTGGTTGGCAGTCGTGGTCTGAGAAGTAGTCGAACAAGCCGGGAGTAGCGCGAGGCTGAGCAGGCAGAAAGCGATTTCGATTTTCATTAGAACTGTGGCGGCTAAGACTGGCGACGCCTTTATAATTACTAGAATCAGCTCGCGAATGGCAAGAACTTTTTTACCCTCACAAAAACCGGCCCAAAATTGGCCGAAGCTTCTCTGCCGTCGCCTTCGGCCAGAGCGCCCGTTCCGTCACCAGTGCGTTGTCGAGCGACCGATGATCGGCCCAGCCCGGCTCGGCCGGAATTTGGGGAATCACTTCGATCAAAACTTTCTTAGCAGCTTCGGCGTTCGCGGTCAGGTGACCGAAGACCGTCTGGGCCGATACCGGCTCTTCCTCGATCTTCCAACAATCGTAATCGGTGATCATCGCCATTGTAGCCAGGGCGATTTCCGCTTCGCGCGCCAATTTTGCTTCCGGCAAATTCGTCATTCCGATCACGTCAAAGCCATTTCGGCGATTTAATTCGGACTCCGCCCGCGTCGAAAATGCTGGTCCATCCATGTTCACGTAGGTCCCGCCGTTGTGAACGGTAACGCCAACTTTTTTCGCTGACTCGGCCAACAGATTGCGCAACGGGAGACTAATCGGTTCGCCAAAAGAAACGTGGGCGACAATTCCTTCCCCAAAAAACGTGTGGTGGGCGCGCAAACTTGTGCGGTCGTAGAATTGCGACGGCAGCAAAATGTCGCGGGGCTTGTATTTTTCCTGCAAACTACCGACGGCGGTGACGGCAATGATCCAGCGCACATTGAGTGAGCGCAGCGCGTAAATATTCGCACGATGATTCAGCTCGTGCGGGAGAATGCGGTGACCGCGGCCGTGTCGTGGTAAAAAGTAAACCCGGCGTCCGCTGAGGTTGCCACCGATCAACGCGTCGGACGGCGAACCAAACGGCGTCTCGATCTTTTGCTCGGTCGCATCGCGCAGCTGCTCCATCTGATACAAACCGCTCCCGCCAATGATGCCGATTGCCGGAGTCCCGTCTTTCATTTTGCGCCGCGATTAAATCTGAAAGATCGACGAGTTGGGAAGCGTATAATCCGGATGAAACAAATTCGCCGACTGCTTAAAATTTTCGCGCTCTTCGGTTTCTTATTTTTCGGATCTTGCGAATCCTACGTCTCCACTGGCAGCGCCGGTGCCGCTCGATTCGCCCAAGCGCCGACTGATCGGCCTGGTCTCGGCACAAAATGGGGCGAAACCCGCACGTCGCGTGTTGGCTACGCCAGTTTTCGCCGCGCGGACTCGACCCATCCACTGGCGACAGCAGCGATTTACTACAATGACGCCGCTGGCATTCGCGCGATGGCCGGCGCGGTGACGGGGCAGCGGCACTGGCCTCTGTTGCCCGCACCGACCGAAAACCTGATTTCAGTCGGCCTCAAGGACCAGAGCGGACGCTTCCTTCCCGGGATGATCATCGGCGACCGCTGGTTTGTTGTTGGTGAGGAGGGTCGTCGTTACTCAATCGTGGTCCGGAACAAAACGGATCTGCGCCTTGAAATTGTTTTGTCTGTCGACGGACTCGATGTCCTGGACGGAGGCAAAGCGTCGGTGAGAAAACCCGGTTATGTCATGGCGCCAAAGTCGCAATTGAAAGTTGAAGGCTTTCGACAAAGCACTGAGGCGGTTGCGGCGTTTCGTTTCGGACCCGTTCGCGAATCGTATGCCGCCCAGAAATATCGCAGCACCCAAAACGTCGGAGTCGTCGGCGTGGCTCTTTTCAATGAATTCGGGACGAATCCGTGGACCGGCGAAGAAGTGCGAAAGCGGTTGAACGCAAATCCATTTCCCGGACGCTTTGCTACGCCACCATAAGGTCGAGATCGTAGCAAAGCCGTAGCGCGGGGCGCGCGCTCGTGTATTATTTCGCCGCCCATGCCCAAGTTTTTCATTAAAACCTACGGCTGCCAGATGAATGAACGCGACTCGGAACAGGTCGCGCATTCGCTCATCGCCCGTGGCTACGAACGCACCGACAGCGAGCAGGAAGCGGACGTGGTGCTGCTGAACACCTGCAGCGTTCGCGACATGGCCGACCAAAAGGCGCTCGGCAAAATGGGAATGCTCGGCCGCATCGCCAACGAGCGGCCACACGTTGTTTTTGGTTTTCTTGGCTGCATGGCGCAAGCGCGCGGCGCTTCGCTCCTCAAAAATCTGCCGCATGTCGATCTCGTTGTTGGCACGCAAAAGTTTCATCGCGTTGCCGATTATGTGGATGACGCCTTGGAAAGAAAATTGACTCGCGCGATGGATGATCCGCGATTTTCAATCGTCGACGTCGACGAAGAAGCCGGCTCGCAATCCACCATTCGCCATCAACAACTGGTGCCGAAACAGGCGACCGCGTTTGTCTCGATCATGCAAGGATGCAACATGCATTGCACATTTTGCATCGTGCCCCAGACGCGCGGCGCTGAGCGGAGCCGCACAATCGAGCAGATCCTCGCCGAAGTCCGCGAGCTTGTTTCGCGCGGCGTAAAAGAAGTGACCTTGCTCGGTCAAATCGTAAACCTCTACGGCCGTCACCAGTTTCCGAAGATCGGCAATAAGAGTCCATTTGTGCAATTGCTTGATGCCGTCCACGAAATCGAGGGTTTGCAGCGTCTTCGCTTCACTTCGCCGCATCCGATCGGATTTCGTGAAGATTTGATCGACGCCTACGGGCGCTTGCCAAAACTGGTCGATCACCTCCATCTGCCGGTGCAATCGGGCTCGAACAGGATTTTGAAGGCGATGCGCCGGACCTATACCGCCGGAAAATATGCCGATCTTGTCCGGCAGGTCCGCGATGCGCGAAAGGGAATCGCCATCACGACTGACATCATCGTCGGATTTCCGGGCGAAACGGAAGATGATTTCAATCAAACGCGCGCTTTGGTCGAAGAAATCAAATTCGATAATGCTTTCGTATTCCGTTACTCGCCCCGGCGCGATACACCGGCGGCTGGAATGGCGGATCAAGTCGACGAAAGGATCAAAGAGCGCCGCAATCACCATTTGCTCGAGATCGTAAACGAATCGGCGCGCCGCATTAATGAGCGTCTGGTTGGCCGAACTTTGGAGGTGCTGTGTGAAGGGCCGAGTAAGACCAACCGGTCGCGGCTAATGGGACGCACGCGCACGAACAAAATCGTTCTCTTTGAGGGGCCGGAGGAATTTGTCGGCGTCCTTGTCGATGTTCGAATCGAACGCGCGACAGGATTTAGTCTCTACGGAACGCCGGTGCCAACTGGAGAGCGTGTCGCAACGATCGCCGCATGATTTACGATTTGTCATTACAAACAGGCGGTTTCATTGCCGGGATGGCTTTGGTCGTTCTCAGTCTGCCGGGATTGATCAAGCCCGGGCTGGTGCAAATTTGGCTGAAGCGCTTTCCGCGCTCTAGTGTCGGCGGGATTGTCCTTCTGAGTTTGGTTTTGGTTTGGTCTTTCTGGCTCCTGGCCACGATGGAGATGGGGGAGTTCTCCAGCTTTCGCCGCCCGCTGATGATCGTTCTTCCGATTGGTTACGTGCTCGTGCTGCGATTCGTGGAGGAATTTCTCGCTGTTCGCGCGCTGGGCATTCTTTGCTTACTCGCGGCCGAGCCTTTATTGGAGGCGGCATTCTTCCGTTACGAAACCACCCGCTTGTTCCTGACGGTGCTCGCCTACTTGCTCATCGTTGCCGGTCTCTGTTGGGTGACGATGCCATACTTGCTGCGCGACCAGATCAATTGGAGCGCGCGGAGCAACATGCGCTGGCGTACGGTGCACGGTATCGCAGCTGTCTGCGGGATTGCGATCCTCGCCTGCGCGTTTACGCAATATTAGTCTCGGCGCATTGAAGCGCATTCTGGTTATCCGCGGCGGCGCGATTGGCGACTTCATTCTCACTCTCCCTGCGCTCGCGGCGTTGCGGGAAGCGTATCCGAATGCGGAGATCGAAATTCTTGGCTACAAACACATCGCGGCGCTGGCTGAGGATCGCTTTTATGCCCAACGCGTCCACTCGATTGAATCGGGGCTGCTCTCGAGATTCTTTGCCAAAGATGCAGACCTTCCAGCTGAACTCATGAGATATTTCGCCGAGTTCGATCTTATCGTCAGCTACCTCTACGATCCCGACCAAATTTTCGAAACGAATCTGCGGCGCAGCGGCGCGCAGGAAGTTGTCTGCGGCCCGGCAACGATCGAAAATTCTTCACACGCGGCGCGGCAATTGGCGCAGCCAGTCGAACAGCTCGGTCTGCCAATTTCGGATTTTGCGCCGAAACTGTATCCTTCAAACGAAGATCGACATCGTGCCCGGGAATTTCTCGCCGGATCGGCGGCTCCGGTCGTGGCGTTTCATCCCGGAAGCGGCAGCGAGAAGAAGAACTGGTCGCTGCAAAACTGGATTGAGCTTGGAAATCATTTACTCGGAAATTTCGATGGTTCGCTTCTGATCGTTTCCGGTGAAGCCGACGAAGATCAAAGTCGGCAGCTCGAATCGATCTGGCAAAATCCAAGGGTTCGGTTCGCGAAACATTTGCCGTTGCCCGATCTGCCGGCTTTGCTGGAGAGAACGATCTTTGTCGGGCACGACAGCGGCATCTCCCATTTGGCCGCGGCCACTGGCGCAAAATGCATTTTGCTTTTCGGCCCGACCGACCCGTCCGTCTGGGCTCCGCTGAATGAAAACGCGCGAGTCATCCGCGCGCCGGACAGAGATCTATGCCGTCTCGATGTCGATCTTGTGCGCGCCGCGATCGATCAGGAACTGATGCGCATTGGCATCAGCACATAGAGAAATGGTGTCTGGATTTTCAAAACCCCCGGACTCATCTCGTCGATCAGATCGAGAAAAACTTCGTCCTCGGTCAGATTGCGCAATGGCGCCATTAAGAATTCCGGATTGAAAGCGATCGAAAAATCGCGGCCCTTGTATTGCACCGGGAGCGATTCCTTGGCCTCGCCGACTTCCGGAGTGTTGGCCGTGATGTCGATGTTGTTCTTGGCAAAATTAAGCTTGATCGAATTCGATTTTTCGCTCGCCAAAAGCGAGACGCGCCGCAGCGAATTCAAAAAGGTCTCGCGCTCGAGGGTGACACGCTCCTTGGCTTCAGCCGGAATGACCTGTTTGTAATTCGGGTAATTGCCTTCGATCAGCTTCGAGACCAACAGCGTCTTGTTTAAATCGAAAGCGATCTGGCCATTGGACACGCTTACCTTGACATCGTCATCATCGGTCAGTAACCGCTGCAATTCGGTCACGGCTTTGGTCGGAACAATGATGTCGGCTTCCTGGCTCCGCGGAATTTCCAATTCGATATCGACCATGGCCAGCCGCCGCCCATCCGTGGCCACGAGTGTGAGCTTGTTCTCCTTCATGCTGAACAGGAGTCCGTTCAACACGTAGCGAGTTTCGTCGCTCGAGATCGCGTAGGACGTTTTGCGCAAACCATCGCGCAAATCTTTCTGACGGATCGTGACCACCTTGGCATCTTCGAACTTCGGAAGCGGCGGAAATTCTTCTTCCGGCAATCCGAGAATTTTGAAAAAACTTTGTCCGCTCCGAATCGAAGCGGCATTTTTTCCATCGACATCGATCTGGATCTCGCTCGAAGGCAGCTCGCGGACGATGTTGAAAAGCCGACGTGCAGGCAGCGTGGTGGCGCCCTCCTTTTCCACTTCTGCTTCAAAACTCCCGCGAACGCCGACATCGAGATCCGTGGTCGTGAGATGCACTTCGCTGTCGGTGGCTTGGAGCAAGACGTTGGAAAGAATCGGCAGCGTCGTGCGCGTGCTGACGACATTTTGGACCTGTTGCAGACCTTCGAGCAGCTTTTCTTTGGTGACGCTAAACTTCATGA
>WNGN01001288.1_pt1 | contig 16455 bp, 16 predicted proteins | sample 5400561 | NCBI WGS metagenome assembly WNGN01 (sample SAMN13153379, study PRJNA577476) | soil metagenome | isolation source: 115 cm soil or saprolite under Garry oak tree replicate 2 | place: USA:California | collected 2016-06-15
GCGCACGTGGCGCTCGACGTTTTCGACGACGACGATCGCGTCGTCGACGACCAGGCCGACCGACAGCACGATGGCGAGCATCGTCAAGAGATTGAGGCTGAAGCCGAACGCGAGCATGACGATCCCCGCGCCGATCAGCGAGACGGGCATCGCGACCAGCGGCACCAGCGCGGTGCGTACCGAGCCCATGAACAGGAAGACCACCAGGCCGACGATCATGATCGTCTCGCCGAGCGTCTTCGTGATCTCCGTCAGCGCGTCCTCCATGAACACCGTCGCGTCGTAGGCGAGGCGCATGTCGATGTCCTTGGGCAGCGTGGGCCGCAGGCGCTCCATCTCGGCGCGCAGCCGGTGCGCGACCTCGATCTCGTTTGAGCCGACCAGCGGCCACACCCCAAGGTAGACGGCCTCGCGGTCGCTGAACTTGGCGACCATGTCGGCCTCTTCGGCACCGAGCTCGATCCGCGCCACGTCGCTCAGGCGCACAATCGCGCCGCCGCGGTCGGCCACGATCAGGTCCTTGAACTCGTCGGCGGAGCGCAGGTCGGTGTTCGCGAGCAGGTTGACCTGCACGAGGTTGCCTTTGGTCTGGCCCACGGCGGCGAGGAAGTTGTTGCGCCGCAGCGCGGCGTGCACGTCGCCAGGCGAGAGGTTGAGCGCGGCGAGGCGGTCCGGGTCGATCCAGACCCGCATGGCAACCTGGCGGCCGCCCTCGATGGTCACGCGTTGGACGCCCGTCAGTGTCGCCAGTTGCGGCTGCAGCGTTCGCAGCAACCAATCGGTCACGGCCGGCACGCTGCGCTCTGTGGACGTGAAGCTGAGGTAGAACGACGCGTACGGCCGATCGGCGCGTTGCACCTCGATCACCGGCGGCTCGGCTTCCGCCGGCAGCTCCGAGCGGACCTGCTGGAGCCGCGCAGTGATCTCGGCCAGCGCCGCCGTGCTGCTGTGGTTCAGCCTCAGGCGCACCGTGACGGTGCTGAGGCCGGCGCGGCTGGTCGACTCGATGTAATCGACGCCGCTGATCGCGGACACGACACGCTCGATCGGCGTGGTCAAGAAGCCGCGAACGGTCTCGGCGCTGGCGCCGTAGTAGACCGTGGTGATCACCACGGACGAGCTCTCGATCTTCGGGTACTGTTGCACCGGCAGCGTCGTCAGCGCGCGCCAACCCACGAGCAGGATCACGAGGTTGACGACCACCGCCAGCACTGGATACTTGATGAAGACGTCGGTGAACGAGCGCGTGCGGCCTTCCCTGTCGCCTCGTCGCGGTTCCGCTTCAGCGTCCACTGGTCACCTGGCCCCGCTCGCGCCGGGGTCGCTCGGGATCGCGACGCGCACCGCATCGCGCAGCTTGAAAGACCCCGAAGCGGCCACCCGCTCTCCGGCGGAGAGCCCCGCGAGGATCACGATCTCGTCGCCGAGCATCGCGCCGCTCGCAACCTGCCGCGCGTGCGCACGGGTCTTGCCGTCCTTGTCCGGCGCGATCACGAACACCTGGTCGCCGCCCGGTCCCTTGCGCAGCGCGCTCACGGGGACGGCAACGGCCGTGCGCGGCGCGCCGATGGGAACGCGGACGCGCACCGAGGCGCCCGGTGCCGGCGCGTTGGCGGCGCCCTCGATCCTCGCGCGGACCATGGCGTTGCGGGTCGTGGGGTCGATGCGCGCGTCGATTGCGACGATCCGGGCCGCGGTCGACGACGAGTCGCTGGTGGCGAAGACGTCGACGCTCTGGCCGATGCGAAGGCCCGCGGCGACCCCCTGGGCGACCGTGAAGTCCACGTGCACGGCGTCGTCGACGCCTTGCAGTGTCGTGAGCTGGGTGCCCTCGTTCAGGTACTGGCCAGGGTGCACGTCGGCCAGGCCCACGCGCGCGCGGAACGGCGCGCGGATCGTCTTGCGGGCGATGATCGCCCTGGTGCGCGCGATCTGCGCCAGCGCGACGTCGTGCTCCGCGCGCGCGCGGTCCACTTCGATCTCAGACACGGCACGGTTCTGGCGCGCGCGCTGCATGCGGTCGAGCGTCGTCTCCGCGAGAGCGGCCTGCGCCTCCTGTGCCTTCAGGTCGGCCTCCTCGACGGAGATGTCGAGCGCAACGAGCACCGTGCCCGCGTCGACGACTTGTCCGGGCGTGAGCATGACCTGGCGGACTGTGCCGGGGAGCTCGTTGCGCAGAGTGATCGAGCGCAGCGCGATGACCGTCCCGATCGACGTCGTCGTCTGGCGGTGCTCGAGGGCCTTCGCGACGGCGACCGTCACCGATTCGATCGGCTCGGGCTGGTTCGCAGACGCCGCGCGGGCTTCCTGCTTGGACGCATACTTCCACGCGGCGAGGGCACCCCCGGTTCCGACGACCGTCGTGAGCAGCAGCACGGATCCGATCCGGCCACGACGACTCATGAGCGATGCCCTCCTACGCGTTTGGCGGTGAGGACCTTAGTCTTGGGCAACGTGCGAGCCGGCTGCGAGCGCCTGAGCATATCCTCGAGCGCGATCCGAACTCGAACCACCACCTCCTGATTGACCGGGGCCAGCCCCAGCACCCAGTCGAGCCACAGCCCGTCAATCGCCGCGGCGATGGCCTCGCCGACGCCCGGAGGCAGCCCATCCTCAGCGATGCGCCGATGGAGGTCGCTGTAGACCGCACGCATGGGCTCGATCAGGGAAGGGTTCTGCGCGAGAGCCGCAAACACAGCGGACGAGCTGTGCCGAAGCTGGTCCGTCCAGCCTTGGGCGTCCGAAAGGCAGTAGCTCAGGAGCGCCCGCGCCATGCGCCCCGGTCCTTCCGGGGTGCGCCCGTAGGCTTCCAAGTAGCACGCTCGCCAGTTCTCCGCGGAGCGCACGACGAGCGCTTCGACCAGCCGGTCCTTGGTCCGGAAGTGATGCAGCAGACCCCCCTTGCTCATGCCCGCCTCGGCGGCGACGGCGTCGAGCGTCAGGTTGGAGATGCCCTGGCGCACGACCACCGCCTCCGCAGCGTCCAGCAGCTTGCCCGGCAACATGGTGTTCGCCCCCCTCATCTAGTCGATGATCCGACCGTCCGGACGGATTCGACCGTCCGGACGGTCTTTCAGCGGCCCTTCCCCGAGATCCTGCGCGCCAGACGGCTAAGAGGCCGAGCGCTAAGGGGAAACCGTCCCAGCGACCAAGAACGAGTTGAAGCCAACGACGAAGAAGATTTACGGGACGACGCGGTACTCGTCGACTAATCGTTCATCGAGCGCTATTTCTTCTATGGAAGGGCAAAGACCTTGATTTCGTCCCCGAGCGGGTATCCAAAGATGGAGTTGCCCCCGGCTGCAACGGCAAGATATTGAACGCCGTCCACCTCGTAGGATATCGGAGGCGCGTTCACCCCAGCGTCGCACCGAAATCTCCACAGGACGTCTCCGGTCTTGGCATCGAATGCATCGAAATAGCCGTTGCCCTCGCCGACAAATACGAGGCCGCCTGCCGTCGCCAGAGCACCTCCGACCATCGGCTGGTCCGTCTTCTTCTGCCACACGATCTTTCCGGTCGAAGCGTGAATGGCGGTGAACGTCCCCCAGTGCTCGTCTCGGAGCGGCACGAAGAACGTGTAGCTCTTCCACGGGCTGCTCGATTCAGGCCCCAGCGTCCTCGAGATATAGCGGGCCGGCATATGGAGCCCAGAGATGTACACGGCTTCCGTCTGGGGACTGAAGGCGACGGGCGACCACGAGGAGCCTCCCGGGGCGGAAGGAGCGATACGAACCCCTCCGGCAGTAGGTCTGGCAAACATATTCTCCTGAGGGACGAACGGCTCCGACCTCAGGAGCAGCTTTCCCGTTCTTCGATCATGGACGTAAAACCAGCCGGTCTTGCCCGCCTGCCCAACCGCTTTGATGGTGCGTCCGTCCTTCGTCACGTCGAACAACACGGCCGGACTGGCGACGTCATAGCCCCAGCGATCGTGCGGCACCTGCTGGTAATGCCATTTGAGCCGGCCTGTCTCCGCGTCCAGTGCGACCAGACTCACCGTATAAAGATTGTCCCCGGGGCGAGTCGAATCATCCATCTGGGGAGAAGGATTTCCAGTTCCCACATAGATCAAACCTAACTCCGGGTCGACCGCGGAGGCGGACCAGAGGGAGCCCCCGCCTGCCTTCCAAGTATTCGGGAACTTCTTGAAGGCCTCCTTTTCCGCTGCCGTGTCACGATGAAGGTCTGCGCCATCCGGCGTCGCGGTTCGCCACTCTCCCTCCCAGCGCTTCTCGGGAATCGTGTGCCATCGCCAGAGCTCCCTCCCATTCTGGGCATCGTAGGCGACCAGGAACCCGCGCAGTCCATGTTCCCCTCCGGAGATTCCGACGGCGGTGTGGACCTCCTGGTCCCCTTCTTTGATGTTCAGATGAAGTCCATACCCGACACCCATCGTTCCAACGATGACTTTCCCCTTGTACACGAGGGGGGCCATGTTGCTGCTGTATCCGGTACTCCCTGTCACGATCCCCCCCTGCAACTCTCGGACGCCCAACACTTCCCCGACCGTTTCCCGTTTCCCGGCTTCCGGATCCGCGATCGTGACATCCCACACCACCCGACCGGTCTTCTGATCGAGGGCGAGCAGCCGCGCGTCGATCGTCGTCGTGTACACCTTCCCATAACCTATGGCGGCTCCCCGGTTCGCCGGTCCACAGCAGAACTTCTCCGTGCGAAGCTTGTGCTCGTACCGCCATATCGGCGTGCCGTTCCGCGCGTCCAGCGCTACGACGTGGTTGAATGGCGTGGTCGCATACATGACCCCGTCGACCACCAGTGGGCTCGTTTGAAACGAGCCCACTTTCCCCGTCCGATAGGCCCATTTGGGAATCAGCGTCTTGACGTTGCCGACCTTGATCTGGTCGAGCGGACTGTATCGCTGATTGGAGTAGTCACGCCCGTACAAGAGCCAATTCGTCGCGTCCTGGTACGCGTTGAGCAGGCGAGCATCGCTCACCTCTTCGGCCCCGATGCTTCCGAGCAGTCGAAGGGTGACCAGCCCGATCAGGACAACCATCAGCCATCGAGGCCCGCTCATCATTCGTCCCCCCTCATCCTCGCGCCCGGCGACCCCAGCGGCTCTGCCTCCGGACGCAACGCTCCGGCACGCGTTCCTCAGGCAACCCGAGGATCAAGACGTAGCGCGTCGACGCCCGCAGCGTCAAGGGCCGACTTCGGCGGACTTCGACCAGGGAACCGTCAGGTCAGGACGTCAGCGCTGCGACGACCCGCAGGGGATAGAAATCCTGGCTGTGACGGACCCGGGGGGTCGGTGCCGTCGTCGAGAGTTATCATCGACGACATGAGACGTCGCGACACCCGACGAGCGGAGGCGACTCGCACAAGTTCAGGGGCAGGGCGATTGTCAGTCCGCCCGATGAGGAGGAGGACCATCGATGAAGCGCCGGGCATTCCTGTACGGGGCTGGCGCGGCCACGGTCGCCGCGTGGCAGACCTGGCCGACACGAAGCGGAACAGCCGCGCCGGTGACCACTGACGAGATCGGCGACCAGGTCCAGATGCTGCCCAGGGGGCAGCTTCCCGAGTTCGCGAGGACCGGAAAGATCCAACGGCTGTACCGGTACGCCGTCGAGCACGGCGACGAGCCACGGTGACCTTTCCCGGCGTGGCGGACGCACGGCAGCGCGCGGACCTGATTGCCTACCTGAAGGCGGTGACCGAGGGACACGCGCCGCCCGCGCCAAGCGGGGGGATGATGGGCGCCGGCTCCAGGAGCGACCTGAAGCAAGCCGGCAAGGACCGCCGAGTGACGGCCATCCGCCACTGCGGTGATGCATACCACGTCACCACCGAGGCCGGTCGCACCACGCCGTTCTGGGAGTTCAACCTCCGCTTCAAGACCGACTCGAGCCCCCTCGGCCCCTCGCGCGGCAAGCCTGTCCTGGCGCCGGCCGGCATGCGGGGCGACCGAGCTCAGGTCGTCTTCAGCGGGCTCGACGACCTCAAGCGCTTCCTCGTCGAGCGCTGCGAGGGAGACGAGCGATGAGGACACGACGGGAGTTTCTCGCCCTAGCGGGCCGACTGGAGGCCTCCTGAAGTGACCGCGATCCGGCGAGGCGCGTTCATCACGGCGGCGGTCGGGCTGCTCTTCCTCGTCGGCTGTGCCCGGTCGCCAGCGCCGGAGGACGTCGCGGTCGAGTACGGTCGCGCGATCTACCGGTACGACGCCACGGCGATCTATCGCCTCGCCTCCGCTGCCGATCGGCGCGCGAAGGACGAGGAGACCGTCCGGGCCCAGGTCGGTGGGCCCACTGGCTTCGCGCTGGACATCATCCGACACCTGGCGCTGTTCATGGAGGCGAAGCCCGTCGACACGCGCCTCTCGGGGAACCGCGCGACCGTAAGCCTCAAGCTCACGCTGCCCGACGCCAACGCGCCAGAGATCCGGACCCTGGCGCACGACTGGGACGAGACGGCCCTCGACGCGCTGGCGGACGGCGAGCGCGCCCAGGTCCTCCGCAAGCTCGACGAACTGCATCAACGCCGCACGCTGCCGGTCGTCGAGGGACAAGAGACCTTCGAGCTGGTGAAGGAAGGCGGAGGCTGGCGACTCGTCCTGGACTGGGGCGGGGCGATTCCGGTGCAATTCTCTGCGTCCGCGGCCAAGACCCCGGCGCTCGACGTCACGACAACGCCGGCCGAGATCCGCGCCAAGCCTGGCGAATCGTTCCGCGTCACGGTGCGCGCCAAGAACGTGTCGGGTCACGAGGTCACCACCCGGGTCGGTCACCGGATCGCGCCGGAGGCCGACGCGAGCTTCCTGGCGCTGCTGCAGTGCCCGCTGTTCCTCCCGGCCACCTTCAAGCCGGGCGAGACGAAAGAGTTCGTCTCCGAGTATCTGCTCCTGAAGGATACCCCGGGTCCCGTGACGGCGTTCCGCGTCACGTACGAGTTCGCAAACGATCGCCGCTGAGGCGATGGGGGGAGGAGCGCCTGGTCCCTTCGGCCAGCCTTCCGGCCGGCGCCATGCCGGCGACGTTGCCGAGTCCCTGATCCGCGCGTCACCGGCGCTCCTCTCTCGCAATGCGATTCAGCCAGTAACCGGGCCGTCGCTTTGCGTGGGCGACGGCCAGAACCCGGAGCTCCGTCCCGAGTTCTATGAAGACCACCGCGTACGGAAAGCGTGGGAGCAGTGTCCGCCGGATCACGAGGTCCGCGGGTACGTCAAGGAGACGCGGGAATGACGCTGGAGAACGCTCGATCAGAGGCAAGACGCGCTCGACCTCGGCGAGGAGCTCCAACTCCAGCCCTGGACGTCGAGCTCGGTACCACAGGGCTGCCTCGACCAGCTCGTCGACCGCCTCTGGAGTGAGGCGGACAACACTCACTGAGTGGACAGCCGGCTCTGAACCTGGTTGCGCGCTTCCGCCCAGGACACGCCCGGACTACCCGCTATGGCCGCCCGGGCACGTCGCTCGATCTCCTGGATCCACTCGCCCTCGCTGCGCCGCTCACTGGGGAGGTCGGGTTCCAGGGTCGCCAGCAGCTCGGCCACAATCCTGGCCCGCTCTTCGGGCGCGAGCTTGAGCGCTTCGCCAAGCAGCCGATCAGCAGTACTCGCCATAGGTGCATTCTACTCCGCGACCGCTTTGACGAGAAGGGAGGCGGCGGTCAGCGGCTAACGGTCCTCCTCGTACTCGGCGGCCCCTGGCGCCGCTGGCCCCTTCCCGGCCTCCGTTGTGCGCGGCGACGATGTCCACGCCACGCCGGTTTCCGATAATCCCGACGCCGTCTGACGGTGCTCCGCGCGCAGAATCACCACGAGGTTGAGCGTAATCGTCATTGATTCGTGGCTGCAAAAGGCAGGTCGAGTCTCGATGCCTTTCCAGTCGGCGGGCCTTACGCGGTGGCACAGGCACGTCGTCGCGGTCGCGGAGGCGGTGCGGTTGACTCCTACATCACCCGGGTCACACCCGACCTCGAGGTGAGAGTGCGTCTCGACGTGCTGGAGGAAATCGACTTCTTGGCAGAGCGCTATGCCCTCTTCCGCCGCGCGAGCTGAGCGGCTGTATCCTTCCGGGCACGTTGACACGAAATATCCCGGTGCGTAGAGTGAACGGCATGGCCTCCCGACCGCGCAAGCGCAAGCGAGAAGCGCAGCCTCCTGTCCCCGCCGAGCCCACGGGGTTCAGCTCCCTCTCGAAGGCTGAACAGGTTCCAGTGCCGGAGTCGCATCTGATCCTTGCTGAAGAGCGGCTTGCCGAGTATCGCCGCGATCCCAGCCGGGCGCGGCCCGCACGTGACGTCTTCGATCGCCTGACGAGTCCGGATCGTTGACCGATTATCGGCTGGTTGCCGAGCCGCGAGTCGATCTCGATGTCGCGCGTTGAAAGGCGGGCCGACTCGTCGCTCGCCGCGGCGTGCGACCGGCCGACCCGCCGAGGCGTCAGACCTTTGACACGCATTCGGCAGCTGGCGAGTGTCACTCGTCTTTATGATCTCGGTCGCGGAACTCGACAACATCGCTCGTGCCCGTATCGAGGACGCCAAGGTGCTCCTCACGGCCGGCCGCTATGACGGCGCCACATATCTTTGCGGCTACGCCGTCGAGGTAGCGCTCAAGGCTCGGATCTGCCGGACTCTCAATTGGACAGAGTTTCCAAGCACTGGCAACGAGTTCCAGGCTTACAGAAGCTTCCAGACCCACGAACTCGATGTCCTGCTGCGCCTTTCGGGGCAGGAGGCGCGGACCAAGCAGAACTACTTCTCGCTATGGAACGCCGTGGCCATCTGGAAGGTCGAGTCGCGATACAATGTTGTCGGCACGGTGCAGCAACCTGACGCAACGGCAATGATTCAAGCAGCCGAGGAGCTAGTAGCGGTTCTATGACGGTGCCCGAACTCACAGAGAAGTTCGCCGAACTCGAATCGCGTATTGCCGAGGAGAAGGGGCCCTTCGCGCTCTTCGCCCTCTTCATGCGCGAAGACGCTCCCGATCGTTGGGACTTGATCGTCTCTGCTCCGTGGGCTGGAGAAGACAAGCGAAGCGTTGTCGACTATTTCGTCGGCCAAATCAAGTCAAGGCTTGGCGAGCAGGGTTTGACTAGCCTCTCGCGGATCGTCGTTATCGATCCCCAGGACGCCGCCGTCCAGGCCCTTAACCGTACGATTCAGATTGAGCATGGCCGTGTCGAAGTGAGAGACAGCAACTTCTTCGGCCTGACCGTCAAGCACGCGTACATCATCACATCACAGCGGCCTCAAGCACCGGCGGCGGCGTAGCAGCACAGACACGTCGTTGCGGTCGTCGAGGCAGTGAGCCGAAGGCCCTTTCGACTCAGCTGAGCTGGCGGCGGAACCGCCAGGCGCTGATGCCGACGAAGAGGCTCGCGAGGGCGATCAGCGCGAGGAGGTTCGGATAGACGACATCGAGGCCGACGCCCTTGATCAGCACGCTGCGCGCGATCGTGGCGAAGTGCGCGATGGGGTTGAAGAGCGTCACGGGCTGCACCCACTTCGGCATCGCCTCGATCGGCGTCAGCCCGCCGGACAGCATCGCGAGCGGCGGGTTGATGAAGAAGCTGATGAGCTGCGTCTGGCTGGCCGAGCGGGCAAACGTCGAGGTGAGCGTGCCCAGGCCGATCCCGGTCAGCACGCAGCACGCGCAGGCGACGAGCACGAGCGCGGGATTGCCGCGGAGCGGGACGCCGAACACCAACCGGGCCACCGCGAGCACGAGGGCCACCATGGCCATGAGCAGGACGAAGAGCGGCACGATCTTCGCCGTCACCACCTCGAGCGCGCTCGCCGGCGTCATCAGCAGCTGCTCGACCGTGCCGCGCTCCTTCTCGCGGATCATCGTGGCCGCGGAGACGAGCGAGCCGTTGAGGATGATCAGCGTCCCGAACACGCCCGTCACGACGAACCAGGCGTTGACCAGGCCGGGGTTGTACAGGAACGCCGTGCGCAGCTCGACGGGCGCCGCCCGGCCTCGGTTGAGATCGCGGTTGTTGACATCGCGGTTGAGGAAGGCGACGGCGCCCTCGACGTAGCCCTGCGCGATCTGCGCGGTGTTCGCGTTCGCTGCGTTCAGCAGCACCTGGACGGTGGCGGGACGCCCGCGCATGCGCCGCCGGGCGAAGTCGTAGGGCACCACGACGCCGACATCCAGCCGCCCGATGCTGAGCGCCTCGCCGAGCGTCACCGCCGTCGGGTAGGAGCCGGCCAGCCGGAACGTGCGATTCTGCGTGAGCACGGAGATCAGCTCGCGGCTCTCGAGCGTGCGGCTCTCGTCGACGATGCCGAGCTTGAGGTTCCGGACGTCGGAGTCCAGCGCGAAGCCGAACAGCAGCACTTGCAGCGTCGGCGGCACGATGAGCGAGATCGTGAGCCGGCGGTCCCGGCGGATCTGCCGCAGCTCCTTCAGCGCCAGCGCCCAGAAGCGCCCGCCGAAGAGCGCGCTCCAGACGAGCCTCACGCCTTCACCTGCATGCGGCGCATCGATCGCCAGGCGAGCGTGTAGAACACGAGGCCGATCGCGCCGACCGCCAGCACCGCCCACCACACGGCGGGCCAGCCTCCGCCCTGCAGAAACGCGTCGCGCACGATCACCACGTAGTAGCGCGCCTGGACGAGATTCGACACCCACCGCAGGCCGTCGGGAATGTTCTCGATCGGGAAGATCAGCCCGGAGAGGAGGAACGAGAGGAGGAAGCCTCCCAGCGCGACGGCCTGGACGGCAGCCGCCTGGTTCGGGATGGCCGCGCCCACGAGCGACGCGAAGGCCGCCATGCAGAAGACGTACAGCACGCTGCCGGCGACGAACGGCGTGGGATCGCCGGCGAACTGAAGGCCGAAGAGCGTGTACATGAGGCCCACGCCCAGCAGGCACTGCGCGAGCCCGATCGCCATGCCGGCCAGGATCTTTCCGAGCAGGAACTCGTGCGCCGAGATGCTCGAGACGTACACCTGGAGGATCGTCTTCTGCTCGCCCTCGCGCGACATTGCGAGCGCCGCGATTACCGTCGGGAAGATGGACAGGCCCAGGACGAGGAACCCCGGACCGTAGAACTTGCCGGGCTCGCGGCCGGGATTGAACCAGAGCCGGGTCGCTGTCTGGATGGTGGCGCCGGTCGCCGTCTGGATGGTGGCGCCGGTGCCCGTCTGGGCGAGCTGCTGCGCGAAGGCGCGGGTGATCGCGCCGGCGCTGCCCCGCGTGAGGCGCGCGGTGTTGCCGTCGGTGGCGTCGACGAGCACCTGCGCTTCGGCCGGCCGCCCGCGGCGGATCTGGCGCTCGAAATGCTCCGGGATGATGAGCGCCGCGCGCGTCGCGCCCCAGTCCAGCATCGTCGCCGGCGACGTCGCCGGCGGCAGCGTGACGACGCGGAAGGTGAGCGAGCTGCGGAACATGTCCGCGTACCGTCGCGACAGCGGCGTCTGGTCGAGATCCTGGATGACGATCGGGATGTCGGTCACCGTCAGCGAGATCGACGTCCCGAGGAGCGCCGTGAGGCACAGCGGCAACACGAGCACGAGCCCCAGCGCCAGACGGTCGCGCACGAGCTGGGTCAGCTCCTTGCGGGCCTGCGCGAGGATGCGTCGCATGCGGCCAGCCGTCAGGCGGCGACGGCGCCCTTCTCCGCGATGACGAGGAAGACGTCCTCCAGCGAGTAGTCCTCCTCCCGCGCGTCGAGCACGCGGATGCCATCGCGCGCGAGACGGGCCGTGAGCTCACGCGCCGCCGCTGGCGCGTCGCCGTCGACGATGACGTGGAGCCGATCGCCGAAGAGCGACACGCGCCACGGCTCCATCGCCGTCTTGAGCAGCGCGACGGCACGCAGCGGCTCATCGGCGTAGATCTCGAGCACGCGGCCGCCCTGCGCGGCCTTCACGCCGCTCGGCGTGCCCTCCGCGACCAGCTCGCCGGCGACCATGAACCCCAGCCGGTTGCACTGCTCGGCCTCTTCCAGGTAGTGCGTGGTGACGAGGATCGCGGCGCCCTGGTCCGCGAGCTGATTGATCATGGCCCAGAACGCGCGGCGGGCGATCGGATCCACGCCCGACGTCGGCTCGTCGAGGAAGAGGACGCGCGGCTCGTGCATGATCGCCGCGCCAAAGGCCACGCGTTGCTTCCACCCGCCCGGCAGGCTGCCCGTCACCTGACCGCCCTGGCCCTCGAGGCCCGCGAACTCGAGCACCCAGCGCTTGCGGGCCGCTCGCCGATCCGGCGGCACGCCGTAGACGCCGGCGAAGAAGTCGAGGTTCTCGTTGATCGTGAGGTCGTCGTAGAGCGAGAACTTCTGCGACATGTAGCCGACCTGCTGCCGCACGCCCTCCGAGCGGAGCGCGCCGACCTCGCCCGCGAGCCGCACCTCGCCCTCGCTCGGCTCCACCAGGCCGCAGAGCATCTTGATGGTCGTGGTCTTCCCCGCCCCGTTGGCGCCGAGCAGGCCGTAGACCTCGCCGTAGCGCACCTCGAGGTCGATGCCCTTGACCGCGACGAACTCGCCGAACGTCTTGCGCAGGCCGCGCGCGCCCATGGCGATCGACTCGTCGGCCCGCGCGTGGTCGCGGCGGTCCGGGAACGGCGGCACGCGCGTGTCGCCCGCGAGGCCGCGCAGGATCGCGACGAAGGTGTTCTCGAGCGTCGGTGATGCGGCGCGCACGCTCTCCACGGCGTCGCCCAGCGCGTCGCGCACCGCACGCTCTCCGGATTGCACCTCGCGCACGAGCACGTCGAGACGGTCGCCGAACCGCTGGACATCGACGATCCCGTCGCGCTGCGCCAGGGCGGTCTCCGCCCGGCGCAGGTCGCGCGCGCGCACCTCCAGACGCTCGAGCCCCAGGGACTGGCGCAGCTCGGCCGGCGTGCCGGTCCGATGCAGGCGTCCGTCGTGCATGAGGGCCACGCGATGGCACCGCTCCGCCTCGTCGAGATACGGCGTCGCCAGGAGAATCGTCATGCCCTGGCTCGAGAGCTGCGCGAGCGCGTCCCAGAACTCGCGGCGAGAGACCGGATCGACGCCCGTCGTCGGCTCGTCGAGCAGGAGAATGCGGGGCTCGGCCACGAGCGCGCAGGCGAGCGCCAGCTTCTGCTTCATGCCGCCGCTGAGCCGTCCCGCGAGCCGCCCGGTGAAGGGCTCCATCCCGAACATCGTGAGATAGCGATTCCCGCGCCGCTCGATCTCGTGCACCGGCACGCGCCGCAGCTCGCCGACGTAGCGGAGGTTCTCCGCCACGCTCAGGTCCGGGTAGAGGCTGAACACCTGCGTGAGGTAGCCGACATACGCCCGCGCCCGTCGCGCCGGCTGACCGAGCAGCTCGGCGGCGCCGGACGTCGCCTCCATCACGCCGCCGAGGATCTGGAACGTCGAAGTCTTCCCCGCGCCGTCCGGCCCGATCAGCCCGAAGATCTCGCCGGCTCGCACGTCGAGGTCGATGCCGCGGACCGCTTCGAGCGCCCCATACCGCTTCGTCAGCGCCCGGGTGCGGATGGCAAAGTCGGGCTCGCTCATCGGTGCGTCGGCCGCGGGGGCCACTGGGCACCATCGACGAGGATCTCGCCGTCCGCCGGCATGCCCGGCTTCGCGAAGCCGACGGCGCCGCGCAGCCGCAGCTTCACGCCGATCACCTGCTTCACCCGGTCCTCACGGAAGTAGGTGTTTTCCGGCGTGAACGACGCTTGCGGGTCGATGCGCAGCACGTACGCGTCGATCGGCTTCGCCGGATCGGAGTCGAGGTAGACGCGCGCCGGCTGGCTCAGGCGGACGCGCCCGATCTGCCCCTCGGGTACGAACGCTCGCAGATAGACCTCGGCCAGGTTCACAAGCGTGATGACCGGGGTGCCCGCCGTGATCACCTCGCCCGGCTCGGCCGTGCGCGTCGCCACCGTCCCGGTGAACGGCGCGGTGACGCGGAGATCCTTTCGGTTGGCGCGCGCCTCTTCGAGCGAGGCTCGCGCGCGCTCGGCCTCGGCTTGCGCGGCGGCGATGTCCGCCTCCGCCTGCAGGAGCTGCCCCTGGACCGCGGCGACCTGGGAGGAGCGAATGGCCGGGTTGAGCAGATTCGCCTGCGCCGCCGTGAGCGAGCCGCGTGCCGCTTCGACTTGACGTCGGGCGGCCGCGACCACCGCCGCCTGGGCGTCCTCGGCGCTCTCGGCGCGTCGCGCTTCCTGCTCGGCGACCAGCTCTCGCTTGAAGAGCCGGCCCATGGCTTCCCGGTCCCACTTCGCCTGGGTGTGCGCGGCCTCGGCCTGCGCCAGCTGGGCCTCGGCGGCGGCCAGCTTCCCCTCGGCCTCGCTGACGCGGCCCTGCGCGTCGGCGCGCGCCTGATCCACGCCAAACCGGCTCTGCTGCAACTGCTCGTTCAGCACGGTGATCTGGTGTTGCGCCAGGCGCACTCGCGCCTCGGCCTGACGGACGGCCGCCGACGCCTGCCCCTCGCGCGCGCGAATCTGCTCGTCGTCGAGCTCGGCGATGACCTGCCCGGCCTCGACCGGATCGCCCTCCCGCACGGTGATCTCGCGGATCCGCCCTGACGTCTTCGCCGCCACGGCGGAATTGTCGCCCTCGATGCGCCCGCTCACCGCGATCACGCCCGGCGGCACGGCGGGCGGCGCGAGAACGAGGCGCCACACGGCGAACCCGGCGAGGCCGGCCACCAGCACGGCGACGATCGCGACCCGGCGTCGGCGCGGGCTCATGTGCCGCGTCTCGCGCTCATGCGCCGCGTCTCGCGCTGCGACGCGTCTCGCTGCGACGCTCGGCCGCGAGCCCGTGCGTGAGCAGGTCCTGGATGTGCTTCACGTACGCCGCGCCGTCCGGCGGCTTGATCGCCGGGCGCCGCCTGGCGAGCACACGCTCGCGGAACCGCGCCGTGGCGAAGAAGAACACGAGGCTGCCGACGAGGCTCAGATGCGTCAGCAGCGGATCGACGGGGCGGAAGTCCCCGTTGCTCACGCCGCGCGCCACGATGCGCTGCACGGCGCCGAGGATCCGCGCGGGCTTGTCGATCAGCTCCGGGTCCAGGTGCGTGCCGCCGGCGACGACCTCGCGCAGCATCATCGAGCAGAAGTGCGGGTGGCGCCGCGTGGCGATCTCGCCCATGGCCGCGATCAGCTCGCGCAGCACCTCCGGCGCCGGCCGTGGCGACTCCGCGAGCCGCTCCACGCTCGCGACCATCTCGCCGAACGTCGCGCTCACGATGGCGCGGTAGAGCTTTCGCTTGCCGCCGAAGTGATAGCTGATCATGGCCTGGTTGACGCCGGCCTTCTGGGCGATCGCCCACACCGGCACGCCGTCGTAGCCGCGCTCGGCGAAGAGCTCGGTGCCGGCGGCCAGCAGCGCGTCGCGCGTGGCGGCGGCGTCGCGGCGGCGGGCGCGGCGGCTTCCGATTCGAGCTGCGGACGTCATTTCGCGTTTTCCCTCGCGATTGATTTCACCGATTGATTTCAACTAAACATATGGTTAATTAGGAGACGTGTCAAGCGTGGGAATAGTGACAGCGTGGAGATAGGAGCGAAGCCAGAGCACGCGGAGAGCAGGCGTGAACCGAACGCGGACGTTCGGGGGGCAGCCGCCTGCCCGGGGTCTTCGCCGACAGGAAACGGCGTTGCGCTATACTGGCCCCGAGGCGACAAATGAAGTTCACGCGGATCACGACACGCCCTGACGTCTGCACGGGGAAACCATGCGTCCGCGACCTGCGCTTCCCCGTGTCGCGACTGCTGGGGTTGCTCGCCGCCGGCCAGAGCCGCGACGAGATCCTGCGGGCATACCCCTACCTTGAGGCGGCGGACATCGACGAAGCCCTGCGTTACGCCGCGAGCCTCGCGGAAGACGAGATCATCGAGCTGACCGGTTGAAGTTCCTGATCAACATGCCGGTGACGCCCGATGCTGGGCCGCATCTTCGGGCTGCCGGTCATGATGCGATCCACGCCGTCGATCTCGGACTCGCTCAGTCGTCGGACGACGAATTGCTCACAGTCGCACGGCGTGAGGAACGAGTCATCATTACTGCCGACCTGGACTATCCGCGCCTCATTGCGCTGCAGCAAACTGACCGTCCCGGCGTCATCTTGTTCCGCGGCGGTACGTACTCGGACAGAAAGATGCTTGCCCTGCTCAGTCGAAAAGAATCGGGCCAGACTAAACACGCGAGAAGAAGTTCCGTTCAAAATGGACATCCCTGGAGTCACTGATTCAAATCGCCAGGCCAGGGGTTGATGCGACCCGACCAGACACCCACGACCGTACAAAACTGACTTGTTGGGTTCCAGACACGGAGCTTCTGTTCTCGCAAGGGGTGGCTGGAATCCGGCGCCGCCACCACTACTATCCGAACGATCCCATCCAGGCTCGTGCTTCCTCAATGAGCGTCCGCGGTCGAACGACGCGCACTCCCTCGCCTGAACGAAAGTGTCTGACGTTGTGCGTAACAAGAAGCCGGGCACCCGAGCCGATCGCCGCCGCGAGAATCGGCACATCTTTTG